>Ga0209394_1001370_pt1 | contig 14436 bp, 13 predicted proteins | sample JNZ201metaG_FD_184122 | JGI IMG/M metagenome (GOLD analysis project Ga0209394, IMG submission 184122) | Hot spring microbial communities from Jinze hot spring, China to study Microbial Dark Matter (Phase II) - JNZ 20120812A (SPAdes) (version 3) ... | reverse complement strand
TCAACAGTTAAGAGGATTACCAAGAGATTTACTCCAATAGAGAGAAAACTCCCTAAAGGGGGAATCTTTGTCTTGTTTTGGGCATAAAAAAGGGGAATTGAGGCCTTGGATAAGCCATAAAAAGGTAAGGCAAGGGCCAAGATCTTAAGGATGCTTGCCGTGGCTTTAGTATCAAAGGCAGTAAAATTTCCCCTTTCAAAGAGAAGCTTTATTATAGGCTCTGAGAGCATGAAAAGGCCTATGGCGGAGGGGATTGAAAGGCTCAGAGAGACTATAAGGGCTTTACTAAAGGTCTCCTTAGCTAAATCTAAGTCTCCTTTAACTATGGAGCGCGTAAGTTCTGGCAAAAGGGCCTGCCCTAAGCCAACCCCAAAAAGCCCAAGGGGCACATACATCACCCTAAAAGCATAGTTATACCAAGAGATAGCTCCTTCACCACAGGAGGTAGCAAAAAAGGTATTTATAAATATATTTATCTGCACCGCTGAAAACCCTACAATGACTGGTAAAATAAGCCATAGGGTCTCTCTAAATTCAGGGATAGAGAAGTTCCATTTCAAGGTTAGGGTAAAGCCCCTTCTTTTTAAAAGGGGATACTGAAAGAGGGCCTGAAGTAGCCCTCCAAGGGTTACTCCGAGAGCCATGGCATAAATAGGTTCCTTTCCCAAGTGTAAAAGCCAATAATAGCCACAAACTCCGATTATAATAGAGGAGAGATTAAAAAAGCCTGATGAAAGGGCTGGCCAAAAAAATACTCCTAAGGAGTTTAAAAGGGCTGCAAAAATAGCAGAAAGGCTAATGAAAAGCAAAAAGGGCATCATAATCCTTGTAAGAGAAATGGTTAGAGAAAATTTTGAGGGATCCTCCTTGAAGGCTTGAGCTAAGAGGGAAACAAGTTGAGGGGCAAAGAGGATACCCAAAAGCACAAAGAGAGAGACGATAAGTGCCCAGTTGGCTAAGAGATATCCTGCCTGTGTTAAGGCATAGGGAAGGCCCCTTTTCTCTGCTGAAGAGGTAAAGACCTTAGTAAAGGCTGAGCCAAGGGCACCTTCAGCAAAGAGGTCTCGCAAGAGATTGGGTATGCGGTAGCCCACTACAAAGGCATCCATAGCCCGCCCTGCCCCAAAGAAATAGGCTAAAACCTGTTCCCTTATTAAACCAAAAATCCTGCTTACAAAGACAGCAACAGTAACTGAAGTGGCCCCTCTGGTTACCTTTTCAAGCTTGGAGGCAGAAGAAGAGTTAGCCAAAGCGTCCTGTTACATAATCTTCCGTTAGTTTCTTTTCAGGATTGGTAAAGATCTTTTCTGTGGGCCCTACCTCAATGAGCTCCCCAAGATACATGAAGGCTGTAAAGTCAGAGATCCTTGCTGCCTGCTGCATGTTGTGGGTCACGATAACGATAGTAATCTTATCTTTAAGTTGGATGATAAGGTCTTCAATTTTTCCCGTGGAGATGGGATCCAAGGCTGAGGTGGGCTCATCAAAGAGGAGCACTTCTGGTTCAACGGCTATAGCTCTGGCTATACAGAGCCTCTGCTGTTGGCCCCCTGATAAACTAAGGGCACTTTGATGAAGTTTATCCTTCACCTCATCCCAAAGGGCAGCCTCCCTTAGGGCCTTTTCCACTTTCTCCTGTAAGATCTTTTTATTTTTTATACCCTTTAATCTTAGTCCATAAGCCACATTGTCAAAGATACTCATGGGAAAGGGGGTTGGCTTCTGAAAGACCATGCCAATTCTGGAACGAAGCTCAATTAGATCCACATCTTTGGCTAAGATATTTCTCCCCCCAAATATTATCTCCCCTTCATAACGATTTCCTGGATAGAGGTCATGAATCCTGTTTATACACCTCAAAAGCGTGGTTTTCCCACATCCACTTGGGCCAATTAGAGCAGTAACTTTATTTTTATAGATCTGAAGATTGATATTTTTAAGGACTGGGACGCTGCCTCCGTAATAGAAATTCAAATTTCTAATCTCTATCTCTACTTTCAATGTTTAAACCTCCTCTTAATGAGGTATCTGCCCACCAAGGTTAGCCCCAAAATAAATAGAGTAATTAGGAAGGAGGCTCCCCAGGCTTGTCTATGCCAGTCTTCATAGGGCCCCATGGCATATTGAAAGATAGTCACAGTGAGGGAAGCCAAGGGTTCTCTTAAATTATAAGAGGTAAAGGCGTTGTTAAAAGAGGTAAAAAGTAGAGGCGCAGCCTCTCCTGTAACCCTGGCTATGGCAAGAATTATCCCAGTAAAGATACCCATTCCCGCTCCACGATAGACAATCTGAAAGATTACTTTGTAATAAGGGGCTCCCAGGGCAAAGGCTGCCTCTCTCAAAGTCCAGGGGATAAGAGAAAGCATATTTTCCGTAGTGCGCACAATGACAGGAATCATAATAAAGGCTAAGGCAAGGGCTCCAGCAAAGCCACTAAAATGCCCTATAGGCTTAACAAAGAGGGCATAAACAAAGGCCCCTACAATAATAGCTGGCACACTTACCATTATATCAGCCAAAAAACTGATTATACGAGAAAAGGCCCAGTTCCTGCCATATTCTGCTAAAAAGGTTCCTCCAAGGATGCCTATGGGGACCCCTATAAGTGTTGCCGTGATGGTAATGAGAGTATGCCCCAAAATGGCATGTTTCAAGCCCCCTCCAGAAACACCTGGAGGGGCTGGATCATTCAAAATAAGGCTTGGAGTAAGGGCTGTAAGCCCGTGTCTGACGACATCAAAGAGGATAAAAAAGAGCCAAAAAAGTCCCCAGACAGCCGTTAAAAAACAGATAAAAAGGGCTATCTGGTTTATAATTTTTCTTCTTTTAATCATTTGGTGCCTGTTCTCTGGATAAAGTATTTCGCTATCGCAAGAATGGTGAAACTCATAATAAAGAGTAAGAGGGCTAAATAGAAGAGGGAAGCAAGGTGGATATCCTTGTCTGCCTCGGTAAACTCATTAGCTAACTTAACAGTCACCGTAGCAGTTGCGGAAAAAAGGGAAGAGGGAAACTGGTTAAGATTTCCCAGCACAAAGGCCACAGCCATGGTCTCCCCTAAAGCCCTTCCCAAAGACAAACCAATTCCCCCAAGAATTCCTAATTTGCAATAGGGTATAACTACGTCTTTAATTACCTCCCATTTGGTGGCTCCCACTCCATAGGCAGACTCCTTTAAAACAGGGGGCACAAGTTGAAAGGCATCCCTTGCCACTGAGGCTGTAAAGGGAATTATCATGATGCTTAAGATCAGGCTTGCGGTAAAGATGTCAATCCCTAAAGGGGTTCCAGAAAAAAGTTTCCCAAAATAGGGAAGAGAACCTAAGGTCTTTTGTAAAAAGGGTTCAATATACTTAGACTGAATAGGGGCAAGGGTAAAGAGGCCCCACATCCCATAAATTATGCTGGGAATAGCTGCTAAAAGCTCAATAGCCATACCAATGGGCTCTCTTAAACTCTTGGGAGCCACCTCCGTAATAAATATGGCTATACCCAAGGCAATGGGAATAGCTAAAATTAGGGCAAAAAAAGAGGTTACCAAGGTGCCAAAAAGGGGAATAGCCCCTCCAAAGTTTTCCTTAACAGGGTCCCAGGAGGAAGAGAGGATAAATCCTAAAAAGCCAAATCTCTGAAAGGCAGGAAGAGACTCTTTGAGAAGGACTAAGAAAATTCCAAGGAGAAGAGCGATTACTAAAAAGGAACTTAGAGCAGTAATAGCTAAAAAGAGGCTGTTAAAGAGGTATTCCCTTTTGAAGGTGGCCATCAATTAGAGACCCTGATTTTTCCAATACTCTCTCACCTTGCTCTTCACTTCTTCAGGTAAGGGCACATAGTGAAGTTCTAAAGCAGTTTTATCTCCAGCTTGAAAGGCCCAATCAAAAAATTTGAGCACCTCTTTATTTACCTCAGCCTTTTCCTTAGCAAGCAAAATATAGGTTGCCCCAGTAATAGGCCAGGCACCCTCTCCAGGGGCATTAGTCATCCAGGCATAAAAGTGCTTTGCTGGATCAAGCTGAGAGGTCTTAGCTGCCTCTTTAAAAGACTCTACAGAGGGAGAAACTATTTTACCCTTAGCATTTTTAAGGTCTGCAGCCCTGATTTTATTCTGCACCGCATAGGCATATTCAAGATATCCGAGGCTGTAAGGGGTTCTTTTGACATAGTTTGCAACTCCCTCATTCCCCTTGGCTCCAATACCAGCTTTGAAGTTAACTGAGGTGCCAAAGCCAATCTCTTTGGCCCATTTGGGACAGACATCACTTAAATAGTGAGTGAAAATAGCTGTTGTTCCTGAGCCATCAGAACGATAAACGGGAGTTATAGGTTTTGAAGGGAGATTAACTCCAGGGTTAAGTGCCTTAAGCTTTGGATCATCCCAGTTTTTAATCTCGCCAAGGAAGATCTTACAAAGGGTCTCTCCATCGAGGACAAGCCTTTTATCCCCAAGCTCAGGTAGATTAAAGGATATAACCACGCCACCAATGACCGTGGGAAACTGTAAAAGCCTTTTTTCTTCCACTTCCTCTGGTTTTAAGGCCATATCTGTTGCTCCAAAATCTACTGTTCTCTCAGTAATCTGTCTTATACCACCCCCAGACCCAATAGATTGATAGTTGATCTTGATTCCCTTTTCTTTGTAGTAAGCACTTGCCCAGGCCGAATAGAGAGGATAAGGAAAGGTTGCCCCTGCTCCGTTTAAAGTTTTTCCCGAAACCTTAGGAGCTTCCTCTTTGGCCTTACAGGAGATGAGAAGTAATATACTCAGGATTATAAATAAATATTTCTTCATGTTAACCTCCCTTATAGGATGTTAATCCTATTTTAGGAGAATTTTAAAGGGTTGTCAACATTTAGAAGCCTTCCTCAATTGACAACTCTAATACCAGGCCTCAAGGGGGTTTTCTAAATATTTAAAGGCCCTTTTGAGATGGAGCTCTGAACCCATAAGAATAAGTATATCTCCTTCCATAAAGGTCTCCTCTGGGGAAGGATTTAAGAGAAGCTTATCACCGCGCTGAATAGCTACAAGGGTAGCTCCAGTTTTGGCTCTAAGGTCAAGCCTTCTAAGGGTTAGCCCTATTAAAAGGCTATCCCTCTTAACTAAATAGGTTTGAAATTTCACTAATTTCCACCATTCAGAGGCAAGATGAGGCAAGGCAATTTCCTTTCCTTCCGCCCTTAAGGCCTCATAGTGGCCACCTCTAATTTCCTCTACGAGTTCCCCTATGACATTCTTGGGTATATGGTAGAACTCCATGACCTTTACAAAAAGCTCAATTGAGGTCTCAAACTCTTCAGGAACTACCTCATTAGCTCCCAATTTGAGAAGCTCCTCAATCTCGGCTACAAACTGGGTGCGGGTAATGATATATAACTGGGGATTGAGATTTTTAGCAATTTGTATGATTTTCCTAACAGCCAGATGATCGCTAATAGCTATAACAAGGGCTCTGGCCCTACTTATGCCAAATTTTTTCAATATCTCAGGATGGGTCGCATCGGCAAAATAGATAGGCTCTCTCTTTTTTCTATGGGTCTTTACAGTGGTGGGATTGAGCTCCAAAATAACATAGGGGATCTTTAGAAGCTTAAGGCCATACACTACATTTTTACCGCACACTCCAAAACCAACCACAATAGTGTGCCCTGAGATAGCCTCTTCCTCTCGCTCTCTCCTTTTGGTGATTAGGGCAAATCTTTTGGGAAAGACCTTCTCCAAGAGATAGTCTGAGAATCTATGGGCTAAGGCCACAACAAAAGGGGTGATCATTAAAGTTAAAATAGAGGCACTAATAAAGATCTGATAGGCCCTCTCCGAAAAGAGATTATATTTCTCTCCCTCCAAGGCAAGAACAAAGGAAAATTCTCCTATTTGAAAGAGGTATAAAGCCGAAAGAAGTGAGACCCGGAGACTTTTACTCGATAAAAGCACAACTAAGAAAATTAGGCTCACCTTGACTATAAATATGGTTAGGAAAGAGCCAAGGGCTACCCAGGGATTTGCAAGAAGAATTCCGGGGTTAAGAAGCATCCCTACAGAGATAAAAAAAAGGGCCATAAAAAGCTCTTTTAAGGGTTTAATTTCCGCCATGGCTTGATAGGCAATTTCAGATTCGGAGACCACAATGCCAGCAAGAAAGGCACCTAAGGCCATAGATAGCCCAAGTTTGTAACTGAAAAAGGCTGTCCCCAAAGAAATTAGGAAGATACTAATTAGAAAGAGCTCCCTACTTCTCACTTTTACCACAGTGTGTAAAAGATAGGGCACCACCTTAAAACTGATAACAAAGATAGCAAAAAAGATCCCTATAGATTTAATTAAAGTAAAGACCACACTTTGAAGGGAGAGGCCCTTTCCTGATAAAATTGGTAAGGCAAGCATGACAAAGATCACCGAGAGATCTTGAAAAATCAAGATACCAAAGATGTATCTCCCGTATGGGGTATTAAGTTCTCCCCTTTCCATAAGGAGCTTAAGGACCACTGCTGTGCTACTAAAGGCGATAAGGGCTCCATAAAAGAGGCTCTGAGTAAATTCATATTTTAAAAAGTAATTGGTGGCTAAGGCCACAATTAGGGCAGTAAAAAGGACCTGTAAAAATCCACCCCAAAAAACTTCCTTTCTATAACCAAGGAGTTTTTTAATGGAAAACTCAACTCCCAGGAGAAACATGAGAAAGATGACCCCGAGCTCTGCAAGCCCTTCCACTAAATGGGGATCCTTCACCAAGGCAACTCCTGCTGGACCAACGAGAATACCTGTCAAGAGAAAGCCCACAAGAGAAGGAAGCCCAAGCCTGATGACCAAATAGGTTACAGGAAGGGCAACTAAAAAGGCCCAAAGAAGGGTGGCAAGAAATTCCTGAAGCATAAAAAGATTATACAAGGAAAGGGAGTTCTTACAAGAAATCCCTTCTTTCAAAGGGATTATCTCGCTACCACCTGGAAATAACTGGTATCAAAATAACTATCTCTTACCAAGAGAAAGGTATAATCTCTTTAAAGGTGGCCTAATTCAAAAGGGGTATGTGCCTTTTTTAGCAAGTTCTAAAAGAAAGGGCTTTTAAGTTTTATAATAAATTAATTAAAAAATTGTAGGGAGTTAAGGAGAAATGGCTGAAACCATTAAGAGATTGGCAGAAAAGGGTATTATCACTGAGGAGATGCGTCTTTGCGCAGAAAAGGAAGGGGTAAGTCCTGAATATCTTGCCCAGGGTATAGCTAAAGGAGAAATCGTGCTCTGTAAAAACAAAAAGTCTAAGCTCACTAAGCCTTGTGCTATTGGGAAAGGCCTTAAGACCAAGGTAAATGTGAATATTGGCACATCCAAAGATCGCCCCCATATAGAGGATGAGCTTAAAAAGTTAGAGATAGCCCTTAAATATGAAACAGATGCCCTTATGGACCTCTCAACTGGAGGACCTATAGATGAGATTAGAAGGGCTATTAGAGAAAATTGTCCTGTGCCTCTTGGCACAGTGCCTATTTATCAGGCTGCTCTTGAGGCTGTAGAGAAACATCACAAGGCTATTGTCAATATGACTGTCTCTGAGATCTTTGATGTCATACAAAGACAGGCCGAGGATGGCGTGGACTTTATGACTGTCCATTGTGGTATAACTCGTCATACCTTAGAGAGGTTGAAAAATAAAGAACGCATTCTTGGGGTGGTCTCCCGTGGTGGCTCCTTTATTGTGGAGTGGATGGTCTATAATAATAAAGAAAATCCTCTTTACGAATATTTTGACGACCTCTTAGACCTTGCCGCAACCTATGATATCACTCTTTCCTTAGGTGATGGTATAAGGCCAGGCTGCATAGCCGATGCCACTGATGGGCCCCAGATCCAGGAGTTAATTATCCTTGGGGAGTTAACCCTTAGGGCCTGGGAAAGGGGAGTTCAGGTCATGATTGAGGGGCCTGGGCATGTGCCCTTAGATCAGATTGAAGCCAATATTAAGCTCCAGAAACGGCTCTGCTTTGGTGCACCCTTTTATGTCCTTGGACCTCTTCCCACCGATATTGCCCCAGGATATGATCATATTGTGGGAGCCATTGGAGGAGCCATAGCAGCTGCAGCTGGAGCAGACTTTCTCTGCTATCTTACCCCTGCAGAGCATCTTCGTCTCCCCACCTTAGAGGACGTTAAAGAAGGCCTTATAGCCTCAAAGATTGCCGCCCATGTGGCAGACTTGGTAAAAGGAGTAAAAGGTGCCTGGGAGTGGGACCTTGAGATGGCTAAGGCCAGAGCTGCCCTTGACTGGGAGAGGCAAATTGAGCTATCTATTGACCCTGAAAAGGCCCGCAAATATCGTCTTGAAGGGGGTATCTCAAGAAGCAAAGCCTGCACCATGTGCGGAGAATATTGCGCTATCAAGATCTATGAACATGCTTACAAATTTTTAAGAGAAGGCCATTAAGGAGAGTTTCTCTTAGCCTCTCGGATAGGTAAGACGTTGAAAGAGGGTCCTTCTCCTAAGGAGCAAAAGAAGGAGTAAGAAGGAGATACCTATAAGTCCCCACATGGCTACAGCTTTGAAGGTCTCTTGAAAGCCCCAGCTTAAGGCCTGCACATACTGGGCCCTATAAATAAGAGCACCTACCTTTTTCTCGGCAAGCTCTGGGGGAAAGAACTTTTGAGCTAAAAGAGTCCCCTTTTCCAAAAAGGCTTGTGCTACTTGATAATTTTGAAGTTCCGTGATTCTAAGGAAGTTTTCATTGGTATAGTATTCTAAATGATTGGTAGCCAAGGCTGTGCCAAAGGAGCCTCCCACAAAGCGTTGATAGTGCATGAGCACTACCCCAAGGCCAGTTTTTTTCCCAAGTCTTTTGAGGGAGAGGGCTGTAAGGGGAGCAAAAAAGGTCCCCATAGAGATGCCAAGGGGTATGGTCAAAAGGGTGGCCTTGCTAACAGGGGTATAATAATTTAACTGAGGGATTAAAGCATAGGAGGTAAAGAGAAAAAGTAAGGAGCTAAAGAATAAAATCAAGGCTGGAGAGAGACGATCAGAGAGATAGCCAGAAATGATGCTAAAGGTGCCTATAAAAAAGGCAAAATAAAGGATTTGAAGCCCTGCCTGGAAGGTAGTTAGTCCCTTTAAATTTTCATAATAAAGGGGAAGGAGGTAAAAGATCTGATACATCCCAAAGCCGAGGACAAAAAAGTGCATCCCCATGGGAAGTCCAAACTCAGGGATCTTGTAGATAGAAAGATCAAGAAGGGGCTTTTTAGAACTCAACTCACTCATAAAGTATAGAGTAAAACTGAGTAAACTAATAAAGAGTAATTTCACAATGAGATCCGATTGCCACCAGCCAAGTTGCTGACCTTTAGAAAGCATGATCAATAGGGAAACTGTGGCTGTGGCTATGAATAAATAGCTTAGAAAATTAAATTGAAAGAGCCTAATTCTGCCCAAGGCCTTGGGGAGAAAGAAAAACCCAGCAATCAGGTTGATTATGCCAATAGGGAGATTTACAAAAAAGACCCATCTCCAGTTGAGATACTCGGTAATAAGGCCTCCCAAGGTTGGCCCAAGGGCTGGGGCAAAGCTTACTCCGAGACCAAAGATCCCCATGGCAAGGCCTCTTTTTTCTGGTGGATAGATAGAAACCAAAATAGTCTGAGCTGAAGCTGCAATAAAGGCTTCTCCAATACCCTGCAAGACCCGATAAATAATCATTTGAGGAAGATTCTGGGCTGTTCCACAGAGAAAACTTGAAAGGGTAAAAAGGGCAAGCCCTGAGAGAAAGGTGTAGGAATATCCAATATATCTTGCGAAGTTTTCGGTAAAGAGGAGGGCTGTTGCTGCAGCCATCATGTAGCTGGTAATAACCCACTGAACCCCATAGAGATCAGTAGACAAGGGGGCCATCATTTTGGGCACAACGATGTCCACAATGGTTGTGTCAAGAATAGCCATAAAGAACCCAACCATGACCACTAAGGTAATGAAAATCCGCTCTTGGGGAGTTACCCTCTGATAAAAGTCCTGAAAATCCATGAAGAGCTATCTTACCCTCTTAATTTCCACCTCTCCGCCAAGGCCTACTCTTAGGAGATTCTTATTGCCCTTGAGTATTTTAATCCTAATAGGTATCCTCTGAGCAAGTTTTGTGAATTCTCCAGCTGAAATATCTCTTGGCACAAGGGCAAAGGTAGCTGCTGAGGCTGGTAAAATCTCTTCTACTTCTCCCTCCCAGAGCTCTCTCGGATAGGCATCAAGTTTAATCCTTGCCTTGGCTCCCTTGATCACTCCTGAAAGCTTTGTCTCCTCAAGAAGGACAAGGACATAAAAGCTCTCTGGGTCTACAAGGGCATAAATAGGCTCTCCAGGGCCAACCACATCCCCTTCTGAGCGAAACTTCTTAGCAATAACTCCACTAAGAGGGCTTATAAGCTTTGTATAACTGAGATAAAGGTCTGCCTCGCTCTTTCGCATTTCAGCCTCTTTTCGGAGATAGCCTAAGGCCTCCATCTGGGCACTTAGACTTTTAACCGTATGCCTTTCATTTTGTAGGAGTAGTAGATTTTTTTCTAAGGCCTTAATCTCATCTCTTAGGGCCCTTTTTTCAGAGCTAAGGCTTTCAATCTGGTGTCTGAGCTCCTTTTCCTCCGTTTCTTTGGCCTCAAGATCTCGCTGGGAGATAAGACCTTCTTTATAGAGATTAGTTAGTCTCTCTTTGTCCTTAGCAATTAAGCTTAACCTTGCCTTTAAGGCCTCAAGTTGAGCAAGTTTTGCCTTTTCCCTCTCCCTTAAGGCCTCAATCTGCCTTTGCGTTTGCTCTATTTTTAAAGTGATTTCTTTTTCCACTTTACTTTTATTTTCTCCAAGAGAGGCCCTTTCTGCTGTCAAACGCCTTATTTGTTCCTCAAGTTCCTTCACCTTAGCCTGGTAATCTTTAGCCTCAAGCTCAGCTAAGAGCTCACCCTCCTTAACCATCTCACCCTCTGCCTTGTATAGCTTAACAATACGCCCATTCACTTTGGGAAAGCTCACATAAACCAAACGGTCTGCCTGCACAAAAAGGGCATCCGTGCTCACATAGTGATAGCGATACCAGAGATAATAGAGAAATAGGCTTACCAAAAGAATGAAAAGAAGGAGTAGAATATAAAGACCTATTTTCTTCTTAGCCATAATTTCCTAAAAATGTAATTGCACACTTAATTTTCAAGAAGTTTACCTTTAGTCCCCTTTTTTGCAAGTCTTAACTGGGAGAATTCATTTTCTATCTTGCGAGCAAGTTCTACCTGCCTTTCCCAGTAACCAAAGATCTTTCCCTGTGATAGATATTTGCGAATAAACTGGAAGATTTCTGAGGTTATTTTACCAGCTGATTTAAACATGAAGGGAGTCTGAGGCAAGGGCATAAATGTATGGGCATGAATTATAGCCCCTTTGGTAGCTAATTCCTCCATAAAAGAAAGGGTTGCTTTGAGGTCATCTAAAGTCTCTCCAGGAAGGCCAAAGATGAAATCTACCTTTGCCTTTAATCCTGCTTTAAGGGTAAGCTCTACAGCCTTGCGCACATCTTCTACAGTATGCCTCCGCATAAGATATTCAAGCATCCTTTCACTTCCTGTCTGGGCGCCAATGACAAGATTATCGTTAGCACAAAAAGACTTTACAAGTTGAATTGTCTCCTCAGTTACATGCTCAGGTCTTACCTCAGAGGGAAAGCTCCCAAAAAAGATTCTTCCTCCGTAGGGTTTAGCGAGTCTCTGTAATTCCTGAAGAAGGGTTTGTAAGGCCTCTAAATTAAGTGCTTTGCCATCAAGGGAACCATAAGCAAAGGCATTAGGGGTAATAAAGCGCAGATCCCTTATGCCTCTCCTAAGCAAGGCCTCAGCATAGTGGAGAATCTTCTCAATAGATCTGTGTCTTACCTTGGTGCCAAAGAGCCTTGGTGTTTGGCAGTATTTGCAGAGAAAGGGGCAACCCCTTGTAATCTCAATGGGGCCTACTTTGTTCAATTTAAGCGAAAAGGGGTGATGGCTGTCAAGACTTATGGGCAGGGCCTTGCCTAAGTAAAAATGGGTTTCTTCCTTCTGATAGAGAATCCCCTTTATCGAGGGATAGGGCTCATCTCGCCACAAGTAACTCTCTAAAAAGGCCTTTAAACTCTCTTCTGCTTCCCCAACGAAAACATAGTCAAAGCCTAAATTCAGTGTCTCCTTAGGTAGGGCACTGGCATGGGGCCCTCCTGTGATAAGGAGAAGTTTTTCTCTCTCCTCAAGGGAGGTTAGCTTCGTGAGTAATCTCTTTATATCCCAAAGTTGAGTGGTAAAAAAGGAAATAAAGATGAGGATTTTCTCATATGAGGAGGCCTTCTCTTTAAGGATTTGAAAGAGCTCTTTCTCATTTTTGGGAAAAAAGATATTCCCATGGAGATAGAGCTCAAGAATTAATTCTTCCACAGCCCCAAGTAGGGCATTAAAGCTATATCTATTCTCCTTCCAATAGCAAAAAACAAGGGCTTTCATAGATAACCCTCAGGGCTTTACATTGTATGCCTCTTTAGAGCCCCTTGTCAAGGGGTTACAAGCTATTAAGGGAGCCTTTCAAATATGGAATTCATTAGATATAAAAAGGAGGGAATTTTTTCAAATATTTCCTCTGACAGGGCTTCTTTATAAGTATGCACAGTGAGGTTTCGCCAATCCACCATTTGAAGCAGTTGATAAGTTTCTTCTTGATTAGCAATACCTACTGTAAAAAGCTCTCGAAGACAGCTCTTTGGTGAGTAACATTCCACTCCATGTAGCTCTTTAAGGTAAAATTTTATGACCTTCCAGAAAATTTCAAAGGTAAACTCAAAGCGTTGAATAGCAGAATCTCTAAAGTATTCAAAGAGTTCTGAATGTTTATGATTATGGGCCTCTTTAAGTGCTGCCTGCAATCTCTCTTTCGCCTTACTAAAATCCTCTTTCAGTTGAGCGTATCTATCCATATCTTTCCCTCTTTTTTTATAACCTCTTGCATGGAAGCATCCACCTCTGATAGCATAACTAAATCAACCTTATAAGGAAGATTTGATTCCTCAAGAATAAACCGAAGCAGAGTTACTTCTCTACTTAAATCCTCCTTGCTTTCTATGGCGAGGTCCACATCACTATGCGGCGAGTTTGTTCCCCTTGCTCTTGAGCCAAAAAGATAGACTCTAACCTTTTTGTCAGCAAAATAATTTACAAGATAATTTTTTAGATCCTCTATGGTCTTAAGTTGAGACCTCTGATTGAGATTCATTTTTTAGAATAATAATATTGAGAATCAGCCTTGACAAGGCCTATATTAAAGTTAGAGCGCCCTACAGTCTTTGCAGATGGAAAGCTTGTTAGCTTTCACTTTCCAGAGTGATGAAATTTATTTCATAGGGCTATTAAATTTTCTATTAAAAACCGTTGGAGCATTTCTTGGTCCCTTTTGCCAACCATGCCCTATTGAGGTTTCCACATTATCAGTTCCCCCAAGCATCACATTGTGACAGGTATTACAACTAATCAAGCTCCCCTTCCTTTTTCAAAAGCTCATCATCAGGAGTCTTGGCTGCAAGATACCCCACAGAGAGAGTAACACTTAAAGGCACCACTGCCCACTTAAGTAACCTCTTCATCATATACCACCTCCTTTTTAAAATTTTTTATTAAATTCTATCCTTAACTTTCAAATTGTAAAGATTAAATAATAAAATTTCTAAGAATATAAAAAACCCATGATTAACTTTGGCGCGGGCAGCTATACTCTCCAAAGCCCACGCTTAAAATCAACGCAACTTAGTAACCGCAGGTCTTCAGCCTGCGCAAAATTAACTCCCTTGATTTTTTTAAAGAATGTATTGTTAAAGCTTGTAAAATAAGGCAAGTATCCTCTTGTTCTCTGAAAATTGATTATTGGTATACTGTAAGCTCCTTAAGGGTGCAAAATAGTAAATATATAGATTTAGTCAATTTTTTTTCTTAAGACTTAAAATCCTTGTCTAATAAGCCTTATAGCTGGGGAATTATTCTTCAGCCAAATTGAAAATCAATTGCATTTAGAGGGCAGAAATGGGCTTTTATAAGTTATTGATTTGATGTTAAATTTTGGATATGGAAAAAACCTTGAAAGTAAGAAATGACAAGCTTTTTAAGGGATTGATTTAAAAAATTTTATTTTGACTATATTTTCACAAGGCTTAATTTTGCTGCTTCCCAAGGGTTACTCTTGAAACCCGCCCTGTTTAAAAAGGGCTTGTGTTTAGCTTACACACTTGACAAGTGTGCAAATGGTCTATAATACCATGCATGACCCTGCTTCCACAACACCACGATGCACTCTTCAAAGCCTTCCTCAATGACCCCACTAACCTCAAAATCTTTCTCCAAGAATTCCTCCCAAAGCCTCTCCTTTCATACCTCTCCCTTGATGAACTCCAAATCATACCCCCTGAAAA
>Ga0209394_1001368_pt1 | contig 14455 bp, 12 predicted proteins | sample JNZ201metaG_FD_184122 | JGI IMG/M metagenome (GOLD analysis project Ga0209394, IMG submission 184122) | Hot spring microbial communities from Jinze hot spring, China to study Microbial Dark Matter (Phase II) - JNZ 20120812A (SPAdes) (version 3) ... | reverse complement strand
TATATTGGTTTGAGGAGTTCAAATCATGGTGATAAAGCTTTATTAACTATTAGTTGTGGTTGGGTTGGAGTTGAATTTTGGTCTGGAGATCTTGATAAACCTGAAGATTGGAGGCATGTATATGGTGATTTGAAATCTATAACTGAACCTATGGATTACATTAATGGAAGGTATATAGTCATATATTATGGTTCAGAGGGTAATGGTGATGTTAGGGTTGTTTGGGATGGAGGATGTGAAATTATAGTGGGGGAGGATGATTTAAATCCAATTTTAGGTGGAATTGTTACTGATAATGGGATTATACTGCATAAATTGTTTAATGCATCTTCAAAATTAGAGTTTTATGATTTTAATGGTGTATTTATAAGGAGATTAGATTTTCCAAAACCTGTAACTATTAGGAATTTACAGCATTGTAATGGTAAAACTACATTTAAAGTTGAATCTTTCTTAATGCCATATCAGATACATCTCCTCCATGATGATAAACATGAAATTCTAGCTTCCATGGAGATTGATTTTGATCATGAGATAATTGAAGATACAGCTGTATCAAGTGATGGAACAAGGATACATTTCTTTATGGTTAAAGGTAGAGGTAAACCTATTGGTAAAGTGCTGCTTTATGGTTATGGTGGATTTAGAATATCTTTAACTCCAACATTTACACCTATAGTGAAGATATTATTGGAGGATGGATTGACATATGCTGTTGCAAATATTAGAGGTGGATTGGAGTATGGGGAGAAGTGGCATAAGGCTGGAATGCTACATAATAAGCAGAATGTATTTGAGGATTTCAAAGCTGTTATAAAGAAGCTTAAGAGTTTTGGAGCTAAGGTGGCTATTACCGGTAGGAGTAATGGTGGACTCTTAGTCTCAGCAATAATAACTCAAACCCCTGAAATTGTGGATTGCGCAGTAATTGGCTATCCAGTGATTGATATGCTTAAATTTCATAAGCTTCACCCTGGAGTAGCAAAATTATGGATTTTAGAATATGGAGATCCAGAAAACCCCTTTGATAGGGAATATCTATTAAAGTATTCACCATATCACAATTTAAAGTCAAACTTAAAATATCCACCAACAATGATTTACACTGGTTTAAAGGATGATAGAGTTCATCCAGCTCATGCATTAAAATTTGCAGCTAAACTTCTAAGTGTTGGAGCTAATGTTTATCTTAGGCTTGAGGAAATGAGTGGTCACATAGGTGCATCTCCAGAAGTTAGAGCGAGAGAGGAATCTGATATTCTAGCTTTTATATATCATTTCCTTAAGGTTTACCGCTAACTTTAGGTTTAAAGAAATCCGTTAAAGTTTTAGTTTTACCTAAACTCATTATCTGCTCTTCCCTTACTCCAAATACTTCTAGTATTCTTGAAACTGCTGGTAAAACTTGATTTGAAATATAGTATTCCACATCCAATTGATCTTTTGAAGCCAACATGTATGGTATAGCTCTCTCATAAAGTTTCCCAGTACCAATGGAAATTATGTATCCAACTTTATCACCTAGTGAGAGGCTGAAGCCCTTTTCCTTAAGTATCCTTGCAGCTTCAACATGTGGAGCTTTAACTTCATATTCACTTAAATCCTTGGTTAAAGTCTTCCAAATAATATACTCTTTGAATGGTATTTCTCCCTTCCTCATTCTTCCAATGAAACTTCTAATGAAATCTAAAGCTTTATTAACACCTTCACCATGCATAATTATCTCTAAAACCCTTTCTTGAGCAATCTTAGCCACATTAGCCCAATCCCCACGAACCACTTCCAAACCAACAAAATCCAATCTACCATCTTCAAGCAACCCACAATACCTCTTTTTAGCTTCAGTAAACAGTATTCTAACATAAACTTTATCTACCCTAGCTTCAAAACCAAGTTCACTTCTAATTCTACCCAACAATTTCTCCACGAGTTCAGGTTTATATTCTACGAATAAGCTATCAGTATCACCATAAACAACTTTTAAACCTATTTCACTGGAGATTTTAAGAGTATTTGAAATTAGACTTCTACCCCAAGCAGTTACAGCTTCAGCTACAGGTTTAATATACCATCTAGCACCAATCCAACCAGCATAACCATACATGGCATTTGAAATAACTTTTATAGCCTTCTGTCTAGCATCTAAAACCTTATATAATGGATCTTCTAAGCTTAAACCCTTAATTACACTTCTAATGTTATCTCTAACTTCAATTAAAGTTTTCAATACATCCCTATAGAATCCTGGAGGATCCCTTTTAAATCTATGTTTAACTTCAGGTGCAATGTATACTCCACACTGTGGCTCAGGTTCTTCTGGTGGTATATATGTGTCTGGGGAAACATTATATGTTAACATTATACTTGGATACATACTTCTAAAATCTATTACTGCAACATTTTCATGTAATCCAGGTTTAGGTTGTAAAACTATTGCTCCAGCATAGGGTTGATATAATACTTCCTTCCTCTTTGGAACAAGTTCACCAAATCTATATGCATTTCTAATCAAGAACCATTCAACTCTAAATCCAACAGCAGCTGTACCAATGAAATCCAATGGTAAACCAACGAGATATGATAATTGAATTGCAAAATCAATTATGGCTCTATAAACACCCATAATCCTCTTAACGTTATCCATGGAATACCTGTATAAATCCCCTCTTCTATTTGGATCATGCCAATAATCTTGAACTTCAAAATCCTCTATTACACCCTCAGCCTTCATAACTCCAAGATACTCAGCAATATTTTCTAAACTCTTAACTTTAACCTCTTGAAATTCATCTGCAAAATCAAATAGATCAAGATTTATCCTACCAGTAATAGATATATGCCCATATAAACTTGTATGTGGTTCACTTCCAACTCTATCAATACATAACTTCAAACCATTCCTTCTAGCTCTCTCCAATAAGTATGGTATAAGTCTAGAATTAGAACCATAACTAACAATTATATCTGGATCATATGAATTCACATAATCAATGAACCTCTTTAAAATATTTAAATCACTTAGATCTTCACCTACAGTAAACATCTTTTCTACGCCATCACCATCAATAGTTGAAATTACAATTATAGGGTCTTTCTCAGGTTTTGGTGAACCAGATGAACTTAAACAAATAAACCAAAATCCAAGAATCTTAAGTTTTGGAATACTTGGATCTTCAATGGATATAGGTTTATCAAGAGCTAAATAGATGGAATCAACCTTAACATTACCATATCCATCTAAAGGTTCACAATCCACTTCAATCCATCCACAAGGTCTAATTCCATTATCAATTAAATATCTAAGTGTAAATCTAATATCATATTCATAAACATCTAAAATATTTGGTAAACCCTTAACTTTAGAAGCAATATCATCCACTCTATCTGGATCACTACAATAAATTTTTAAAGCTTTAACATTCTTACCAAAAACCTTTCTTTCACAAACTTCAAAACCAATTACATTACGTGGGAAAAGTCTAAGAATACTATTACCAATATCTTCAGCATTAACATCACCCTTTAAAACAGCATAGAAATATGGTTTAAACCTTCTATCAACAATAAGAATTCTACGTTCATCACTTGTTATACCCCAAAGCCATACCTCTGGAATTCCATTTCTAAATTCATAATTTAAATCCAAAAGCCAAAATTTAATCTTCAAATCTCATCCTAAATCTATATTAGATTAGTTTAACCCTAAAATTTTTCCTCTAAACGTGTTAAGTTATAGTGTATGATTGAAGGAGATTACTGTAGATTTAGAATCTCAAGGAAATATGGGGAAATCTATTGTAAATTTTGGTGTAGAATTATGGTTAAATGTCCATGTCAACATCATCTATATGGTTGGTGGGGTAGGAAATGGTGAAAAAAGAATGTGCAGAACAAGTGGAAATAGCTGTAAAAAGAATTGCACTATTACATATAGCATATGTTAAAGTGTTGGTTAAAGAATTTGGTGAGGAGAAGGCTAAAGAACTATCTTTGAAAGCAATAATGGAGTATGGTAAACTCATCGGTGAAAGAATAAAGAGGGGTTTACCAGACTTTCCAAAATATGGAGCTAGTGAAAAGACTGAGGGAAATAGAGTCTATGGATGTAAGATAGCAGAAGTATTCTTGGAATACAATATGGCAAAATTTGGATGCATATATTGCTATGTAGATCCAGCGAAATCAATGATGGTAAACCCAGAAAAGAAGGTTATACACACTTCATGCATACTTACGGGAGACAACTACTGTACATTTGAAATCTGTGATACTACAACCACGGAGAGAGAAGCTTTTAAAAATGGAAGTATAGAGTGGAGTAAAGTTGATAAAAAACTTTATGAAAACATTTTCACCCAAATAAACCTTCAACATAAAAACGAAATAAATATAACAACCCTCTTTTTGATTTAAACATTTAGAGTTTGATTAGGGTGATAACATGGTTGAAGAACCACCTAAACCACTGGTAAAATCAGTTTTAAACATGAATTTACCTCCAAAAATAAGGGTTGGAAGAGGATTTAGCATAGGAGAATTAAAGGAAGTGGGATTAACAGTTAAAGATGCTAGAAAACTTGGGTTAAAAATCGACTTAAATAGGAGGAGTAAACATGAATTCAACATAGAAGCCCTCAAAGGATACTTAGAAAAATTAAAGAAATAAAATTGAATATTATACGGCTGAGAAATCATAAAGTTTTTTTGGAAGAAATTATAGTTATTCTGGGCGGCATTAAGATGGCTGAACGAGAAAGTGAAACTGAGATTTTCTATCCAAAGGAGATCATGACTTTACAACTACATAAACCTTGTAAAATAGCTACTATACGTATTGAAATAGACCCAGAAGCATATTATAAGGTTGGTATACTACATGATCTTTCAAAAAACTTTTATGTTCACGGAATAAATATTTTAGGTGTATATTCAACGCATTATCCAGACCAATATGGATACATAACGTTTTTTGTAGATGTAACTCAAGTTGCGGAAAAAGTTTTAGATGAAGTTTCAAAATCTTTTAGGGATATTGATGGAGTTGTAGATGTAATGGTTTATGTAAGCCCAGTGGAAGGCGTTGCAGTAGACCCAAAGACTATGCCACTTGCTATGGGTTCTAGAGCTATAATACTCATGAAACATAGCTTAAAACTTATTATTGAGGAATTTCATAAGAGGGGGTGGTGGCTTCTATTGAATGCTTTTGGTAAAGAAATTGGAAAGGCAGGTTTTAGGGATCATGAGAGATTTGTGGGAAGAGATATTGATAAACTCTTTAAAATGGCTGAAATTAGGTTTTCAGTGAGTGGATTCGGTCTTTGGGAGACTGTGAAAGCAAATGTGGATTCAGGGGAGTTCATTATAAGGGTTCATCATTCCATTGAATGTGATATTGGACTTGAAATTGATGGTTATACTGGTTCACACTTTGTTAGAGGTGTGATTGAAGGTTGGCTTATGGAGTTAATGGGTAAAAGTGATGTTACAGGGTTTGAAGCGAAATGTCTTGCTAGAGGAGATCCTTACTGTGAATTTCATTTCAAAATCAAGTGAATTTAAAATTGAAAATGAAGTATATACAATTCTACCCATAATATGGTTGAGGCTGTAATAACTTCAATTATTGATAGCATCCCTCCAATCTTCAAGTAATCTCTAAGCCTAATGTTTAAACCTCTACTTCTAACTATTTCAAGCCACATTAAAATTGCCAGTGAACCAAATGGGAAGAAGTGTGGGCCTAAATTGTTTCCTATAATGTTAGAGAATATTAAATTGTAGTATAGTTTTTGTGATGGATTACATTGTGTATATGCTTTTTCAATGGATATTAAGCCTATCATGGTCATAGGCCAATTGTTCATGAAGCTTGCTCCTATAGTAACTATTAAACTTGGAATCACAGTTGATAGTATTGATGGGAATTCTGAACCCCACAATAGTAGATTTGCAAATAATGTTTCAATACCAATATGTTTAAGGCCTTGAACCACTAAGAATATTCCAACCATAAATACAAGTATATCCCAATTAACCTCCAACAATATGTTTACTACACCTTTAGCTTCTTCTGGCATTACATATTTTGACTTTGGTGTTACAAATATAGTTTTACGTGTAACTGCATAATATAATAGTAGTACTATGGCTCCAGAGAAAAGGATTATTGAAACTGGAATTCTATGTAGAGATGTATATACATATCCTAAATCAATCGATACCAATACTGCTATAATAACCTTTAGATCCATTGGATCCATTGGGTAGTGAAGCATTTGATGAACATCCTCCAAAAACTTTTTTGGGATACTCTTCTTAAAAATTGAATAAACTACAAATATGCTAATTATTATTGTTGGTATTGCTATTGGACCCATAAATTTAAGGTGGTCTATAAAGGTATACTTAAAGAAATCTGCAGAAACAATGTTTACTGGATTACTTGTTATAAATGGCATTGCAGCTGTGTCAGCTATTAATCCAGTTGCAAAGATGTATGCAATCCTCCCCTCATAGGGTATTGTTGGCTGTCTAATTATTTCAATAACGATTGGTGTTAAGATTAGTATGGCTGTATCATTGGCAAATAATATGCTTACCAAAGCTGTTAATAAGGTTATGTAAAAATATACTTTAACTCCACTTCCATGGGCTAAATTAATTATCTTCATAGCTGCCCATTTAAAGAATCCCATGGCGTTAAGAGTAGCGGAAAGTATTAGTATACCAATGAAAGCTAAAGCTGCATCCCAAACAATTTCTAAAGCTTCAAAAACATCATTTAAACTTATAACCCCAAATACTAGTGATAGAAGAGCTCCTAAACCAGAGGCTATTCCAAGTTTAATATTCCATGGACGTTTAATCATTAAAATCCAAGTTAAGACAAATATGAGTATTGATGCAGCCTCCACATTAATCATTGAATACACCATTTTAGTAGCATTAAAACAATGTGTATATAAAGTTAGTTAAAATGTATGAGAAATACAATTATCATTGTTTTTGGAGGGTAAAGATTTTATACTTGTTAAATCCAAATATTGTTAAGTGGCATATAAGTATTGGAGGTGAAGCATGAATGTCTAAAGCTAAGAAAGAAGCTCAAGTGGCTGGGGAGCCGACAACGCAGAAGTCTGCAGCAGCATCAGAGAGGAGACCTATGTTGAGTAATGTTATACTTGTGGGTAAAAAGCCAATAATGAATTACGTATTGGCATGTATAACGCAGCTTAGTGGTGCAGGAAAAGAAATTGAAATAAAGGCTAGGGGAAGAGCTATAAGTAGAGCTGTGGATATAGTGGAAATATTACGTAATAGATTTATAACGGATCTCAAAGTTAAAAACATTGAGATAGGCACAGAAACTGTGACTGCACAAGACGGCTCCCAAGTCAATGTGAGTGCAATAACCATAAAAATATCAAGATAGAGGGGGTTTCCAGCACAAAATAAATCCCCTCCCTTTATCTTTTGATTTAAATCCCTATTTACAGCAAAGTTTTTCTATTAGTATTGTTTAGTATCCATTGTTTGGCGGTTTAAATGGATGTCAGTGTAGAAGAATATCTTGGAATGATTGAAAACTTTATATCATACCTAGAAGCTGTAAGGAAAGAACTACCTGAAGACGCTCAAATTTGGGTTGAAGAATACTATAAGAAGCTCTCAGAGAGTTATGGTAAAGCTAAGGAGACTGGAGATCCAAGGATAATTGCCATGTGTATGTCGATGATTAGAGAAATTATTGGGAAATTAGTTTATGAAACTATTACTGAAACCAGCCCACCAAAAAGATTTGCTGCCAATATCATGAGGAATTTAGGTTATGATGTTAAGTGGGTTAATGAGGAGGATATGGACTTACCTTTTGATTTAATAGCCTTTAAGGATGGTGGATTATACCTTATTAGTGTTAAATATTCTGAAGATGGTGAATCCAAAGGCTTCTCAAATACTTGGACTGGAGAAATGAAATATTTCTGTAATAGGTTAAATGCTCAACCACTCGTACTATTGATATGTAGAGATAGTGAAGGTTTTGGAGCTGTATTCATGGTACCATTAATTGAAGATGTAACATTCCATGAAACTAGAGTTTTCGATATGGAGAAATTAAATGGTAAAATGGATAGGTTAATGCAATTGTTAAAATTCTAAATACAAACTATTTTTTAATGTAAGTAGCCTATTACTGGGAGATAAAAATTCTTTATATACATTAATAACAATAACTAAATTATTGGTATTGATTAATATTGTTATGGTGGTGCTGAATTATTGAGTGAAGAAGAAATTTCAAATATCTATCAAGTTTTAAGTAACCCCATTAGGAGGAAGATTATTGAGATTTTAGGTGCTCGTGGAAGTGCTGGTTTAAGAGAACTTATGGATAATCTAGGTGTAAGTGCTGGAAGCGTATATTATAATATTGAGCTTCTAGGAGATTTAGTTAGGAGAGAGGGGGATAAAAGATTCATCTTAACTGAGAAGGGTTGGATGGCTTATAGATTGTTAATGGATGGTAAAGAGAAATTTTCTGAAATGAAGTATTATTCTAGGAGATTTATATCCTTAAAAACTAGATCTAGAATTTCAACAATACTATTTCCAAAATGGTTTTTCCTAGCTTTATTTGAAGATAAAATACTTAGAGTGGTAATACCAGTAATAACTTTAGTCTTCGGCTTTATAACTTGTTATAAAACTAATGTTGAACTTATACTATTTTCCACTTCTTACAAGCCTTTACAGGAACAGTGGATTACAGCTATTAAATTTCTAGCTTCTTGGGTAATCATATACTTCTCCTTAGAAGTATTATCATTAATTATTCATGGTAGAAGTGGTGGTAGAGGATTACTATTACTTGGATTAAGTATTTCAACACTTCCACTACTAGCAATACCATACATAATGATAGCCAACATAAGCAATATAATCCAAGGAATAATAATACTAATACTACAGTTTGCATCATGCATACTTCTATCTACCGCTATAAGTGCATCGAAAAACATAAACTTAGAAAGAGCTTTTCTAATGGCTGTATTAATAGTTTATTTGAATATTACTTTAAATGTTATCTTTAGATTTTAACTTTTACTAATGAGTTTTAATGCTAATTCAAGTATCATCCTACACTCTAATTCACCTATAACTTCCCCGTCACTTGAGACTATACCAATGACATCCACATTATATCTAACCATTTCCCTCATTGCATCTACTATCGTTGCATCTTCAGGTACAGTTACAAGTTTATCTGCAAAATCCATTGCACGCACCCCTAAAGCCTCCCTAACTTCTATTTCTATTTCACCCATAAGGTCCTTTAATTCCCTTGTTTTGAGAAGTATCCATTTAAATAGTTTATATATGGATATCATCCCAATGGGTTTCCCATCTTTAGCAACAAAGAACGTTTTTCTTCCAGGGGTGTATGATGTTATTTCAATGAGCTTCCATATTGGTGTTTCAGCATCAATAACATCTTTTATAGGCGTCATGTAATCTTTTGCAAATAACCCTTTTAAATCTTCAAGTAATATGGATATAACTCTCATACCCTCATTCATGTAGATAACCATTAATACTTATATTTGACCATGTATATAAAGCCTTATGGATTCAGATGATTGTGGGTAGGCAGAGTAGGGTGAATTCAAAGTTTAGAGCTTTACTCTTCTCTCCAATAATTACATTGACATTTGGTTATATTCTCGGTTTTGATGTGAAACAAATAATTGCTTTATCTGCCTTTGTAATAACTGTTTTAGGCGCATTCCTATATTGGCAGTATAAATTGGTGATAGCATTTGTTAGTGTTGTTATCCTATTTGTAATGGGGGTTATTGATGTTGAAACCTTCATAAAATCTGCTGAATTCAATATAATACTATTTCTTGTGGCTATTAGCATTCTTGTGGCACCACTTAAACGTGTAGGCTTCTTTAGATGGTTTTCAACTATGATTCTAAGTATGTGTAAATTTAATTTTAAGTGGTTTCTTCTCCCAATGTCCTTTGCCGCTATGTTTTTTGCATGTTTAATGGATGAAGTATCTTCAATAATATTCATGTCTACAATAATGCTTGAAGTTGCACAATACTTTGAATTTAACCCTACCCTCTCCCTACTACTAATAATAATGGCTACAAATATTGGTAGTAGTGGTACAGCCCTTGGAAATCCTGTTGGTTTAATAATTGCCTTTGAAGCTGGATTAAAATTCAGTGAATTTTTAAGGTGGAGTATGCCCATAGGAATATTAAGTGTAGCTATACTATACTGGTATTTTACTCGAAAGAGAGTAGACTATATTTCCAGTGTTCAATCATCTATAGATAAAGTTATTAGTGAACGTGGCGTAGTTTTAGATCTCGCTTCACTTATTGGTGATTTTAAAAAGTTTCTCATGGCTACAATAATATTCATATTTACAGTGATTGGTGTTGCTTCACATGGATATTGGGAGCATATTTTAGGTTTAGAGGATGGCACTATGCTTTTAGGCTTCGGCTTCCTTGGAGCTGCTGCTGCACTCATCATGTATCGTGAAGAAGCCAAAGAAATCGTAGAAGGTGAAGTGGATTGGTGGAGCTTACTATTCATAGCTTTCATACTTGGTGAAGCTGGAGCATTAAAATATACTGGTGTAACTGTGAAACTTGCAAGTATGATAATGAATTTAACTGGTGGAAGCGAAATACTACTATTCACATTAGTATCCCTATTTACTTTCTCACTTTCACCATTCATAGACAATATATCTATAGTGGCAACTTTAACTCCAATAGTCTTATCACTTAAAACTTATATGGACGTCTACCCAGTTTGGTGGATTATGTTGATCTCAGCATGCTATGCCGGTAATATAACACCCTTAGGTGCCGCTGCAAACATTATAGCTTTAGGACAATTAAACTCTATGGGTATGAATGTTGAATTGAAGGAATGGATTAGAGAATGTACAATACCAACCATTATAGTATATGGTATTGGATTTATCCTGCTACTAACCCAATTCTTCCTCCTTTAACTTCCAAATCCTCCTACCATCAACTTCCTCCTCTTCATATACTAAACCCTTATTCCTTAAACAATTTAATGTTGCAACTACTTGAGGTATTTTCCAACCTGTTCTCTCAGCCATTTCACTCACACTAACACCATTCTTTACTTTCTTCAATTCTTTAATGATAATTTCACATCTTATCCTACGAATCCAAGATTTAGATATTTGATACCTCTTCATGGCTATTGATATTTGTTGTGGATTTACAGCATATATAGCCTTTCCACTTCCAGCAATTCTAGCTACAACCATTATTTTTCCCGAACTTTTTAGCTTCGATATACACCATCTTATAGTTCTATGTGGATATACACCCTTTAAAGCATCCAAAATTTCTTCTGCTGTTAAAGGAGTATTCCTCAACATATCAAGTATCCTTTCTTCACATTCCGAAACTACTCTTCTCGGGGTTCTACGTTCAGCTACATCCGTCTTAGAATTTAATTCTACACTTACACCTTCACCCATCACTATTTTAGGTATATTCTCCATCCCCCCTTCATCCACTATTACAATCCCATTTAAAGCTGATAATTGAAGGATTTTCAATGGAATTTTAAAGCCTCCAACAACCAGTATACATGTGTAACCATTCTTAACAGTTAAATCTTGACATGCTGTGAATTTCTCCCATAAATCCCCTATTTCCTCACAACATAAGATTACCGTATTATATTCTTGTATATAGAAATCCACATTCCATTCCAACCCCCCTCTCAAAACAACCTTTTCCTTGAAGTTTAAATTATAATTTTTCAGAATCCTTTTAACCCTAGTTCTAACTCTACTCTTTGTTTTCACGTATACGTGTATTATGAAATTAGTAAATAACTTTTTCCATTGAATACAACAAACTTATGATACATCACAAATAATAAATGATAGTTGTAAACTAGATACATTGTTCAAATCCCATGATAAACACATAACTGTAGAATTCAATGAGTCTTTCCACCGTTTTTCAACAAAAATCAGATTTTTAATTATAAATTAAACTTTAGAAATCCAAATACTCAAATTTGAAATTTTCGTTAAAATTTTATTTAGTACATTAGACATTAAACTATAAATATCGTAATTTACTCGTTTCTTATTAGAATCCGATTGGATTCATAAATCCTAGTTTAATTCCCAACATAGAATAATTTATCAAATTGAACCAACTCTATTTAAAGATCTTCAAAGAAGTTATTATTTGAAATGTTAATGTTCAAATCTTATTATTCACAAAACTAACCTTTAGTAAAACTATTAACTTATAATTCCCCCCATGAAATTCTTATTGATTGAATACTCAACATAAGAATAAAGGGGTTGAAAATTTATGTTCTTAGTATTATTGTCCATGTTGACAGTTGGTAATTAGCGTCTAAGGTTCTATTTATTGAAGCACCTTCTACACAAGCCTCCATGGAATAGCTTTTCTTAAGCATTAAATTGATGTCTATGGGAACTTTCAATGTTACTAGAAGTTTAGCTTATGGCTGAATGACCCCCAATGAAAACCGACAAAAGACCCCTTAAATCAGTATACTGATAAAAGTGTTTGGTAAAGGATATATATCTATGGTTTATAGATGTAAGTGTAGTGGTTTTATGTCTGTGGGTATTGCTTATGTTAGGGTTAGTAGAGTTGAGCTTGATGAAGAGAATCAAATTAACGCTATAAATCATTTTGCAGCTTCTAGGGGGATTAAATTGGTGAAGACATATGTGGATAAGGGGGTTACAGGAGTGAAGAGTTTTAAGAATCGTGAAGCAGCTAATCAACTACTGGAGGAATTACCAGTTACAAGACCAGAGGTTTTATTGGTTTTTGCAATAGACCGTATTGGGAGGGATATGAGGGATACCTTAAACACAATATTGGAATTGGAGGAAATGGGGATAAAGGTGATAAGTGTAAAGGAAGAGTGGCTTCAAACCCTAGATCAAAACATCCGTAAACTTGTGTTGAGCATATTGAGTTGGGTTGCAGAATTTGAACGTAGAAGGCTTAGGGAGAGGCAGATGGCGGCTTGGGAGGCTGGAAAACAGAAGGGGCGTCCCCAAAAGAACTTACCCTACAAGGAAATTTTGAAGAGATTAGAGGCTGGATGGAGTAAAAAGGCTGTTTGGAGGTGGCTTATAACTGATAGAAAGATAAATATAAGTTACGACCACTACTTGAGAAAGTTAAAGAAGTACATGGAGGAAAATAAGATAATTGAAAAGAGAATGTTGGTGAAGGAATAAGTAAATGCTATTTCGATAATTGTTTAGTGGATTAATTTGTTCATCTAATAAATATTGAAGTTGTGTGGAAACTAGAATTTAGAGAAATGAATTTTAAACATGTATCTAGAAAATTGTGTTGATTCATAATTCTACAGTTAAAGTTTGACTGATAGGTTCAAACTCGTTTTAGCTGTTAACACTGATATTATTAATTGATATATGATTAATGTTATCACTATATCAATATGTTCTCCAAAGGTTAGTATTAAAATTGATGGGAATACCACTGATAACGTTAATAGTAGCGTTAATGCTATGGTTATATGAAATATTTCACGTACGATGTTTTTCGCTATTTTAACACATTCCTTTTGTGATAGAATCCAGTGATAAAATGCCACAATAACTCCTCCTACACAATTACCAATAGTTACTGGAAGGAGATTTGAATTCATGAAGTTTTTCCATTCTTCTACTCCACCACCATTCAATATTATTGAAGCTGGAATTACCCACATATTGGCTATGGAGTGTTCAAATCCTATGGTTACAAAAGCAAATATTGGAAACCATATTCCAAGAATCTTCCCAGAGGTATCTGATGCTCTTGCTGAAAGCCATATGGCTACGTTTACCAGTATATTGCATCCCAATCCTCTAAGTAATGCTTCTTGAAACGTTAAATTGAGTTTTGATTTTGAAATTAGATTTATACACTGCATAATATTTGGATTTGAAATTAATCCAGTGGCATAGGATAATGATTGTACTGCTATTATTGAGCCTAGAAAATTACCATTATAACTCAAAATCCAATTATATATTAACTCCCTAAAACTTATTTTACCAAGTAGTTTTGGATATAGAATCAATTGAACATTTCCAGTCCACAATTCTGCTCCACCTATAACCACCATGATCAACCCTAAGGGGAAAACCGCCCCTAAAACCATTCTAAATATTGAGAAACTAGTATTGGGATTAAAACTTGAAGCACATGTAACCGATAAAAGAAATCCAAGTGATATATAGATTCCAGCCATAATTGAAGCTATGAAAAGAGCTAAAAAATTCATTCTAGCTTTTACAACCCCAGATTCCGCCAAAGACTCCACACTTTTACCAACATTATACGGTGCATTATAAGTTGACTCCACA
>Ga0209394_1001366_pt1 | contig 14469 bp, 16 predicted proteins | sample JNZ201metaG_FD_184122 | JGI IMG/M metagenome (GOLD analysis project Ga0209394, IMG submission 184122) | Hot spring microbial communities from Jinze hot spring, China to study Microbial Dark Matter (Phase II) - JNZ 20120812A (SPAdes) (version 3) ... | reverse complement strand
GTCCCATCGAGGGCGAGCAGGAGGATGATCTCGATCGAGGTTGAGGGGATTGGCGAGGTTAAAGCTGTGACGCACGTTGCCTCAAGCCCGAGAAACGGCTTTATCCAGCCATCAAAAGAGTATCTCTCGGCAATGTATAGGGGCGTCAAGCAGCACGGCATTCCAGACGAGATTATAAGGGCTCTTCAGAGGATTATGGGGAGATAGCTTAAAAAGGGAAGGATAAAATTATCCCGAGGACATCCCCCCATGAGCTGGCGATGCGGTGATGAGCGACCTCATCAACATATTCGAGATCTTCCGCGCATTGCGGGCTTACGGGTACTTGGGCGCGCTGCTCATAGCAGTTCTAGGCAGCCTAGTCCCATTCCTGCCGGTCCCATACCTGATACCGATAGTTCTCATGTCTAGGGCTTTGGATCCGCTTCTTCTGGGGATCGCCGCGGGTGTTGGAGGCGCTTTAGGAAAGCTGACATCCTACTTCCTAGGCAGGTTCGGCAGGAGGCTTCTCAGCGAGGAGAGGAGGAAGAAGACCGCCGTCCTCGGAAAAGCTATCGAGAAATACGGAATGCTTGCGGTGTTCTTGTTCGCGCTCACGCCCCTTCCGGATGACGTCGTCTACATCCCGGTCGGGCTCACGGGGCTCAGCATAGCGAAATTCATGATAGCGAATATGCTGGGGAAAATAGTTCTCTCATGGATAGTCGCCTACGCTGGAAGGTTCTACTTCGACCTCGCCACGCTCTTCTTGGGAGAGGGCAACGGGCCCATAGTAACAATACTAGCTGTTGCCGCGATGGCGGCGATAACGGTGGTAATGCTGAGAGTGGACTGGGAAGAGGTGATTGAGGCCGGAAGGAAAAATGGATTCTGGGCAGCATTCAAAGCTATGTTAGTGCCTGCGAATAGGAGGCGCGGGCTCCAAAGCTGAAAAGCATATATGCCGCACATTGGCTCAATTGTGCATGGCGAGAACCTACAAGTGGCTTGGCGGAATAGGGTACATCCTAGGATTAGTTCCCTACGTGAGTTTCATTTCATCGATTATCGTCGCGATAGCCTGGATCCTCATGGGCAAGGATACGCGGGAGAAGATATTCACGGTTCTGGGAGTGCTGATGCTCGTGATGTTCGCCTCCGCGATCGCGCTCATCGCCTGGCTTTTCTTCTCGCTCATGATGACGGCGTACACTGTGGTGCCCGGCGCGCTGGAGCCGTGGAGAATGGGGGCGGCCATCTCCCAGGTCCTCAGCCAACTATGGGTTTTGATAATCGCCGCCCTCGTGATTGTTGGCCTCGCGATCGCGGTCTTCATACTCGATATAATCGCTCATTTCAGGGCTGGAAAGATCTTTGACAGCAGGTGGTTTAAGGCCGCTGGATGGATGAGAATCATACTGATAATAGCTTTAGTCGTGTCAATTCCGCTCACCATCTTCATGATAATCTCGGCCGGCCCCGGCATGTTCTCGACGATTCCGGCCTTACCGGACTATGGCGCAATCGTACCCCTTCTGCTCACGATCCTCTGGCCCATGATAATAGTGCTGATCGTCAGCCTGCTCGCGACGATCTTCTCCGTAATAGCGTTCTTCACGATACCAGAGGAGGCTTCGCCAGCATAGCCATCAGGCCGGATGCTATGAGGCAATAAACTTTAGATTAGGACTTGACGGTGTTCCCATGGTGCCGCGGCGTTGAGCAGCTGGGGCGGGATAACCTCGTCCGAGATGGCCGCTATCGACGAGAACGCTGAGTGGCTTGGGGTTCCGAGAGCCCTGCTGATGGAGAATGCCGGCGCCTGGGTCGCCAGGATAATCTATCAATGGCTCGGGGGGGTGGCGGGCGCGAGGATCGCTGTCATCTGCGGGACCGGGAATAATGGTGGAGATGGCTTCGCGGCTGCTAGGCATCTCGCCGGCCTGGGGGCGGAGGTCGCGGTGATCCTCGTGGGAGATCCCGAGAAGATTAGAACCGCGGAGGCTAGGGCAAATTTCGAGGCGGCTAGGGCCATGCGCGAGTCGATAAAGCTCTTCATCGTCAGAAGCATAGAGGATCTTGAGAGGGTTAAGCGTGAGGTCGAGGAATCCGAGGTGGTTGTCGACGCGATATTCGGGACCGGGGTTAGGGGGCCGATCGCCGAGCCCTGGAGATCCGCGATACAGCTCATAAACTCCTCCAGAGCATTGAAGGTGGCCGTGGATATACCATCGGGCTTAAACCCCGATACCGGCGAGGCTGAAGACGTGTGCGTTCACGCAGATGTGACCGTGACATTTCATAGGCCGAAGCGGGGCATGCCCGCCGCCGCGGATTACTGTGGCGAGGTGGTGATCGCGCCTATCGGGATACCGCCGGAGGCGGAGATAATCATGGGGCCCGGGAACCTCAGGCAGGCTCTGAGGGCCATGAGGAGCCGCGCGGAGAATGTGATCCTGCTCGAGCCCCTGCCGGACGAGTCAAGAGCCCTGATGAGCGCACTCGAAGTCGAGCTCAAGCCCGCCGGCGTTCTTGAGGAAGGCGTGATCTACGCGGGCAGAAGAATCAATCTGCTTAAGGATCTCAAGGAGTACTCTTGGGCTGTGGGATTCGGGATATCCTCGAGCCCGAGGCTCATCTCGATAATTGGAGAGGATGAGGCATCCCAGCTCGGGATAAACATGAAGATAGGGCTGCGCGCGAAATACGAGATATACTCTAGGAAGGCCTCGGAGCTCGAGAACATGATATACATCGTCGGGAGAGAGTTCGATCTACTGATCGGGAACTCTAGGTGGAAGTTGAGCTGGATGAATAGACCACTCGGCGAGCGCGGTCTAAACACCCTGATCGCGGTGACGCTGGCGCTTCTTGCGAGAGGAGTCGATTGTTTCGACGCCGTTTCGGCGGCCGGATACTTGGCGGGAATAGCGGCGGGCTCCGGATACGATGCTGCGCTAAATGAGCTGAAAAGATTCCTCGAAGATTAGTCGGGTTCTCCTTTTCGCGGAAAATCATTCCTCATATAACGTGAAAGAAAAACGTGTTTTATGCTCTTTCGCTTATCGTGCTCTTGATCTGCGAATCATTAGAATCGCGGCGATGACCACCACAATTATTATCGCGATGATTATGATCGGTATCATTGAGGCCATTTCGGGGCCCGCGGCTGTGGTGGCCGGCGCCTGAGTTGTCGCAGGGGTCGTCTTGCTGGGAGCTCCTGTGGTCTGCGTTGAAGCTTCCGTCTTGGTCGGCGGGCCGCTTACCGTGGATTCTATCGTTATCGTCTTGGTTACGGTGCTACCGGGAATGGTTATCGTCTTGGTCGCGGTCGTGCCGGGCGCGGTTATCGTCGTGACTATAGTTCGGCCCCTTTCCTCATATGTCGTGGTGTAGGTTGTGCCGGGTATCGTAGTGGTCTTTGTAACCGTGACAGGCTCTGTGATGAAGAGCTCCGGGACCGTTATAACCGTTCCACTCATCGTGTACCCGGGCATGGCTATGGAGATCGTCAGGGGCTCTCTTGCCTCGAACCTGTTTATGATCGTGAGCGTTATCGCCCTGCAGTATTTCATTATCTCTCCATAGACTGGGACCGCGATGCTGAAGACCGTGCTTATCGGCCCCATGGATATCGTGGTCAGGGCCTCGACGTAATCCATGCCCGTCGTTTTCAGGGTCGTTCCGCCCTCAACACTCGTGATCGTCGTCTCATATGTTGCCGCCGGGATCGCGTAGGCCGTCGTTATCCCCGGGAAAGTCATGCCCGGAATCGTGATCTCCGTGACCGGCTCGCCCCTAACAACCATGACGCACTCCTGATCGGGCCTCATCTCGATGTAGATGAGCCTGTAGCTGCCGTAGATTATCGTCGCGGCGCCGGTTGTCCCAGGCATCTCCACGATCTCCGTAGTCGTGCTCGGCGGATAAGTTATCACGGTCGTCGTTGTCATGGTGATAACCTGCTGAGCAAAACCTATGGATAAGACACACAATATCAGGATTATCGCGATTTGGGGTAAGAGCTTACTATGCACGCTTCAGCCTCCTTTAGTCACCGTTATCGGGGGATTATGCTATTTAAGCCTTTAAAGATGGCTCATTGCTGGCCAAAGACCCCGGCGGCGCCCAGCGCTTTTAGCGGTTACCTCAGCTCCGAGTGAACAGCTTATCTCGGGGCGGGGGTTAATGGTGTGGGGTTGGCGTCCGAGGTGAATAGGCTCAAGACCGGGGTTAAGGGGATTGACGACCTCATCGAGGGCGGGGTGCCCGAGGGCTTCTTGGTCGCAGTCACGGGCGAGCCTGGATGCGGCAAGACGATCTTCTCAATACACTTCATCAATCAGGGGATACTGGATGGCGATAAGTGCATCTACATAACGACTGAGGAGAGCAGGGAGTCCATCATGAAGCAGGCCTCGCAGTTCGGGATGAATTTCGAGGAGGCCATGGATGGGGGCAAGCTGATAATAGTTGACGCGCTGATGGGCAGGGAGGATAGGTGGAGCCTCAAGTCGCTGGACATGGAGGCGCTCGTAGAGAAGATAATCGAGGCGAAGAAGGAGCTTGGATACGGCAGGGCCAGGGTCGCGATAGACTCGCTCTCGGCCTTCTGGCTTGATAGGCCCGCGATGGCGAGAAGATACAGCTACTATCTCAAGAAGGTTTTATCGAAGTGGGACTTCACGATACTCGCCGTGAGCCAGTACGCGATAACGACCGCTGAGAGCTTCGGGTGGGGAATAGAGCACATAGCGGATGGCATAATCAGGTTCAGGAGGGCTCTCAGGGGCGGAGAGCTGAAGAGATTCGTGATAATCGAGAAGATGAGGCAGACGAATCATAGCAGATACCTGCATGAGGTCGATATAAGGCCCGGAGTCGGCCTCGTCGTGCTGGGAAGGGTTGAGAGGAGAGCCGAGGACTACAAGCTCCCGCCGAACGTCATGAGGAAAATTCTCGAGGCAAAGCGGAGGGCTGAGGAGATACTATGATCTGGGAGGATGTCAGGAAGCATTACCTCAGGCCGGAGGTGAGCAGGGAGATCGCCGAGTACTGCGCGAATAGATGGGTTGCTATTCACTGCGAGGAGACGCCGAATGGAGTTAGGCCCATGATCAGGTATTGGGGCCGAGGCAAGCCCCTGACGATTGAGCGCGAGAACGATATCGTCGAGATCCTAGAGAGGTTTTCCTCGATGAGGCCGAGAGCATTCTACGCTACAGCGCACATTTACAGGAGGCTGCAGTCAGCCGACGATCTAGCTGACCACGAAAATATCGCGCGATCCTCGCCCACATGGGATATAGACTCGAGGGATGGTGATTGGAGGAAGGTCGTGAGGAAGGCCTTAGAGATAGTGGATGAGCTGGAGAGGCATGGCGTCGCGAAGTCCATCTTCTTCAAGTGGAGTGGGAGGGGCGCCCACGTCCACGTGCACCCAAGAGCCTTCAGCGATGATGTCCTGCGCAGGATTAGCCCTCTCGATATAGCATACTCTGTTACACAGTATATCGCTTGCAGGATAGAGCCCGAGGAGGGCGTCGTCGTCGAGAACAAGATCGATGTTCAGAGGGTCTTCACCGCGCCCCTCAGCCTTCATAGATCCGTTGATAGGGTGGCCGTCTGCATACCCCCAGATGAGCTGGAGAGCTTCCACGTGGACTGGACCAGCCCCACAGGATACAGGCATTTCCCGCATGCCTGGCGCGAGTATGAGGAGGGCGAGGGAGATGAGCTTGCGGAGAAAGCCTATGCCGCCATCGGGCCATATATCGCCGGGCGAGCTAGGAGGAGGCGTAAGCATAAGCCGCTTGATCAGGAGATTCTGGAAGCTTTCAGGAAGCTCCGGCTATAGCATCAGATCGAGTATCAGCGCTAAAACGTCGCCAACTAGGATGTAGAAGATGAAGCCCGCGGTTATCGGGATGAGCAGCGGCAGGCCCGGCGTAATCCAGCAGTCATCTCGCGGAATCTCCTCGAGCTCGAGGCCGAAGATGTTGAAGTTGAAGTATCTTCTTCCCTCGCGCTCGGTCTCAAGGGGGAACCAGAATCGCCTCCTCCTAGCATTTCTAGATCTTATCCCGAAGAGCATCGCCGCGATCTTCCTAATCCTCTTCTCGTGCTCGAACCCCTCGAAGATCCTCTCCCCCCTGGCCAGGGCTATCAGATTCCATGCGAGAAGCGCAAGTAGTATGAGGAGAGAGAAGATTAGGCCGTTCGAGAGGGATGAGAGGCCCGTGAAGGGATGGATTCTTGCGGGCGGGCTGTATATCGGGAGGGCGATTGAGATGACTATTATGGCCTTGGCATCAGCGCCCCCATAAAAGCCAAAGAAGTAGAATGCGAGGGCCAGTCCCGCCGAGAGCGCTATCGAGATCGAGATCAGGAGAAGCCTATTGAGGCTCCACCACGAGATCAGATCCGCTCCGGTCAGGATCGCGCCGGCCGCTCCGCAGATGACCCAGACCCAATCATCAACCTCTCGAGCGATCCAGTCCCTGTAGGAGGCGTAGGAGAGGCCCGCGGCCACGATCCCTATCCTTATCGGCGTCAAAACCTCCTCCAACAAGCCCTTCAGCCCTCCACCCTGTCAAAGGGCTTCATCACCTGCGGTATCGTATCAAGTAGGTCGGTCGCTATTATGTGGAGGCCGAGCTTCTCGGCTGCCAGCTCCCCGGCCTTCCCGTTAATCCACGCTGCTGAGGCCGCGGCCCTGAAGGGGTCAACTCCCCATGCGAGAAATGCCGCCACTATCCCCGATAATACATCGCCCGTTCCGCCCGTTGTCATTGCTGGCGTTCCGGTCTCATTCACGGCTACATCCACGCCATCCGAGATCACGTCAATCCTTCCCTTGAGCAGGATCGTAACCCCGTTCTTCTCAGCCTGCTCCCTGACCACCTTGACTCGATCCTGGAGATAGCTCGGAGCCTCTACTCCGAAAACCCGCTTGAACTCGCCCGCATGAGGTGTCAAGACAACTTTACTGCCGCCGACGTACTTCAATATCCCCGGATAGAGCGCTCCGGCATCTAGGACCAGGCCCTTTCCAGCCGCGACAGCCTCCCTGGCCACGAGCTCCATTCCCGGCTCGCTCCCAGCCTCAAGCCCAGGGCCCATGACTATGGAATCAACTCTCGGAAGAACTTTCAAGGCCCTTCTGGCCGCACCCCTAGTGAGCTTCATGTCGGTCAGAGGTATCACTATCACCGCGGGCGAGAGGGCTCGAATGGAAGCCGCGATCTTCTCGGGAACCGCGATGTAGACGAGATCGACGCCGCACCTCATGGCAGCCATAGCCGCGAGGAACGGCGCGCCATGATACATCCAGCTCCCGCCAATGACCAGTACAGCTCCATTCTCGCCCTTATGGGAGTCAGCCCTCCTCGGCTTAATGCTCCTCCTAACGAAATCCTCATCCACGACCCTATACATGCCTCGCTCCAGCAGTGAGATGCTCGACCAATATATTAGGCCGCCCACTAAGATGAGATAAAATTTGGAGTAGAGGGAGGGCCCTCTACTTCTTCTTCGCGGCGCCTTTCTTCGGCGCGATCTTTATCTCGATGGTGCTGACGCTTCTCGGCCTGCCGTCTTGGCCAACTCTGCCCTCCTCGGTCCCGATGCTGACGCTCTGGATCTCAGCGTCCTGCACGAACCTCCTCGTAACAACCTGGGCCACGTCCACAGCCTTGCTTATCGCCCTTCCACGAGCTTTCAGAACGACGGTCTTGCCCTCGGAGAGCGGCATCGTCGTCGCCAAGACATAATTCATCGTCGGCTTTCTCCCGATGAGGACAACAGCCTCAAATGCCTCGCTCATTCAATCACCTCACGCGAGGCTAGAAGTATTACAGGAATGTTAAAAACATTTCCCTCCCGGAATGAGAGCCGTTCTAGCTCGCCGATAGGCTAAATGGCTTGCCCTTTCTTAGGATCTCCTCCGGTATGCGGGATCTCCAGGCCGCTAGGAACCTCAGATCATCATTCTGATCCCTCAGGTCGTCTGGAAGCATTCTCGGAATCTCATCCTCTATGGGATACCAGCGGCGGCAGCTCTCGCAAAACAGCAGTCCATCAATTATCTCCGTCCGCCAGCACTCGGAGCAGGCCGGCTCGCCCTCGAGCTCATCGAGGCGCTTCGAGGCATAGCCGCAGTAAACCTCGCACTTCGCTGGATTCAGCTCGACCTCGATCCTTCGAGTCCTGAATACGTGAAGCTCCAGCGGGAAGCTCCTGCAGATCGGGCATGCAAGCAGATCCATCAGCCGATACTTCATCCTGAGACAATTAATCAGGTAGCGGGTTTAAGAAAATTATCCCCTGGCGGAAGGCATTATGCCGCATTTCTCAGCTAAGGTTTTTATCAAGGGAGGGGGTTTAAGCATGATACTTGTCTGAAGAGGCTGATCATGAGATTAGGGTGACGGCGAGGGCGTTTCTCCCGGTCGGGCTATCCCTCGCGTTAAGCTGGCTGCTCACGCTGCTCTCCAAGGGCGCTGAGCTGAGCCTTCCCACGCCGATAATAACGCCCATCGAGGAGCCCGAGCCAACAGCTCCTCCTGTCGGGGCGCTCTTAAGTCCAGCGCCGTACCTCAACATGATGATAGTTCTTGGCGTGATAACGCTCTCAAGCCTGGTAATGCTATACCTCGCTAGAAAGAGGAGAAACGTGTTCAGGATACTCGCCGGGATTCTCATCTGGCTAATTTCCTTCGGCGTGACCGTGATCTACCTGATTAATGTCGCTATGACGGTGGATTGGACCCTCCTCAGATTCTGGCTTCCAGCCGGCGCTCTCACGGCCTCCCTCATCACGTATCTCATGCTCAGGGGAGAGGGGCTGATCGCATCCATACCAGCCGCCTACATCGCCTCGGGAGCCGGGGCAACGATAGGCATGAGCATACCATATTGGACATTCCTGGTACTCGTGCTGGGGATCTCGGCCTATGACGCGCTCGCCGTCTACAGGGGCCACTTATCCACCCTGACCAAGGAGGAGGCGATCACGCTGAAGGGGCTGACGATCGAGGTAGATGACCTGGTGATAGGCTTGGGCGACCTCTTCTTCTACTCCCTAACAGCCTCAGCGATACTCCAGTATATGGGTGTGGTTCCGGCGGCCGCGGCGACTATCTCCATCCTCGCGGGATACGCGGCAACCCTGCTACTTCTCAGGAAGAGGCGGATGCTTCCGGGGCTCCCGATACCGCTTCTATCGGCCATCGGCTCAGCGATAGCCGTCAGACTGCTCCTAGAGCTTCTCTAATTCGAGCTCACGAGTATGCAATCTCGAGCTTAATGCCGGGTCTGAGAGAGGCGCGATGGCCTTTTTCCGTCAAATTAACGGGATTTTCGCTAAAGAATTATATGTTCGCCCATTTTTTGAGCCGTAGTCTGGCATGCGGCTGGAGGCGGAGATTTCCACGCTAATCCCGAGCATTGAGGAGATTACGATAGAGGGCTTTAAGGAGTCATTCAGGAGGATCCTGGAGCTTAAGCGGAGATGCGGAATAGAGCCGATACTCGATAATCCGCCGGATCTGCTGGAGCGCGCCAAGCTTTATGCGACGAGATTCAGAAATGGATCCCTCGGCTGGGCCTCGAATATCTGGCATAGATCCGAGGCCGGGACAGCGGTCATCGAGAAAGATGAGGATCTCAGGATGGAGCATAAGCTGCTGATGCGGAGAGTTCTCGAGCACATTCTCGCCCAGGGACCTCTAATCAAGGTGGATGGAATACTTGGGAAGCCCGGTAGCAGGGTTGAACTGAGGTGCAGGCTCTACTGTGACCCCCAGTTCCCGGACATAGCGTACAGGTGGAGCCAGCTTGCATTCCCAGGAGACCCGTCAAGAGACCCGGATGTCGAGCTGATAGATATACCCCATTATCTCGGGAACCCCGTGAACCCGGAGACCGGGAGAATGCTCATGGTCCTCAGATTCCCGAACCACGACTTCACGATAGTCACATGCTCATCATATCAGGGCGAGGTGAAGAAGGGGTTCCTAAGCCACTGGATACTCCACGTCTATAAGAGGGGCGGGACAGGCGAGCACGCCGCCCTCAGAGAGTTCACGGTGAAGAGAAAAGACGGAAGCGAGAAAAGGATGATCCTGTGCATCTGGGGCCTTACGGGCTCAGGAAAATCGACTCATGGGCTCTACGTCTGGGATAAGGCGAACATCGACATCTACATCAGGGAGTTCGGGATAAACCCGCTCGACTACGTCAAGGATCAGGAGATCAAGAATGATGACATAATAGCCATCTTCGAGGATAGGGTCATCGGATCCGAGCGAGGATCTTGGACGAAGACCGAGGACGTTGATCCGAGGCAGGTGGCGATCTGGAGGGCCGCCATGTCGCCCAGAGCACTCCACGAGGATACGGAGTTCGACGAGAATGGCAACCCATCGCTCGCCGGAAATCTCTACCAATACTATGGCATGTTCAATAAGAATGCTAGATCCGTCTTCTTCCTCGATGATACGGGCTACTTCAATGGCGATGTCGAGTCTAGCGGGCCGATGAACATGGCGATCTTCCTCTCCCCCGGCTACTTCACCGACTACGCGTGGGTCAAGATAACGGATCCAGCCTTCGCCGCGAAAGTCCTAGCCGATGGGAGAACCATAGGGCACCCAGCACAATCGAGGGAAGCCTATGGAGTAATCTTCTCGACGAGATACTGCAAGCCGTTCACGATGGGAGTTCCATCAACAAGCCACGTCATCAGGTTTTACGAGATGCTGAAGAAGAGAATTGAGCTGGGAGACCCGATAGACATCTACCAGTTCAATACCACCGGGAGGATAATCGCTGAGTACCGGTGGACGAGGATCAAGATTAACGACGAGGAGCTTGATGTGCCTCAGCCAATATTCAAGCTAGCTCCAGATGGCATGATGAAGCCCGTTGGAGGAACCTCTCCAACAATAGAGGAGACGGAGCTCTTCATACTCCAAGCGGCCCGCGGCGCAGTCGAATACGAGCCCCACCCAATCTGGGGCGAGAAGGTCCTGATACCGGTTGAAGTCGAAGGATTATCCGAGAAGAGGCTCAAGGAGCTCCAGCCGACGACATATCTCCCGATGAGCGAGTTCAAGAGGTTACTGGAGGCGCAAGTGAAGCTCAGCAAGCATTATCTAGATAAAGACTGCCCAGGCCTCCCACCAGAAATATACAACGCGATGGACTTTTAAAATTGTCCAAGTTCTTTTTCTGATCTCAGCTACATCGGTTCTCTTACATCTACCCTTAAAGCCCTGTCTTCATGTGGATGGGCTTGATGAGCCCGAGGAGAAGAGCTGGGGATAGGGGTGATGGTAGTAGGAGCTTCATGATAGGCCTCGCGATAACCTTGATTCTGCTGCTGGGGTTGGCCGCCGCCTTCACTTATCTGGTGACGGATGAGGTTGCGAGGAATGTTTGTGAAGAGTTGACCACAGTAGTGGAGAAGCGCCAGACAGCAATAATATGCTAGGAGGGGATTCCATGGCGATGCTATCGAAAAATATTATCCGACCTAATGCTGGCCAGCGGTTTCCAAGTAATCCACATAATAGACAGCTGCTGGGAAGCAGAACACAAGCTTACAAATGCGCGAGAATAATCGTTGGAAAAACAACAAGATACTGAAAGAGGAGGCCAATCGGCTCACATGACATAGTTCTCATATCCTTATGCGCGAACACGTATATTGGCTCTTGAAGAAAAACAATATTACGACAAGGTTGTGGTAATCTTTTTATAGGTCTTCTCTCTACCCCCAATATATGGGCTTTAGAATTGTTTAAGCAGGACCCCCATCCAAAGCGATTTTTACCCTTTATTTCAGTCATGATGTTGATGTTTATTCTAATCGGCGCTTTTTCCCTTTCAACTTTCACAAGCTCGGGTGAAGTAGCAGTTGAAGAGGGAAAACCCCTCGCGACCAACACAACGGTCATGAATACAACGGTTATAACAACGTTTACAACAATAGCCCCCATCGAGGTTGTTAGAGATGAGGTTGTCATGGAGGAAGGTGTTAAAGTTATCATGGAAAGGCCTGCCGTACTTCAAATCTCACGACTAAGCGAGCCGATTCCTAATCTTGTAAGGATATATGTTATCCCAACCCGAGTGTTCGCGTATGGAAGCTGGTTCGCTGTTCATTTGAGGGGTGGACTGGGTTATGGAATACATTTCCCGCCAGCAGAATGTCTTTACGTATTCCTTGAGGTATGGGTGAAAGTCTTATCCTCTCCATGGAAACTCATCTGGCAAGTAATCTATCCTATTAAGGGCTGGTGTCCCGGATATCCTCCGGGTCTAAAGGAAGGTGAGCGCATCTTTACCTCTCTCGAAGTTTTGAGAGAAGAGGAAGCGGATCTTTCAAAGCTTTCTGTAGGGGAGGAAAAGCTCGTCGGAGAATATAATGTGTATGTGCTGGCTGAGGATAAAATATATGGTCTCCTTTCAGACAAATTTACTGACAGAGGAGCTGGAGTTGTGCCAGAAGCTATTACCAAGACTTTAACAACCACTGTTATATCAACTTCCACGCTAACACTTTCAACTCCTTATACCACGATGATGACCATAATACGGTCTCAGACCATTACACTGCCATCAACAGCTTACGTAACTACTACTGAAACGCGAACTATAATACGGCCGGAAACTGTCATTATGTTAACTACCGTAACGGCTAGCAAGACTATAGGAGCTACGGAGGCGCCATCTGAACATATTTTGATGGGGCTCGCGCTCGCGATCATCGTAATTATAGTCTCCATGGCATTAATCATGATAAGGGGTAAGCGGATTTCTAAACCGAAGTCGCATCAAATCTTTATGAAGCATGAAATCGGCTGACTCGAAACCTCATATAACGAGCCCAGAATAACGTGGTCTCACATTCGATAAGAGGTTAGTTGGGAGCAGGATCATTAAAGACTTACTGAAGGAAAGATACAAACGGAGAAGAGCTTAATTGGGTTCTGGGATGGAGATGCCTGCGACGCGGCTTCCTGCATAGCTCCGTAACTTTCCCTTGCAATCGATTAGATCAAGAAGCATGAGATGCTGGAGCTACTTAAAATATCTTCTGAACGTAATGGAAATGAACGAAGCGTTGGTGAATAATATAGCTTCCCCTTCAAGATCTGGATTAAGTCGACCATTATTCTCCTCGGCAACACTATCGAATCTTCCCAGACAAGATTTCCTTTCACTGCTGGCTCACTCAATCAATTATATGAGCTTGACTTTTAAATTCGTGGCTTTTTCTAGGCTATGAATGATTATTTCTAAATCTCCTCGTGATAGCCTGCCGATGCCATAGCCAGAAATATATTCATGAGTGGGTATAGCTAATTCTACGATGGGTGACTCTGAGTATAACATTAATCCGAATCCAACTCTCCAAGGGTATAAGACACGGCCATGTTCAATCTCTTCATCCCATATTAGTGTTTCATCATCATAGAATTTTTCTTGAACCACGCTTAGGCCATGAATGTAGTATCTTTTTTCTTGAAAAAGTTGGAAAATCATTATGTCACCGGGGGAAATTTTATTATAAAATTTGATGAAGTTTCTCCAATTCCTTACATATTCTTTTTCTCTCTTAATTCTCGGGTCTGTGAAACCCCACATCAACCTTTCATAAGCCCGTCGGATATGGTCCAAACTGTAAGTAGAAAGAATCCAATAATTCGTCATATCTGCTCTCTTGATTATTCAAAACTCTCTTAATTAAGCTTAAAATAAACCCGGGAATGTATGGCCCAGGCTGTATCTCTAGGCATATGTGAATAAGGCGGCTTCGGGTGAACTAGCCAGAAAATCCTTATCTATGAAGTCGATTTGATTCGATCTCATCTCACGAGAAATTTTCTCCTTAAAAGGGTATAGAGCCGAGTTTGTCTGATCATATTTTTATCTCATCGAATAAATGTGATTGCTCGCTTGTTTTTAGCTCTCGAGTTTTTTAAACTTTTTCTAAGCTTACGTTAAGTGAAAAATTTTATATCAGGCCGGCTTTTAATCTTCTTTGCAAAGCAATGGCTATTGCAGGATTGGAATGGATAGTATTAATTGTTATCATTGTCATAGTATGGTTGGTTTATAGGAGAATTGTTAAACGCAGGATCGAAGATTTATCAGCAAGAGCATTAGCGGTCATAAGGTCCCGAGGGGGTAAAGCATCTATAGATGATCTCATAGTATTTGGCGGGCTTCCGCCATCAAAAGTTAACGAAGTAATAGGCGTCCTATTAGAAAGGGGGCTCATCAAAGTCGTAGAAGAAGGAGGAAGAACTCTCTACGAGCTCGTTTGATAACCTATCATAACTCTAACCTTCCTAAAGGGATTGTTAAAGAAAGAGACGATAACCTCTCCTCCCTCGATTCTCTGTGAGAAATGTAATAGTAGATGGAGCGTCAATTTTACTGAGAGAAGGATCACTGATCAGAGTGGACAAAGCATGGAGA
>Ga0209394_1001365_pt1 | contig 14478 bp, 9 predicted proteins | sample JNZ201metaG_FD_184122 | JGI IMG/M metagenome (GOLD analysis project Ga0209394, IMG submission 184122) | Hot spring microbial communities from Jinze hot spring, China to study Microbial Dark Matter (Phase II) - JNZ 20120812A (SPAdes) (version 3) ... | reverse complement strand
GTATTGACTTGGTAGTGTTCCTAAGTATTCACCTGTTTCTTTATTGTAAATATCTATTCTGAAGGTTAGGTCAGCGAGGTTTACATCTATTGGTTTAACTGTTGGATATTTAGTACCTATTGTGATTAAGAATTCTATTTTAAGTCTATCTCCTAGTTCAACGAATACTCTGTCTTTGAATGTTAGTTTATCAATACTGATTACTCTATATGCTGTAGCTGTTGTGAATATGTAGTCGAATATTTCTGGGAACTGGTATTTATCGAATCTCTTAATAACCATTGTGAACGCTACTGGGTCGTAGGATTCAACATAGTATGGTCCTTGACTTACATAAGCGTGTTTATAAGTTTCTATGAATCTTATTGCATTACTGTATCTAGCATCAACGTCGGTGATTAGAGCTGAAGCCCAGTATGGGTCTGGGTAGTTGAAGTATTTAGGTATCTTTGGTACATATGCTCTATTATCTCTAATGTTTTCAAGTGCTTTCTTCACATCTAAAGCTACTTTGGGATCAATGTAGTCTACAGCTGTGTATGGTCCTATTGTTGACCAACCGTATAGTGTGCCGTAAGCACCATTACTAACTATTAGTTCTTCACCAGCGTATAGTAAGTGCCATGGCATATCAGCAAACGCGTCTGCAGCATCAGCTACGTAAACTGGTACTACATCTGCGTAATCATACCAGTAAGCCATTGATGTCCAGTTGATTATCTTGAAACCGAAGTATTGGTGTAAACCATAAGCTGGAGCTAATTCATCCCAGTAGTATGGATCTGGTTCACCGGTAATAATTTCATCGTCAAACGACCATTCATAGCTGAAAGCTATTCCGTAGATTAGATCAGCTATTGTATATGCACTACCATCATGCCAATAGCCTAGAGTCATACCATCTTTAGACTTATATCTAGTCTCTACGTATGAACAGAACTTGAGAGTTCTTCCAACAATTTCATCGTAGCTGTAGCCCCAATAAGCTTCCCAAGTTGCTTTAACCCATTTATCATTAGCTTCCCATAAATATACCCATTTCTCCTGTATTGGGTCGTAAACGTATCCAGTGACTTCAGCTAGAGATATGTTTGCCGGATATGTTTGTTTAACATAGTAGCTCTCTACACGCATTGGGTCGTGTGTACCTGTTGCTGGATTGATCCAGTAATCGAAATCTGCTAGGAATCTATGTATGTATTCGCTATAGATATCTGTGAAACCTGTTAATGGATTCCACCAGCTCATGAATAATGCTCCAGTTGCTGAGAATTGTAAGAACTTTACTTCTGGTTTAGTAAATCTCAGTGTTCTCAATGCCCATGGACTGGCTAAACCAGTATAGCCAGCTATTACGTCTGTTAAAGTATATCTATAAGCTGGATATACATTTATCTCGTCGACAATGAATACACGTATTGCTTCCTCAATACCATATCTCAGACCTGACAATATATCATTCTTTAACTCCGTTTCATTAACATATGTATAGTAGTTTAACTTATACTGTAGAGCCCATACAGTATCGTTACAATACCAATACCACCATGTGGATCTCCAGTGGTTTGGTCCATAACCACTATCAGGTAGATAGAAGAATGTTATTGTCCATCTTAACCAATGCCATGGTTCTTCAGCTGTTGTAACCCATCCCTCAGTGTAGATATGCCATATTCTAGGTTCATAATCATCGCCTGTTGGTATTGTTCCAAACGGATCGCGTTTAACAGGGTTAGTGTAATAAGCAGTTCTAATTGGTCCAGGTCTGGGTCTCTCAATATTGTTAACCCATAGATTGAAGTATGTTCTTAAATTATCTGCAACATGTCTTCCAATCTCAAGTCTCTCGTCTTCGGTTCTAATCATGAAGTTAATATTTATCCTTCTAACCCAGGTGAGATCTATTTTAGCAAGATGTAATACACCATCTATGTAAATTAGTGTGAAGTTGTAATTGTTTAACGTAGCATTAACGTTTTGAACAACTGTTTCGAATATAGCCTTAGCATAACCTGGGTCGGATATTGTGAATCCATATCCTTCACAAATATCTTTAAACATTTCAACATACTGTGGATGAGCTGTTAAAATAGCACAGTATTTTGGTACAGCAGCACCTCCATAAATTGTTCCAGCTACGTATGCTCTATCAACTAACCAGTTTACTGCAAATCTCACTTCTCTAATAGCAAACGGGTTCCAGGTTAGATCAACATACATTTCTTCGGTAATATCGGTTATGTTGACGTTAAAGTTTGTTGCTAACATTGGGTCTGTTTCGAACCATTTATCAGGATCTACTAGTACTAAACCAGGTATATACTGACCTGGGAATACTTTATCCCGATATACTGTAACTGTTCCAGGTAGATTGGGGTCTATAACGTTCTGAGCAACGTTGAATACTAGAGTATTGTAAGTACTGAAACTCGGTATTAGTGTTAAGTTTACTAAAGCAAATGTAGGTATTAGTGTTTTTCTAACAGTCCAGAAGAATATGTCTACGTCACCGCTTGCTGCACGTAGAACACCGGTATCTTGACTTGTTTCAGGCGACCAGTATATAGTGGTTGGAATCTGTCCTCCTTGAGCTAGTGCTGGTAGATATGGGAGTATTACTATTGATAATAGAATTAGACCGAGTAATAGTTTGTAATTCATCTAGGATTCACCCAAACAACACCTAACCTAGGTTTATTTATCTAAAACGATCATATTTAAACTTTTCAACAAGAGTTTTAGATTAAACAATCTGGTTTCACTAGAGTAAAGTATTTAATCAAATAAACTATTTTTAGGAATAGTAGTTTAGGGCCCGTCGTCTAGTTTGGCTAGGACGCCGCCCTTACGAGCTCTGAAAGATTTCAGTTAAGTTAGGCGGAGGTCCGGGGTTCAAATCCCCGCGGGCCCATTTCAATTCTCAGAATAGTTTTTTCTCTCAATCTCTTAATAATTTTTTCAATACTAGTATTCGTCACTATTAATGGTATTTCTTCAAGTATAGCTATGTTTAACGCTAATGTATCAACATTCTGTACGTTGTGTAGAATAACGATACTTGGTTTTACAGGAGATACTCTTACAGCAACCATTACAGACCTTCCTCTAGTTATATTCGTAAAAACTACCACCCGATCGCTTGTCGAACCCATTAATTTAACGTATTCACTAGCTGTTAGTGATTTAACAGCTTTAACACTATCTATAATCGTATAACCATATACTGGTCTATGTATAACAGTATTCGACAACAATATTCCATCAGTTAATATAATCAATTCATCTAATCCTATTGGTTTAATGAATTCACCGATATCGATAATACCGTCAACGTAGATATTCATTAATTTAGCTATTCTCACAGTAGTAATCCATCCACGTTTAGAATCGTGTATGAAAAGTGTTTTAATAAATTTCTCTATAAATCTCCTACCCGCTCTCCTCCTATCTCGCTCGTAATCGCTTAAAACACTTGGTTTAATATTGATCAATCTAGATGCATCTATCTGGCTTAAACCATAGATTTCACGCCATTTTCTAATAACAGAACCCGGTTTATTATTTAAAACAATCTCACCAGCAATGTATTTAGCAACATAATCTAGTACGTAATCTGGCGGTGTTGTTTTCATACATAGAGACACCATTAAGTAATGATAGTATTATTTAAATAATAAATATCTAGGATGATAGAAATATCCCGCCGGGGGGATTTGAACCCCCGACCACCCGGTTTCTATTTCTAAAGCTGTTTCACCATCATCCATTTCTCGAAACGAGATTGTCTGGTGAATGAGGGGTTTTTACACAACCCCTCTACAGCCGGGCGCTCTGCCGCTGAGCTACGGCGGGTTTCTAAATCTATTCTAACAATGTACGGGTTTTTATATTTTTAACAAAGATTCAACATATTTCTTAATCGGTGTTTAATATGAGTAATAGAGATTTAAAAACAATAGATATTGTTTTAGCTAATGATATTGACTACGTTGACAGTATTCTGAGAGTTAAAGATAGTGTTCGCGAAGAAATTGTAAAAACTGTACGTGAGATAGTTAGATACAGTAGTGATTCCATAAGATTCGTTCACTTAGGTGAATACGGTAAAGCTCGTGAACTTTTAGATAAATTGATTAAAATAGTTAGAAATATGTGTGAAAAACTCAGCCAACACCCCGATCTCTACTATAGTGGATTAGTATACAACGGTTTATCGGAATTCGTTGAAGCATATTTAACATATAGTTTAATTGTTGAAGAGAAACTAGTTAGTATACGTGAGTTAAACATACCTATAGCTCCTTATCTACAGGGTTTAGGCGACCTCATAGGTGAATTGAGAAGATATGTATTAACACTCATAGATAGAAACGAATTCGATAAAGCAAATCTATATTTAAACATAATGGAGACTATATATAGTTATTTAAAGAAACTAAACTACCCTGATCCACTAGTTCCCGGTTTAAAACATAGAGTAGATGTTGCTCGTAGATTGATCGAAGATACTAAAACACTATTTATAAGTGTTAAAAACATGATCGATTTATCTAAAAAACTAAGTTTAAATAGTTAACGAACTACTTTCTCTTAATAACAATTGGTTTGAAGAAATTATTTGTTTCTAAAATAGTTTTATCAATAGCGGTAATTCTATCGCTTAACAATTCTTCTACAAATCTCTTATACTCTGAGAAAGATATTTCACCGCTAATATCCGTACATTCTTCGTAATCAATACTAGTTAGTGTTTTATCAGTATCTATCGTTAACTTTATTCTACAATCACCAATCTCAAGTAATTTAGAATCATGTGTAACCAATATTACTTGACCAAAACTAGAGCTAAGTTCTTGAAATAGTTTCCTCAACTTATCTACACGCTCGGGACTGAAACCAATAGTTGGTTCATCGAGTAGTAGAGAACTATCTGCTAAAACAGGGTTTAAACTACGTACAACACTATTGAGTGCTAGTCTATAAGCAAGACTAGTTGCCATTAATTGACCACCACTAGGTTGTAGAATATCCTGTAACCTACCGTCAACACGTGCTTTAACAGATACTGTGAAATCATCTCTAACATCAGCTTCTATTACCTCTTGTTCTTCCATGAGTTTATTGAGGAATAATCTAAACATTTCTCTAAATTTGTCTAAAGCAATAGATCTAACAATAACCTCGACTTGATTAACAATTTTAACAAATCTATCTAAGAAATTCCTCATTTTCTCATATCTATCTATTTCAGTTCTAATCTTTTCAAGTTCTTCAGCAATAATCTTAACACTTTCAATTTCTTTCTCCAAGCTATCTAATCTATTCTCAACTCCACCGAGTTCTCTAGTTAATTCATCAATCTGCTTACCTAGTTCATATTTAAATCTCTCATATTTCTCTTCTTCTTCAATCAATTTATTCAATTTATTGATCAAATCAGATGATTCTCTAACTCTACTCTCTTTACTCGCTATCTCGTTTTCTAAATTAATCAATTCAATAACTATATTATTCAACTCAACTAGTTTAAGCTTAGTATTCATTAACTCATCTTTACGTTTACTCAAGATTTCTCTATTTTTTCTCAACTTATTCAAATCACTATTTACTCTCTCTAATTCATCCTCAATACTACTCATCTCTCTCGACAATTCACTGCATTCTACGTTCAACTCGTTAATCTCTTTCTCAATTTCTCTAATTTTCTCCTCCATTTCTCTAACTAATCTCTCACCATGTTCATGTAGTATTTTTTGTTTACAAACTGGACACACTCCTTCACTTACGAGTTTCTTGATTCTAGACAATTCTTCTTCATACTTCTCCAATTCCTGAGATTTACTAGTGATCCTACCCCTACGTTCACCCAATTCTCCTCGTAATTTAAGCAAATTAGAATCATATCTATATTTCAAATCACTTAATTCACTCTCACGTCTACTTATTTCATCTAATTCATTCTCAACTCTAGAAAGATCGCTACCGATCAACTCTAATCTATCTTCAACCTCTTTCTGAAGCTTCTTTAAATCTTCTAAAACAACTATACCTAGTTTTTCACCTAGTTCTCTAAGATTAGTTTTCTTCAAACTATATTCTTTTTTCAAACTCTCCAACTCTCTCTTCAAATTCTCTATCCAAACAATTTCACGACTAACACTACCTTTCTCTTCTCTAATTCTACTCAATTCTTTCTCGATCTCTCTCATTCTCTCTTCCAATTTAGTTTTAGTTTCTTCAATCTCTCTCTTCTTTCTCTCTAATTCCTTTCTCTCACTTACTATTTCTTTCAAACGATCTTCAGGCGATTTTCCACCAAGTTGTTTTAACTTCATACTTTCTTCGATTTCTTTCTCCTTCTTCTGTCTCTCTAAAATACTATTCAATTCCTTAACATTTTCTTTAACACAATGATATCGTTCTAATCCAAGCGAATAGTTTATCAAAAGTTCTCTATCTTCTTTATCAAGAACAAGTATTTTATCAATATTGAATTGCGGTGTATATATAGTGTTTGTGAAAACAATAGGTTTCATCTTACTTATTTTCTCTTTAAAACCTAGTTCTTTTAAAACCTCTATTCTAAGATCATCGTGACTACATTGTTTCCTCGTTTTTAAAACAAACTTATTGTTTTCAAACTCATATACCTGTATTTCACCACTAGTACTGCTATATGTTTCTCCTCGTTTCTCAATATCTCTACGTACAACTATTAATTTATCGCCATGAGCTATAAGTACTTTTACGAAACCACTATTAGCACCTCTCCTCAACAAGTAATCGGGTTTTGGATAAGCATATCCTTCAACAGGGTCTTTGCTCAAAGTCTGTCTACCGAAGAGTGCGAAGCTAATACTATTAAGTATAGTTGTTTTACCAGTACCTATGTCTCCGTAAATAGTTGTTACACCACTCATTGGAAAAACTATTGTCTGATCCCTGTAACTGCGTATATTCTTCAATCTCACTCCTAGAATAATCATTGTTTAACACCTTCTCTCCTAGATATTATAGAAAACACTTTCCTACCAGTTTCTTCAAAAGACTCTTTTTCTCTAACTGATTTAGAATACTCTTCGGTAATGTAATCTATGTAATCGAAATAACCAGGTATGTATACAGGTATTGGTTCTTTTACACTTAAATCAGATGTGTATAAATACCCCTCACGATCCCCTAAACTAGTTAAAGTTTCACTAGGTATACCAATGTTTTTGAAATAGTTTAAATCAGATGAATGCTTTGTTCTCAAAACAATCAATGTGTTGAAATTAGCGAGTATTTGTTTCTCGATCTCTGTAGCTATTTGCGTTATAGCTATTAAACCAATACCGAATTTACGTCCTTCTCTAGCTATTCTAGCGAATACATTGTACGGACTACTAACTTTCTCTGGATTTAAATACAGTGGTGCTTCTTCCGAAACTACAGCTAGTTTAGGCAACATACTTGATTTATCAACACCCATGTAAACTCTTTGTTCAAAAACTCTCCTTAAAACACTCATAACAACTATATCTGCTTGAACACTAGGTATTTTAGAAACATCGAGAATAACAATTGAACTTCTATCACTATTTAATTTATTAACAACGTTATCTAGATTAATAGACCCTCCGTAGAGTTTCTGTAAAATATTCTCATCTTGTTTCAAACTATCTAGTATTTTCAATTTACTTAAAACAGGTGAAGATGTCCCTCTAATCTTATTGAGAGCTGATAATAATGCTGTCAACACTTTAACGAGAAACCACGGGTTTTTAACGAGAATCGTTGTTTTAAAAACAGAATTACTATCATCTATTACGCTTATTGTTTCATAACCAGTCTGTGTTTTCAAATTCTTACGTTCAATTCTTAAACTCAGATTGCTCAGTAAAATCCTCCTATACATTCTAAGCCTATGAATATTGATACCAATCGTTCTAAGTATAGTTTCGTATAAACCCTTTTTCTCTCTCTCACCGATACCTTCATATCTAATAACGTTATCTACGAGTAATGGTATTAAAGCTAATAGATTACCCGTTCCTTCACTATCTTTAACAAATACATTAACCCACTCTATCGGTAAGAGATTACTGTCTTTAACTACTTCAAACAGATTTGTCACTAAATTAACTAGTTCTTCTAATTCACTTATTTGTTCAATAGGTAGTTCTAAAATACTCGCTAAATCACTTATATCAATATTTGTTAAATCAATAGAACCTGTTAAACGATTAATAAATTGATTTGGTTTTTCAAAACTCTCTCTACTACTTTCCAACACGTATACGTTTATCTCAAGAGAATCCATGTTTCTATTCAGAGAAACTGCTTTACTCAATAAATCTAGGAAACTATTATTTCTCCAAATAGAATATTCTCCATGTCTATCTATTATCAACCACGATATGTTGGGTTCACTTCTAAGACACCATTGTGTCACAATACCCATAATACTCGTAGTCTTACCCGAACCAGTTTGTCCAGTTACAAGTATGTGTTTAGGAACAATAGTTTTTAAATCAACGAGTAGTTTAGCGTTTTCAAAATACTTCTCACGTCTCAGAATATCTAGTGAAGCTACACCACTCCGTAACCAAGCTACTGGTACGGGTTCCGACAATTCCTTAACCGCTTTAACCCCTTGACTTAGATAATTCATTATTTTCTCGGATTCAGAATCTCCTCTAGTTATTAAGTAAACAATAGAATCTAACGATGGTGGTTGAGTAGGTTTAGTAACAACTGGGTATTCACCGGTCTCGGTTTTAATCATTCTTATTTCGAAGAATAATATTGTTTTAGCATACATTGTTTTAGCAATACTATATAGTGGTGGTTTAGAGTATGGTTCTTTTACAATAGATGAAGGTGGTACAGGTACTTCACCTTCATAACCAATAACTTGTAAAAGAACATATCTATCACTAGTTTTAACATACATTATGTCTCCAATGCTAGGTTTGTAAATATCGCTAGTAATCAACACGTATATGTATTGATCGCTCCAACTATAAACATATCCAACTGGTTCATTCATTTAAACCACCTTCATCTATAACCATACCTCATACGCATTGTTGATGAGAATGCTTGAATCAGTGGTTTTAACAAAGGTTCATCGATGTAATTCATTGTTTTTAAAAAGAGATTTTCGAAAACAATAGCTAGTTCTCTACTATATCTAATAAATCCATCTATCTCCATGTATCCGAGTGGTGGTTCACCAATGAGTTTAGACCTGTAGATATATAGATTTGGAACAATACTGTGTATTCTATGGTTAATATTATTTGCTTCAATATGGTTTACAATAATATTATCACTCTTTAAACCAATTACTTGATTTTTAGAATACAAATCGGCTACGAATACGTTAGTGAAATCGCTGGTTATAGGAAATCTAGAGACATAGACACCGTGTTTATCGTAAACAATTCTGTTGAAAACCTTAATGGTTTCATCAATAAAATCTAGAGCCGAGTATTTATTCAAAACTTCAAGTAGTTTTTCAACAACTAGTTTTAAACCATCTATATTTATATCCGTATACAGTCCTCTACTACTAGTCCAAGTATTCGAATACGATGAGAATAAACCATAGCTACGAGCTATTGTTGTAAACTTTGTTGTTTTAGACAAACCAATAACATTCATTAATTCATCGATCACTGAAATAGCTTCACGCTTAAGTATTTCTGAAATAATATCTAATCCATCTATGTTGAAACCTCTTCTACGAATACTAAACCATCTAAGTAAAGTACCGTCATATACAACAACTGGTTCATATCCATAAGTTTTTTTCAAAAACTCTCTCAGTTTTAAACCATAAGCAATCTCTATCAATCCTTCAACATACTTAGTTATTTTCGAGAAGAATCTTGGAGCTCTGTGTTTTCTAAAAGTAACTAGTTCAGCTACAAGTTTGTTTAAATCATTACTTGTTTCAATACAATCGCTCTCTGTTTCAAACAATAGTGTTCTATCTGTTAAACACTTTATATCAATAGAGAATACGTATTCATCACCTAATCTCTTCCTACTAGCGTAGATTATAAACGTGTCTACAACAGGTTTGTCGAACAACTTGTCAATACTGAGTAGTAAACCATTTTCATCTCTAAATAATCCACTTATTTGAATAGGTATGATGAGAGCAACATCTAGTTCATAGATTTTAAAACCAGCATCTATGAATAGAAACGTTTTCTTCAAACTTGAATCAATAGATACTAGTGGTTTTACACTATAGAAGTTGTTGAAAACAAAACTCCTGGTTTGCGTAAAATAATCACTACTTGTTTCTAAATAATCGTTTTTAAGTTTATTGAAAATCTCTAAAAGAACTTTATGAAGTTGATCTAGATTCATATATAATCTCCTCTAAAATCTTCTCAATATTTTTAAACAACTGTTTGTAGAAATCTTCTTTTCTAGCATTCTCAGGCCTAGTCTTACTCAACTCGTTCATTAATTCAACTAGTCTATCAACATGTGTTTTCAAACCCATTTTCTCAACGATTTCGTTTAATGCTTTTTTCTCAATATCTTCTAAATCTCCTAAAGTACCAATATCGACGATGAATTTCTCGGATTCGTTTTTCACGTTTAATTGAGGATATATAGCTACATTGTGTTTTTTCTCAATATTCTTCAACTCGCTCAGAACTTTGCCTTGATCATCGTTTTTAACATTATCTATTTTCAAAAGCAATACATTGTATTCACTATTCATATCTTTAACTACATCTGCTACTTCTTTAATTAAATCATCGATTCTATTATTATATACGATACTGTGTTCTTTAACAAATACTTTGAAATCACTCCACTTGCTTTTAACAAATGGTTTATCATTGTTTAAATCAACAATTAAGAATCTACGGTTTACACCATAATTTCTCCTAAGTAGTATTGTTTCATAAAGATCGTTTCTATCACTACCAATTGGAGCACCGGGGTATGCTATATTAGTTTCAGCTTCTTCAAATATTGGGAGTGGGAAATGTATATGTCCTAGAGCAATGTAGTTGAATCTACTCGGTATGTTTCTATAAACTTCTTCACTACTAATCTTTATCCTACCGTATCTAGAAACATAATCTGCTGGTTTATATCCAGCGAATTCTACACTAGTGTGAGCTATCAGAACTATTTTCCTACTACTATTTATTTCAGCTAATTTACTGTAGGAAACTCTGTTTTCACGAAGATAGTTTAGTTCATTATTGTTTTTTAAACCAGGTAGAGCGTAGAAAACAATATCTTCAGTTTCTAACGGGTGTAGAACGAGATTGTTACCATAGTATTCATAAATAGGTGTAATAACTAGATCAGCTTCATTCAATAGTTTCAACGTATATCCTGCACGAGGACTGTGATCATGGCTACCTAGAGTACTTATTACTTTAACTTTCTTCTCTCTAAGTTTTTTAAATAATTTTACAACAGATATTAGTAGATCGTAGTTTTCTATACGTGGATAGTGGAATAAATCTCCTGCTATTACTAAATACTTGTAATTGTTTTCAATAACGTATTGAACTATTTCTTCAAGAGCATTTAGAGTAGCGTTAGCTAGTTTTCTATTACCAAAAGCACCTATATGAATATCTGAAGTATGAACAAATTCCAGAAAATCCACCTCAACAATCTATTATATAATATGTAAATAATTATTTAAAACGGATTCGCGAATATGTTGAAATAATGCTTCATAGTTATAACCAATCTTTTCTATTAAATCATTATTATTTATTTAAAAACCATTGTTTTAACATGATACTCCAATATGTTTTATAACTACTTCAATCAAATGATTTAACTAGATAAAACTCTTGAGTGTAATTATGGTTAGTGTTGAAGAACTTGTTGATTCTTTAATGAATATGGTTAATACTATTATTGTAATAATTGTTGTGATAATAACTATCTACGTATTCTACTACTTAATTGCATCAATTCTTACCCGTAAACGTTCAACTGGTTCAACTATATTAGAGATAGTTAAAGAACCTGTTGTATCAATACATGTTTACAAAAATTATCTTGTTTTCAAAACAATAAGTAACTCTATATATACGTTCAATGAACCCGTTTCAATAGCTTTTCGTGAAATAAAACCATATGTAAACACGGGGTATATATTGATATTTATTGGTATTGTCTTGTTTACATCTATACAATTAACTATTAATTTCCTAGGTTACACATTGCTACCTTTCTGGTTAAATATATTGACTACAATAGTATTTATTGCTATAGGTGTATATCTAATATTGTTTAAAACAGATTCATTATTTATAGAAACTAGATCTGGTTCTAAGACAGTTTTTAGAAAAATAAATATAGATCCAGTTGACGTAGAACGTGTTATATTAGAATATGTTCAGAAACTAAGTGAGAGGAGAGGGTTTAAAAATAGTTCTGAAAACAATAATATTCATTAAAACACAGTATGTTTTCATAATAATGTATATAGAAATTTCTCATCATTAATAGATAGAAAAGTTAATCTTATGTAAAATAATCTAAAATCTAATATAATATGATTCCACACTCAAATCCTCTACTCAAAACACACCGGTTGTTGAATCAAGAAGTTGAGTAAGAAATTTTACTAGCAACTATTGTTTGGTAAAGAAACGTGTGATTTGTTTAATGAATTAATTTAAAGCAGAGAGTATTGGATAGATTTGTAAAACAGAGTTGTTAAAAGTAATCAAGAGTGCGGCGGCCGGGATTTGAACCCGGGATCTCCGGTGTGGCAGACCGGCGTCCTAGTCCAGGCTAGACGACCGCCGCTCTATAATATGTTTTTGAAACAATGTGTCTTAAAAGTATTTTTACCTACTCTAAGATAGTTTCTAAGATAGTTTGTATAGATTATGTGGTTAAAGATAAAAACTCTGTAGGTATTATTTTGAATAGAGGCCGCCGTAGTATAGCCCGGTCAAGTATGCGGGCCTTTCGAGCCCGTGACCCGGGTTCAAATCCCGGCGGCGGCATTATATTCCTATAAATTCCTTCTAAAGTTTTTAGTACCCATAGTTAAAATGTGTGGGATTTCCTGTCTTTAGAATATTCTCTTTGGAGTTGTGGATAGAGGTTATAGTGAATAAATGGAAACTATTGAAATAAGTATTGGTGAAAGATTAACGTTGAATACGTCAACCAATATGAAACAAGAGGATTTTAGAGATACGAAGTTGTGAAATCGAAATCATAGCCTTCACTTAGTTTGAATTGATAGAAACGTGATTCTAGTTGTGAAAATTATAGAAATCTCTGATATGGAGTTTAAAAGCATAGGATTTTAATTTATATTGATTGAAATATATAATTTGTAACAGAGTTTAGGATTCAAGTTTAAATACCATGTAGTTTCTAAATTTTCTAGTTAATGTTGAATCCATAGTTTGTTTTAGTATTATCTTATTCTTATTGATGAACATGTATCTCAATCTTCCTATCTCAGCGTTTTCACCACCATTTCATACTATACTTATATTTTCTAGTATTTTCATTCTCACTTGGTTTTCTAAATATGAAGAGATGTCCATGTGTTATTAAATAGAAATCAACACCTTTCGCTCTTCTATCTATCCAGCATTCTTCCGTTGATTTAACGAATTTTCTCCACTTCTGATCAGTTATTTTCGTATTCCACTGTGTTTTAATAATACTTTCTTTAAGTATGAAACCGACGTCTAGGAATTGTTCCATTACTCTGTAAGAAACTGGGATATAGTGTCTACTTTTTCTAGTATCACCGATCAATATAGCACAGTATCTACCAGGTTTCAACACTCTATAGGATTCTTCAGCAATTTCACGAATACTGTTGAGATATTCGTCTAGATCATGTACTTGCGATAGATCTCCTGGTATTTTCTTAGTCTTAGAATATGGAATAATGTTTAAATAAGGTGGATGTGTAGCTATTAAATCAATAGATTCATCATTTATTAAATCCAAGTTTCTCGCATCACCATGGTAGATTAATGTCAACACCAATAGCATTCCTACCAAGTAGTTTAGCTTCAATAAGCGTTGTTCCACTACCACACATCTGATCGAGAACCCATTCGCCCGGCTTACTATATCTTAACAAAATATTTCTAACAAGACGTGGAGACCAGTTTCCTCTATAGTCACAGCGATGTGTAGCCCAACCACCTCTTTCAGGAAAACTCCATACACTAGTAGTCTCTAAGACGAAATCATCTGGTTGAAACTTCTCTATCTTATGAGGTTTACCAATAGGTATTTCAACATCCTCGATACGGACAACACTATTTTTCATAACATATTTACAATAATCGTTGAAAGTAACCTGACGCATAGACATGTATTCTCTTCTCGATGCAATACCTATAGTAAGATCACCGGATTCTAGCTATTATTAAATATCTAATAGAAACTATAGTTTTAAATAATTAACAGTTAATTCACTTATTTAAATACAGTTGAAATGAATAGGAC
>Ga0209394_1001364_pt1 | contig 14496 bp, 12 predicted proteins | sample JNZ201metaG_FD_184122 | JGI IMG/M metagenome (GOLD analysis project Ga0209394, IMG submission 184122) | Hot spring microbial communities from Jinze hot spring, China to study Microbial Dark Matter (Phase II) - JNZ 20120812A (SPAdes) (version 3) ... | reverse complement strand
TTTTAATTATTTCCTTCATAGCAGGACTTGCATAAATAATGTTTTGAAAGTGATATCTCTCCTTAAGTTCCTGTTCCAGTTCTTCTCGTTTGGCCCGCTCTTCATAGAAGGCTTGATAAAGTTTCAAGGCCTGGGCAATGAGGGTAGCTACAATCTCTAAAACCCTTAAATCTTCCTCAAAGGAAATACTCTCGTCAAAGAGCCTATCTGCTGAGAGAACCCCTAAGATCTCCTCCTTAAATTTTATAGGCACGCAAAGAAAGGAAATTTGATCCTTTTCAATACGCGCTCCTGTTCTGTTTAAAAAGAGAGGTTCCTTTCCTATGTCAGGCACTACCATGGGGCTTCCTGTCTCCACTACCTTTCCCACAATGCCCTCTCCAATCTTATAGCGTCCCCGGGCGATTTGTTCAGGGGTAAGACCATAGGCTACTTCAATCTTAAGTTCTCCTGTCTTAGGGTCAAGAAGAGTGATAGTGCCTCTACGCATATCCAGATAGTCAGAAAGTATCTTCATGGCCTGATAGAGATTTTCCTTTATCTCAAAAGAAGAACTTAAGACCTTGCTGACTTCAAAGAGGGCAAGAAGCTCTGCATTTTTCCTTTCCAGACTATGCATAGTTGAAAGGTTAACATTTTTTCAATTTTGTGCAAGATCTGAACAAACTGTTCAAAATTGTACAACCTTTAAGTAATCTTCCGAGTACGACTTTGATAATCCAAATGAGAAGCAGAGAGGTCTAAACCTTAATTTTTATTTATGGCATGAATTTTGAAGTCTATAGGTTAAAACAAAATTCCAGGAGGTTGCTTTATGATGGAAAAGCCAAGAGATGCTAAGGATGTGATGGAACTTGTTAAGCAACATGATGTGCGTTTTGTTAGGTTGTGGTTTGTAGACATTTTGGGGCAGTTAAAGAGCTTTGCCATTCATGTAGATGAGCTTGAGACTGCCTTTACTGAAGGTATGGGTTTTGATGGGTCCTCTATCAAAGGGTTTGCCAGGATCGATGAGTCCGACATGGTGGCTATTCCTGATCCATCTACATTTACTTTACTTCCCTGGAGGCCAAAGGAAAAGGCTGTGGCCAGAATGTTTTGTGACATTTACAATCCCGATGGAACTCCCTATCAGGGAGATCCAAGATTCGCCCTTAAAAGGGCCCTTGAAAGGATGAAAAGCATGGGGTTTACCCATTTCTATGTAGGACCAGAGCTTGAATTTTTCTATTTTAAGAGTGATAGATGCCCTGAAATTCTTGATGAAGGTGGTTACTTTGACTATCCTATGGATGCTGCTGAAGACTTAAGAAGAGACACCATTCTTGCCTTAGAGTCTATGGGTATTAGGGTAGAGTATTCCCATCACGAGGTTGCTCCCTCTCAACATGAAATAGATCTGAGGTATGCCGATGCCTTAGAAATGGCTGATATTGTGATGACCTATAAGGTTACAGTAAAGGAAATAGCAAGAAAATATGGAGTTTATGCCACATTCATGCCTAAACCTATTTATGGTGTGAATGGAAGTGGTATGCATACTCATCAGAGTCTCTTTATTGGGAACAAGAATGCCTTTTTTGATCCCAATGATCCTTATCACCTCTCCGATGTAGCTAAGCAGTATACTGCAGGGCTTCTAAAACATATCAAAGAAATTACCCTTGTGCTCAATCAGTGGGTTAATTCCTATAAGAGACTTGTGCCTGGTTATGAGGCTCCTGTGTATATTTGTTGGGCAAGGAGAAACCGCTCTGCCCTTATCCGTATCCCTATGTATAAGCCAGGAAAAGAGAAGGCAACCCGTATAGAGCTTAGATCACCTGATCCAGGCTGTAATCCCTACCTTGCCTTTGCCGCTATGCTTACTGCAGGGTTAAAGGGCATTGAGAAAAAATATCAACTTCCTGATCCTGTGGAGCAGGATGTGTATCATATGTGCCCTGCTGATAGAGCCAAACTGGGTATTGAGGAGCTTCCTGGAAGTCTTATTGAGGCTATTGAGTATGCGGAAAAGAGTGAGCTCTTGAAAGAGGCCCTTGGAGACCACATTTTTGAACAGCTTATTCTAAATAAGAAGATGGAATGGGATGAATACAGAGTGCGCGTAACGGAATACGAGATCCAGAAATATCTGCCTATTCTCTAAAATAAATAAGCCTCCTACCCTTATTATTGGGTGGGAGGTCTCCCTATGTTTATAAGTAAAATAGGGGAACTTTTAGCTACTTCTACCTCTCTGGAAGGGTCTTTCAAAGAGGTCTTAAAGGTTCTCTATGCCTATGCCAATGTGAACTATAGTTTTATCTCCCTTTATGATCCCCAAGATAAATTGCTCAAAATTGTTGCCTCCTTTGGTTTAGAGGAGAAACAGGTAAGAAGGGCAACCTTTAAAAGTGGAGAGGGCCTTGTGGGCAAGGCCTTTAAATATGGCTATCCTATTGTCATCAAGGATTTGAGCTATAAGGGGTATCTCAACAAGCTGGGCCTAAGAGAGCGGTTGGATGAGCATACCCTTTTTGTAGCCATACCCATCAGGGGAGGATTTCAGGTCCTGGGAGTCTTAGGGTTATTTATTAAATTACGAGAAGATCTTTCCCTGGAGAGGGCCCTTGAGCAGTTCCAAAGTGTGGCTGTGCTTTTGAGTCTTGCCTATCAGCTTAGTGAACGTTTTTCTCAAGAGAGGATAACCTGGGCCCAAGAAAGGGAGATTCTCACCAAGGCCTTAGAGGATACTCCTGTGATAGATGGAATTCTTGGTCGCTCAAAGGCTTTGTTACAGATCTTAAGGCTTGTGAAAAAAATTGCTAAAACAGAGGCCACAGTGCTAATTACTGGGGAAAGTGGCACAGGTAAAACCCTAATCGCCAAAAATATCCATCTTCTTAGTGAAAGACGTTTCAAACCCTTTATAGTGATAAATTGTTCTGCTATTCCTGAAAATCTCCTTGAAGCTGAGCTTTTTGGTTATGAAAGGGGTGCCTTTACCGGGGCATACACCAGTAAAAAGGGGAAACTTGAATTAGCCCATCAAGGAACCCTTTTTTTGGACGAAATCGGGGATCTACCCCTCAATCTGCAACCAAAGCTCTTAAGGGTTTTGCAAGATAAAGAGTTTGAAAGACTTGGAGGAGAGGAACCTATCAAAGTAGACATAAGAATAATTGCCGCAACCAATAGACCCCTTGAGCTACTAATGAAAGAGGGACGCTTTAGAGAGGATCTCTATTATAGACTCAATGTAGTAACCTTACATCTACCACCTTTACGAGATCGGCCAGAGGATATTCCCCTTCTTGTAGAATATTTTCTCCAAAAATTTTCCCTTCGTTATGAGAAAGAAATCAAAATCACGCCTGAGGCTCTGGATGCCCTTACCAGATATCACTGGCCCGGCAATATAAGGGAGCTTGAAAATTTATTGGAACGGTTGGTTATCCTTTGCGAAGGTGTCATTTCACTTAAAGACTTGCCTGCTTATATCACGGAAAAAGCCCCAAAGGGCCTTGAGTCTCGGGATAGATCTCCCTTTGGACCTTCAGAAAAAGAGGAAATCATGGAAGCCCTAAGGAAAACAGGTTTTGTAAAATCCCGAGCAGCTAAATTACTGGGCTTAACCTTAAGACAATTAGATTATCGTATACAAAAATACAAAATCTCCATTCCTAAATTTTAGCTATTTTAGCTCTTCTCTCCATTTTATACCTACATTTTAATAGAGTTCTCCGTTGAGCTTATAGGTTTTTATCAATTTGTTAACATGTTTACAAATAAAGGGCCTGGTCAAATGTTAGGCCTTTTTAGAAAGCCTTGTAGATTAAGCCTATGAGCCACTTTTTATTTTAGGCACAGATTTTGTATATACATTATCAAAAGGTCAGGAGGTGGAGAATGAAAAAGATTGTGGCTATTATTAAGCCCTTTAAGTTGGAGGAGGTTAAGGAGGCTTTGGTTAAGGTGGGTATTGGGGGAATGACAGTTAGTGAGGTGAGAGGTTTTGGGGAACAGCGGGGGCAGCTTGAGGTCTACCGCGGGCAAGAGGTAAAGGTGGATTTTATTCCTAAGCTAAAGATTGAGGTTGTGGTGAGGGATGATCAGGTGGAGCAGGTAGTTGAGGCCATCTTACAGAGTGCTTACACAGGAAAGATCGGTGACGGCAAGATCTTCATCTCTCCTGTAGAAGAGGTCATCAGAATAAGGACCAAAGAGAGAGGCAACAAGGCGATTTAGTCCTTGTCTCGATAACAGAAAAATTTCTTTAAATAAAAACTAAAGTTAAGGGGGGTCTCATTATGAAGAGAGGGGTCTTATTGTCTCTTTTTTGGGTGCTTTGCTTTGCTGCATTAGGCCTTGCCGCGGAGGGTGCTCCCACAGCAAAATTAGAGGGTGGAGATACCGCTTGGGTGCTTATTTCTTCAGCTTTAGTGGCCCTCATGACTGTTCCAGGGTTAGCTCTCTTCTATGGAGGTCTTACTAAGCAAAAGGCAACCCTTAACACTATGTTTATGTCCTTTCTTGCCTTTGCTGTAGTATCTATTCTTTGGAATTTATATGGTTACACCCTTGCCTTCAAAGGTGACTGGAAGGGCCTTGTTGGTACTTTTGAGCTCATCTTTGCTTATCCTTCCCTTGAAGCCCTGAATAATACTATACCTGAGATACTTTTTAGTTTTTTCCAACTGACCTTTGGAGCTATAACGGTTGCCTTAATAAGTGGGGCCCTGATTGAGAGGATGAACTTTACAGGCTGGTTACTCTTTTCAGTGCTTTGGTTTAGTCTTGTCTATGTCCCTGTTGCTCATTGGGTGTGGGGTGGTGGTTTTTTGGGAAAATGGGGTGCCCTTGATTTTGCTGGTGGCACAGTAGTGCACATCAATGCTGGCATTGCTGCTCTACTTGGTGCCCTTTTTCTTAAGCCAAGAAAGGAGCCCATCTTAAAGCCCCATAACCTCACCTTAGTTGCCCTCGGAACTGGGCTACTCTGGTTTGGTTGGTTTGGTTTTAACGGGGGCTCAGCCCTTTCAGCTAATGCCCTTGCCGCAGTAGCTCTTTTAAACACCAATACAGCAACAGCTACAGCAGCTCTAAGCTGGATGTTTGTGGAGTGGATCTGGACCAAAAGGCCAACGCTTCTTGGCTTTTGCTCTGGAGCTGTAGCAGGGTTAGTAGCTATCACCCCTGCCGCAGGATTTGTTTCCCCTATAAGCTCTATTTTAATAGGGTTCGTAGCAGGAATAGTGCCCTATTTTGCTGTGGCTAAGATAAAACCAGCTTTAGGCTATGATGATGCCCTTGATGTCTTTGGTATTCATGGGGTTGCTGGCATCCTTGGTGCCCTCTTAACAGGTGTCTTTGCAGATCCTGCCATAAATTCTGCTGGTAAGGGCCTAATAGCAGGGAATGCCTATCAAGTGTGGGTCCAATTTCTCTCCATTATTGTGGTTATCCTTTATAACCTGGTAATAACAAGCCTTATTTTCCTTGTTCTTAAGGTCTTGGGGATCCTCAAGGTCTCTGAAGAGGTGGAAGTAAGTGGCCTTGACCTGGCCCTACATGGTGAGAAACCATATGAGATTGACTAAAAAAAATATCTCAAGGAGGCGTAGTATGAATTTAAGAAAAAGTTTGTCTCTTAGCCTCTTTGGTCTTGTTTTTACCGCTTCAGCGGTTTATGCCCTTGAAGTTAATACTGAGGGGCTTGGTAAACTGGAAATTGGTGGAGCCCTATCAGGATATCTTTTGTCGGGTGATCAGAAAATTACAGAGGAAGACAGAAAATCCAGGACAGACCTATCTTCAGCTTTAATCTCTGTAAGTAAAAAGGGAGAGTTCTTTAGCTTTACTCTTCAGGGTGGGGCCTATGCCTTCCCCACCATAGGTATGCCCCTATCTAAAACCTCAGACTTTACAGATATGTTTAGCCCTTTACCTCTTGCCTATGTTGAACTCAATTTAGCTAGAGATTTAACCCTTTCTGCAGGGAGATTGGGAACTTTGATAGGCTATGAAGCTCCCTTTACTTATCAGAACAATTATATCCAGAGGGGGCTTGTATGGAACATGCAACCTTTATTTCACCATGGGATAAGACTAACTTGGGTAAAGGGCCCTTTCACCATAAAAGGAGGACTAAATGACGGCTATTTTTCTGCTGGGGTTGATTCTTTTACCCATGACCGAACTGTTACCCCTAAGATTTCTCCAGCCCTGGAATTTAGCACCTCTCTTGAAGTAAGCAAAAACTTTAATCTCGCCCTTAATCTTCTTTTACCTAAAAAATCTTCCCTTCCCAATGAGGTGGCCTATCCTGCTAATAAGAGAGAATACAATATGGTATTAAACTTTGTAAGAGGGAATATGACCTTGGGGTTTGATGGCCTCTTTGTTGATGCCCCACGGTCTTATAAGGCACAAGTGAGTAAGAGTGCTAAAGCCTATGGTTTTGCTCTTCATGGGGCCTATGATCTATCACCTATAAAGATTGCCTTGAGGTTTGAGTATGTAAAGGATAAAAAAGATGCAGGAAGTATAGATCTTGTCGGTTTAGGAGATGGAAATCGTGCTTACACCCTTACCCTCTCACCTGGTTACTACAAAGATCCCCTTTTCTTTAAGGCAGACCTCTCCTATGTGAAGGCTAAAGAGGATTTTACCTATAAAGAAAAGGACAAGCTCTGGCGATTTGGTCTTGAAGCTGGATTTAGATTTTAACACTCTTTAAAATATGTAGACCTAAGGTTTGGAGACCAGAAATCTCTGGCCTCCAAACCTTTCAATCCTGGGGGTAAAGATATGGGAAAAGCTGGATGGATAAAATTATTAGAGAATGTGTATCAAATCAAGCCAGGTCCTAACTCTTCACACTGCTATCTTATAACAGCTGAAAAGACACTTTTAGTGGACACAGGCACTATTAGCGACTTTCCGCAATTAGAAAAATATCTTATGGAAATAGGAGTAGCTCCCTCGGAAATAGATCTTATAATAAATACTCATGAACACTTTGACCACTTTGGTGGGAATATATATTTTCAGTCGTATAGTAGGGTCCTCATAGGTGCTCACCGATTAAGTGCCGTGAAGATGATATTTGGTGACGATGAGGTAACGATGTGTCGTGCCAACGATACACCCGTTAGTGGCTATAAGGTGCATCTGTGGCTTAATAATACTGACATCATTGATTTAGGAACATATACGCTAAAGGTAATTCATACGCCAGGCCATACTTCTGGCTCTATTTGTCTTTATGAACCAAAGAAAAAGATACTTTTCTCTGGAGATACCTTCTTTGCTCTGGGAACTATTTCTAACATCAGTAAATCAGGCAGTTTAGCTGAGTATTTTAACTCATTGAGGAGATTGAAAACTTTTAAAGTTGAGATTGTTTTACCAGGGCATGGCAAAATATCCACCGATGTAGAAAAGGACCTTTCCTTGGCCATAAATCGTGTAATATCTCAATTTCCAGAGGCTAAAAATGTTTTAGACTGGGTGATGTCCCAATATGAACTATAAAAATAAGTCAAATTCACAATTTTGCTAAAATTTTCTAAAAGGGGCCATTGTCATTAAGCTTAATATCTGATAAACTTACAAATTAACGTTGTTATTTTTTGAAGTCAATTTAGGAATGAAATATTTAAACATAGCCCTGGCACAAATAAATCCCACGGTAGGAGACATTGAGGGAAATTTATCTAAAATTTTAAAGATTTTGGAAAAGACAGAGGATAAAGCCCATATTGTGGTTTTTCCCGAGCTTGCCCTAACTGGTTATCCCCTTGAGGATCTTCTTTTAAGAAGAGATTTTCTAAAGGCTGTAAGGGACTATATCCAGAGGTTAACTGAGGCCTCTTCTCAATTTAAGGTGCCTTTTCTTGTTGGTGCACCAAGTTATGAGGAGGGTAAGCTTTACAATAGTGCCTTACTTTTTTACAGAGGAGAACTTTTGGCTATTTATCATAAAAGGTTTCTTCCTCAGTATGGGGTCTTTGAAGAAAAGCGCTATTTTGCTGAGGGGAGTGATTTTTTACTCTTTAGCCTTGAAGGTATAAAAATTGGGGTCTCCATTTGTGAAGACATCTGGTTTCCCACAGGACTTGAGAGGGTCTATAGCCTTCTTGGTGCTCAAATCCTAATTAGTATAAATGCCTCTCCCTATGCCTATGGGAAATTTTCTTTCAAAGAAAACTTTCTTAGAGCCAGGGCAGAAGATAATCAGGCCTATGTGGTTTATGTAAACCTTGTTGGTGGACAAGATGACCTTGTCTTTGATGGAAGGTCTATGGTGATCTCTCCCAGGGGGAGGATCGTGGCACGGGCTAAGGCCTTTGAAGAGGATCTTCTTATCGTGAGTCTTGATACAGCAGAGGTTGAAAATGTAAGGCTCCTTGAACCAAGGTTAAAGGAGGAAAGGGTTGACCTTGAGGTTAAGCCTATTATTATTTCCGCAGAGAGAGAGCTTGCCCAGGCAGAAAGTAGAATTGAGGATTCCCCTTCAGAAGAGGCAGAAATTTACTCTGCTCTCAAGCTTGCCCTTAAGGATTATGTGGAGAAAAATGGTTTTAAAGGGGTTATACTTGGGCTCTCAGGAGGTATTGATTCTGCCCTAACCCTTGTGCTTGCTGTAGATTCCTTAGGCCAGGAGAGAGTAAAAGCCCTTTTCATGCCCAGTGAGTTTACCTCTTTTGAGTCTAAGGAGGATGCCAAAGTCCTTGCCCAAAACCTTGGGATTGAGCTCCTTGAGATACCTATTACCGAAATCTTTAGGTCTTTTAGAGTGGAGCTATCTCAAAGGCTTAGTTATGAGGATTTTACGGTGGCAGAGGAAAATTTGCAGGCAAGGATTAGGGCAAATCTTCTCTTTTATCTCTCAAATAGGGAAGGCTATCTTGTGCTTTCTACCTCTAATAAGAGTGAAGCCGCAACAGGATATGGCACTATTTATGGGGACATTGCTGGGGGCTTTGCCCCTCTAAAAGATATTTATAAGACCTGGGTTTACAGGCTTGCCCGCTACAGGAATTCCCTAAAACCAGTCATTCCAGAGAGAATATTCACCAAGCCTCCCTCTGCAGAACTAAGACCTGGTCAAACCGATCAGGAGACCTTACCCCCTTATGAAGTTTTGGATGAAATCCTAAGACTTCACTTAGAGGAGGGCTTAACTTTAGAGGAAATGGTGGCCCGAGGTCTTGATGAGGGGGTTATAAAAAAGGTGTTATGGATGATCAAGGTTTCTGAATATAAAAGGAGACAGGCTCCAGTTGGTCCTAAGATCACAGGTAGAGCCTTGGGGAGGGACTATCATTTGCCCATAACCTCAGGTTTTTATTTTTATAGATAGGGAGTCCAAAATGGGTTACAAAGTCCTTGCCATTAGGCATGTGGAAATTGAGCATTTAGGCCTTTTTGAAGCCATCCTTCAAGAACTGGGTTTTAGCTATAGATATTTAGATACCCCAAAGGGAGAAAGACTCAAAGAACCCCTTGAGGATTATCAGGCCCTTTTTGTTCTTGGGGGTTATATGGGGGCCTATGAGGAGGATAAATACGATTTCCTGGCTTATGAGTTTAAGCTCATAGAGGAGGCCTTAAAAAGGGAAATTCCCCTTTTAGGGATATGTCTTGGGGCCCAGATGCTTGCCAAGGTGCTTGGGGCAAGGGTCTATCCAGGAGAGATGGGGAAGGAAATAGGCTGGATGCAGGTAGAAAGGATAGAGGAACACCCCTATTTTTCTGGTTTCCCCAAGGAATTAAAGGTCTTTCAGTGGCATGGAGATACCTTTGATCTCCCCAAAGGTGCCCTTAGATTATTTAAATCAGAGAGGTATGAAAACCAGGGTTTTATTTATGGTAAGGCCCTTGGGCTTCAGTTTCATTTAGAGGTAGACTTAGAGCTTGCTAAGCTTTGGAGCTTAGAATATGCTGAAGAGCTGAAAACGGAAGGCCTTGAGCCTGAAGACTTGCTTAGGATTACAGAGGAAGAATTGAGGCTTCTTAGGGAACTTGCCCGAACTTTTGTAAGGAGGTTTTTAGATATAGAAAAGTCTCGTAATTTTTACAAAGGGTAGTATAATTACCAAATCATTGTGGGAAGAGAAGGAGGCATAGATAGAGATGGCTACTCCTCAGTTTGCCAGTTTTTATCCAGACTTTTATATTGAGAGGCTCTGGGAGAAGTGTATTAAATGTAAACGCTGTATAAAGGAATGCACTTATGGAGCGCACCTTTGGGATGAAAAGAAAAAGACCTTGAAAGAGGATCATACCAAATGTGTGGGGTGCCATCGCTGTGAAGCCATGTGCCCTACTAATGCCATTATCATTAAGAGACATCCTGCCCAATTTAGAGAACATGCCCTGTGGACCCCTTGGTTTATTAAAAACATATATAAGCAGGCAGATCAGGGTGGAGTGCTTTTAACTTCAACGGGTTGTGCCCTTCCTTTTAAGAATTATTTTGATCACCTGGTGCTTGATGCCTGCCAGGTGACTAATCCCCCTATTGACCCTTTAAGAGAGCCCATGGAGCTTAGGACTTTTATTGGTCCCAAGCCAGAGTCCTTAGAGATTGAAGAGGTTAATGGAAAGTTTAGGCTAAAAAAGAAGCTCCCACCCAATATTCAACTGGAAGTGCCCATTATGTTTGCTGCCATGAGCTATGGAGCCATAAGTCTCCATGTTCATCAGGGGCTTGCTCGAGCAGCACGGGATTTAGGCACTCTTTACAACACAGGTGAAGGGGGGCTACACGCCTCTTTATATGAATACGGCTCCAATACTATTGTGCAGTGTGCCTCAGGGCGTTTTGGTCTGCATGTGGACTATCTCAATGCAGGGGTAGCTATTGAAATTAAGATTGGGCAGGGTGCAAAACCAGGAATTGGAGGACACCTACCTGGAGAAAAGGTAACAGAAGAGATCTCTAAAACAAGGATGATACCTGTGGGATCTGATGCCCTATCTCCAGCTCCACATCATGATATTTATTCTATTGAAGACTTGCGGGGGCTTATCTTTGCCCTAAAGGAGGCAACAGAATATAAAAAGCTTGTCTTTGTGAAAATTGCTGCGGTGCACAATGTGGCTGCCATTGCCTCAGGGATTGTTAGGGCTGGAGCTGATGCGGTGGTAATTGATGGGTTGAGAGGTGGAACAGGGGCTGCCCCTACCATGTTTAGAGATTACATAGGAATCCCAATTGAGCTCGCTATATCGGCTGTAGATAAGCGTTTGAGAGCAGAGGGAATTCGGCATAGAACCAGTATCATTGCCTCAGGGGGCATTCGCTGTAGTGCCGATGTGGTGAAGGCTATTGCCCTTGGGGCTGATGCTGTCTACATAGGCACAGCGGCTCTCATTGCTGTGGGTTGCACCATGTGTCAGAGGTGTTACACAGGAAAGTGCCCATGGGGAATTGCCACTAACAACCCTGAGCTTATGAAAAGGCTTCCTCCTGAAGTGGCCTATGAAAAGATTTACAACCTGGTTAAAGGTTGGGCCCATGAGATTAAAGAGATGCTTGGGGCTATGGGTATAAACTCTATTGAGAGCTTAAAGGGTAATAGAGATAAACTCAGAGCTGTAGGCTTAACAAAGGAAGAAATGGAAATTCTTGAAGTAAAACATGCAGGGGAGTAAAGTCCTATGTGGAATATAGCCCTTAGAGCAAAGGAGATTTCAGGTTGTGGCATTGCAGGAATAATTCATCGCAAGGGGGAATTGCTTCCTGGTGAGATGATTATCAAGGCTATATGTTGTCAGTATGAGCGTGGGAATGGATTAGGAGCTGGTTTTGCCGCCTATGGTATCTATCCTGAGTTTAAGGATTATTATGCCCTCCATGTGATGGCTCAAACCAAAAAGGCCTTAGAAGATGTGGAGGAACTTTTGCAAAAAAGGACTTTTTTGAATTTTCAAGAGCCTATTCCCACTCGTAAAGTTAGGACCATTAAAAATCCCCCCCTTTTCAAGAGGTATTTTGTTAAGCCAAAGTTAAGTGAAGAGCCCTCTGAGATTTGTCATATATCTGAAGAAGATAATTACATGGTCCAGTTGGTTATGGAAATCAATGAAAAGATTGAGGGTGCCTATGTGATCTCGTCAGGAAAGAACATGGGTGTCTTTAAAGGTGTGGGATTTCCAGACGAGATGGCTGAATTTTTCCGTATAGATGAGTATAGGGCCTTTATTTGGACTGCCCATAATAGATTTCCCACCAATACACCAGGTTGGTGGGGTGGAGCCCATCCTTTTACCCTCTTAGACTGGTCCATTGTGCATAATGGGGAGATTTCCAGTTATGGTACCAATAAAAGGTATCTTGAGCTCTTTGGTTATAAGTGCACCCTCTTAACGGATACAGAGGTAGTGGCCTATCTCCTTGATTTGCTTATTCGGAGACATGGTCTTCCCCTTGAGCTTGCCTGCAAGGCTATGGCCCCACCCTTCTGGATAGAGATTGATGAGATGGAGGAAGAAGAAAGGGAGCTTTATAAAGCTCTGAGAATGCTCTATGGAGGAGCAGTTTTAAATGGCCCTTTTGCCATTCTATTTGCCTATAATGGAGGTTTAGTGGGCCTGAATGATAGGGTTAAGCTTAGACCACTTGTGGCTGCTTCAAAAGGTGATCTCTATTTCATGGCTTCAGAGGAGGCAGCTATAAGAACCATATGTCCAGATCCAGAAAGGGTCTGGGCTCCTAAGGCTGGAGAGCCTGTTATAGTGGAAATGGAGGAGGGAGCCATACCAAACCAGAAAAGTTTCCTCAAGGTTAGACCAAAGGAGGAGAGAGAGGATGCCCTTAGAATTGGAAGTATCCCCCTTTCATTATTCGCAGGTAAATAAAATATTGCGAGAGCATATCAATAAGGGAGAAAAAGAATTTATCCTCAGAGGGGTTAACGGCCACCGTTATCTATTTGCTGGAGTTTCTGCGGAAATAACTGCTCAAATCTATGGAACCCCAGGCCTTGACCTTGGAGCCTTCATGAGAGGGCCTATCCTTAGAGTCTTTGGAAATGTCCAAGATGGGGCTGGGAATACTATGGACGAGGGAAAAATCATTGTCCATGGCATGGCTGGAGATGTGGTTGGTTATGCCATGAGAGGTGGAAAAATCCATGTTTTTGGTGATGTAGGTTATAGGGTTGGGATTCATATGAAGGCCTATATGGAAAAGGTGCCAGTTATTGTTATAGGAGGTAAGGCTGGAGATTTCCTTGGAGAATATATGGCTGGCGGGATTATCATCTTGTTGGGTATGAATACCATTTATCCGGAACGACCTATTGCAGGGCTGTTTCTGGGGACTGGAATGCATGGTGGCGTAATCTATGTAAGGGGCAAGGTCAAAGCAAGCCAGCTTGGCCTTGGCTTAAAACCCTATGCCCTTGAGAGTGAAGATGAAAAACTTTTAGAGAGGCACTTAAAGGAGTATTGTGAAGACTTTGGTCTTGACATCTCAGAGATACTAAAGGAGGACTTTGTAAAGATTATCCCATATACTCACAGACCCTATGGAAAGTTATACGCCTACTGATGAGGTTCCTTAACCTTGTAATAGAAAATTAGTGCTAACATCACCGCAGAAATAGCCAAGGCAAAGAAAAGGGACTCTAAGGGGGTCTCCCATAGCACTATCTTTTTGGTAAAGGTAACAGCAAGGATGAGGATTATTACACTGGCAAGTTTGGCCTTTAATTGATCAATACTTTCTACGGCAAGCCACTCTGGAAGGTCCAACTTCCCAATAAAGAGTTCATATAGACCAATGGCAAATATATAGAGTATTACGGCAAGGAGATAGAAGTCCATGAGAGCAATGAACTTGGTAGAGAGAAGGGTGGTGTCTTGAGAAGAGGGGTCTGTAAAAACCTTGAAAATTGTTTCTCCAGTAAGGTAGGCACCATAGAGAGTCAGAAAAAGGGCAGATATTATGAGTGAAATCACAGGGATAATAGCTATTTTTCTACTTTTCTCTATTAAGGAACGAAGATTCATGCCGTAAACTCTCAGCGTTATGTTCTTTCTAAATATAACTTAATGGTTTAGTATTGCCAAGGGTTTAATTATCTTGTTTCCAAAAGATTAATGAGTTAACCTTGACAAAATTTGGTTTGAAATTAGATTGAAGTAAAAGGATTTATAGAGAGTATAGCAATGGGGCTATTAGCTATAGATTTGGTCAAGACCTTAGATGAATTAGATCCCTCACTGAGGAAAGTCTTCATCAAGATTTTAGAAAAAATTGAGCAAACCTTAGGTGAAGCCGTAAAAAGAGATGACTTCATTCGTTTAAATCACACTCTTGAAAGGCTTAGCAATGCAGTTGAAGAGCTTAATAAGGCAGACTTACAAATCAGAGAAAATTTAAAAATCCTTTCAACCACTGTCAATGAGTTAGCCGAAGCCCAAAAAAGAACTGAAGAGAAAGTAAAGGAATTAGCTGAAGCCCAAAAGAAAACTGAAGAACGACTAAATGAATTAGCC
>Ga0209394_1001362_pt1 | contig 14498 bp, 10 predicted proteins | sample JNZ201metaG_FD_184122 | JGI IMG/M metagenome (GOLD analysis project Ga0209394, IMG submission 184122) | Hot spring microbial communities from Jinze hot spring, China to study Microbial Dark Matter (Phase II) - JNZ 20120812A (SPAdes) (version 3) ... | reverse complement strand
GGAAAACGCTTCAAAAGCGGTTCGGGGCATCAAAGACGAGTTTAACCGACTGTCCGAACAAGTTGAACGAACGGGTAACGATATCAAGGCGTTTCAAGATAAAGTGAACTCCATCGCTAACAGGTTAATCTTGTTCGGGACTGCGGTCACTGCGGGCGTCGGGGCTTTGGTTTACTCGTCAACACGATTGTCAAGTGAGATAGAACGCCTGTCAAAGACCGCAGGGGTCGCCGAAGACCAAGTTTGGGCGTTGAGGGGAGCGTTAGGTGACCTTGAGGTCAACTTTGACGCCATCGCTCACTCTATCCCCCGAATGTCGCTTGGCTTAATGCAAGTTCGGCGTTGGGGCGATGTTTCCTTCCTTCAAAAATCCTTCAATCTGTCCGCCATTCAAGCCCAACAAACCGCTTATGCCATTCAGCAACTTGTCACGAGGGTTGAATTTTTACAGCGGACTGGACGAAGCAGCGGGGAAATCTTATTGGCGGTTGTGTCTGGATTAAAACAAATCGGTGACGAAAGTGTTCGGGCAGCGGTCGCTCAAATGTTGTTTAGAGGGGCTGCCCAAGATGTCTTGATTTTGACCCGATACAGTAACGACGAACTTGCCCGAATGATTGAACTTTACCAACGGACAGCCCCGTCGGCTGAAAGTATCAGGGCGATGGATGAACTCGGCGATAGCGTTTCCACCTTAAAGGTCGCTTTTCAGGGTTTAGTAACCGAAGCCCTTGCAGCGGTCGCCCCTGAACTCACGAACCTGATTAAAGCCTTAACCGATTTAGTCATCAAGTTGAAAGAGATTGTATCCCACCATCCCGCCATCGCCAAACTTGCCCTCGGTTTCGTCATGTTAGGTGGCGTCGTCGCTCAAGTTGCAGGATGGGCATTAAAATTGGCGTTAGTCCTTAACTTAATCGGCAGTGGCGGGGGCTTAGCGACTTTGGTTGCAGGGGTTTCTTCAGTGTTTGGAGCGATTAGTGGTGTCATAGGTGGCATCGTGTCAGCAATCGGCGGGGCTGTATCTGCCATCGGGGCTGCCATCGGCGGGCTTGCTGCAACGATTGGGTTACCCGTCCTCATCATCGTCGCCATCTTGGCTGCTTTAATCGCTATCGGCATCGCTATTTGGCGAAATTGGGATACGGTCAAGGGCTTCCTTGCGAAAGTTTGGGACTTCATCAAAGAAGCGTGGACGAAAGCGGTCAACGCCATCGCAAGGGTTCTTTCCATTGTGATTGAAAAAGGTCGGCAAATATGGGCGTTCTTTAAGTCATTGCCATCAAGGATGTTTGAAGCGGGTCGGGAACTCATCTTATCGTTGTGGCGTGGCATTATGTCTGTCATCAACAAACCGATTGAAGCCGTTAAATCCCTTGCCCAACGAATTCGTAACTACCTACCGTTTTCACCTGCAAAAGAAGGGGCGTTGAAGGACTTACCGCAGGCGGGTTTTGGTTTCGCTGAAACTTTCGCATCAGGTATTTTGGCAGCCCAACCCGTCATCGCCGACGCCATGAACCGATTAACTTCGGGGATTGCCCTGCCACCGATTTCCGTAGGGATGCCCGCCATGCGTTACGCTGTCGCTTATAACCGCTATGCCTACGACATCCGCATCGTTGCCACAAGCGAAAAGTATGTCCACGAAGAAATTGACCGATACTTGAGAGAGAAACTGCCTGACATCGTTCGGCGGATGGTTCGGGGTAGGTGATGGGAGATGTTGTTGGATTGGCGTCATTTTTTACCCGCAGCGACAACGAAAAGTTTGGAAACCTTAATCCTGTCACGGGGCATCACTTACATCCCGAACGCTTACTTACCTGACGACGGAGAGGACTTCACAAATTATTTCAACTCAATGTGGCTTCAATCTTATTTCGGTGTTTCGCCACGATACTCGTTACCCCTATCAGCCGATAGTCACTGTTTCGCTTGGTTCGTTTATTGTCCTAATTCCGCCTTAACTAAGGGTTACACGAAGCGGGTCTATGCTGGAAAAACGAACAATCCTACATCTTGGTTTGACGGTAGCGGGAACGATAGTTGGTTTGGGGGCAAGTGGCGATGGACAATGGCAGAAGTTTGGGATAACACAACTAAGCGGATTGTAGGAACGAACATTTCGGACACCTTGTTGGCGGTTTACACCAAGTTTAACTTTGAAGACCAATCGTTTTTCCAAATCTTCTATCTTATTCACAGAGCGTTAACTGATGATTGCTACTTTGACTTAACCCCTTATGGCGGGACGAGTTCAATATCGCTACACTCTCACGATTGGGTTGTCCAAGCAGCGTTCACGGAGAAAACTAAAGTTGAAGATTTCCGACCGTTACTGTTTTACGACCCCGACAGACCGCAACGCTACACAGTCCCCTATATTGCCACGAACGCCCCGCTTACCTACATCACTTTCAATGCCCGCCTTCGTGGTGTGTTACCGATTTTCCTACCGTTCAAGACTTTTGTTGGGTTAATCCCTGAAGGTGAAGATTTTTGCGGTCATTACAATTGCGACATCCGACCTTTGTTCAACTTTTTCGTTTGCAAGTCCCCGCCACCTTGCTCCCCTGACGATTTCTTTGCTGCCATTCAAGATTACGATTACGAGTTTGACAGGGACGATTGGGACGACGGGCTTTGGGTTCGGCTTAATTTCAGCGTCATCAGAGATGATTTGGACTATTATCAGGACTTCAACCCCCCGAAGGCGATTAAGGATGCGGGTTACGACATCACACCGTTTATTGAAAGGTTTATCGGTCGGCGAGGCATCTTAATCCAGCAACCTTGCAACATTCAGCAACGAGAATTGGTCGTGAAAGGATATTGGTCGGCTGGAAAATGGTTTGTGACTAATGTGGTCAAGCGGAGAGAGGTCGTCCCCGACACGCTTTTTTACGCTATCCCGAACCAACTCATCATTTTGCGTCCGCCAATCGTCGTCAACATGCCCGTCATCAGCGATTTAGGTGGCTACGCCCATTTCACCGAACCTTATCCTTTTGATGTCACCTATTCGCTACACGAAGCCACGACACAATTGCCAAAAACCTATAACCTACGACCTGATTATTTTTGGGGGTTGCAGTCAAACACGGGAATAGATTTAAGCGGTTCGTTAGGCGTTGAGTTTAGCAGTGGACAAGTCGCCGTAAGGCTATCCGTCCCTTTGACCTTAATGACACACAAAACAAATTGGAAGGAAGTTGATTACGAGATAGGGGGCGAACTTGTCCGATGGATTTACGGAAGGCGTTCATGATTAAACACACGAAAATTAGGACAGACTTCGGCGGTTGGGTCTACTTAGCGTTATACTGCTTGCGGGACGGTGTGGCGGTCGCTTTTTCAACACGGACGGGTTATTACCAAATCGTCTTTTTCCGCTTAAGCGAATATTACCCCTTCAGTTTAACTGCCATGCCCTTCATCCTACCAAACCAATATGTCGTCATCGTGATTTACGGGACGGTCTCGGACGAGTTCATGGAGTTCCCCGCAGCGATGATGGGTTTAATCTACGACCCGCTCGGCAACCTGCAAGTCATCGTTAAGGGCGAAATTGAATTTGAATATCTGTCTGGCGAACTTACGAACGATGACAACGCCCCCGCCACGCAACCGACCGTCACCGAAGCGTCCCCATCGCCCGAACCTTTGTTTAACGAGTGTATCGTGAACGATTTAGGGACGGCTTATTTCCTTTACCGAATGGAGCGTCAGGACAGGGGCGACCATCTTTGTATCCCTATATATGGGTTGGTTGTCCCTTATAGTTCGCTGCTTGCTTTTTACGAAAACCGTTCGCCCGACCAACTCATTACCCGACCTTATTACCGCTGTTTTACCCTTGAAGTTTTTGAAGACATCGCCGTCGCCTGTGACCCGTCGGGTAAGTCGGTCGTCATTTACTCTACGAACTCTCAAACGGGCGTCGTCAGAAAGTTGGACGAAATAAGTTTAAATGCCTAAGGTGACGAACAATGGCGGTTTATCTTAACCCTGTCCAAATCGGGATAAAGAAAGCCCCTGCCACTTATTGGGGGACAACGAGTAAAATCGGAGCGGTCTACGAAATCCCGCCTTCGGTCGCCCAAAAAGTTGATGGCGGGGCGATTTACTTTGACAAAGTTGAAGTTGAAATCGGGAAAAACAAGGAAATAGTTTTCGTCCAACGCCCTTCGGGTTATCAAGACTTAACGAACACTTTGAACTTACCTGATTGCTATCCCCCGTCGGCAGCGGGCTTGGTTTGTAAGTTGCTGAACGGGGCTATTACTATTTCGGGGTTGCCTATCTCTTTGTGGGTTTTGTTGCCACTCACGAAGCCAAGCAGGGATTTAAACAACCTGAAGATTTACCTACCCGACCTGAACGCCACCTTCATCGTTTCGCCCTACGGCGACGGCGTAGTTTGGGGCTTAGTCAGCGATACAGGTGTCAGTTTGGCGACTTCGGGAAAACTTGATGTTAACAGGGCTCAATGGGGTTCATTTTACTTTCCGCTTTTCATTCACTATTTCACGATTTTTTCAGGTGAACCGACATCGGCAGGTAGATATTTAGTTTTCACGGTTCAATTGGGGCAACATAGAGACCAAAGAGTGATTTGGGCTGGAAACATTTCCGCCTACCCGCAAGGCGACGCCGTCGTTGAAGGTTACGGGGCTATCCGTTATTACAGGGTCACCTACGACACTTCGGCGTTCACACCGATGAGCATCGTTTACCCTCAAGCCCTACCGTCACCGAAGGCTGTTTGGGTTGAAGATGCAAGCGGTTATTTAATCCATCGTGAAGTAAGTGATTTAGTTTTTCCCGAAAGGTCTAATGACAAAGTCCCATTGGTGTTACGCCGATGCATTATCTTTCACGAACCGACCATGACAATTGAAGGCAGTTTTACCGACGCTGAAACGGGGGTCAAAGAAGTGTCGTGGACGCTAACCGAAGGTGAAATTATAGGGGATGAACTAACCCAATTTGGTGTCGGGGATGCGGTCAAAATAGTCGTCGGGGCAACCGAGTTCCTTTTCAGGGTTAAGGGCGTGAGTATCAGGCGGTCGGGCAACCAAAACCTTCGTGAATTTCGTGTTCAGTTAGAACAACCATTGTTGCAAACCTACGCCGTCGCCCCTGTCAAACTCAATCCCTACCTGCTTCGGGTCAAAGATGTCGTCAAGGCGATGCGATGCTGCGTTCACTTAGACTTCAACATGAGTTACGACGCTTTAGGGTTAGCGGAGACCGACATCGTGACACTTAACGATGAATTTACCCTCAACTCTTTGTCCGATTGGTGTGATTTGTTGGTCAAAATTGCAGGTAAGTCCTACCCCGTTCGTTGGTGGGTTGTCGGTAAAAATGTCGTTTTCCAAACCATTAACAATGCGATTGAGTTCACTGTCCCGCCGTCCGCCTACATCTTGGAGTATGGGATTGAAGCGGACACATCTATGCCGACGGTCGGGGTCGTAGGTAACACGATTGTGATTTCACCTGAGGCGGCGACACGGGGCGTTTCCTTCCGTAACGACGGTTATCCCATTTCAAGACGGGTTCGTTACCGATTAGCGGGACTTTTCTTTGCCCCCGCCAACGGTTTCGTCGCCATTCAAGGCGGTGATTATAACGGTAGGAAAGCGGAAAGTAACGAGGTTCATTGGAAAGTCATCGCCCCAAGTTACGGGGAAACCGAAGCGGTTTTAGACATCGTAGCGGTTTGAGGTGATTGGTGATGCGATGGTTTGACAAAATCGTTCGGCTTGAGGATGTAAAGTGGATTGAGAGGTTGGTTCGTCATGGTTTGTCGGTCGGAGTTATCCCGACTTTGTTGCGGCGAACGATTTTGTCTATCCGTGAGACGGTTTTGGTGGGTTTGACAACGATGATTAAAACGACAGTCAATATCTTGGAAAGCGTTCGTGTAGTATTGAATTGGAGTGTCCTTTACAACGAAGTCGTCTCCGTCTTTGAAAGTGTTTTAATTGACCTCCGAGAGATAGGTAGTTTGTTGTTCACCGAAAGTTTGCGAGTGATTGAAACAGTCGTTACCACCATCTACGAAACGATTACACGAAATTTGACCGAAAACCTCAACATCCTTGAAACGGTCGTTACCTATATCTCGTCGTCTCTTTCCGCCTCGGTTAACGAAGTCGTGAACCTTATTGAGACAGTCTCTTACCAACTTCAAACTCAGTCCACGCTCCAGTGGGATTACTCTGTCGCCTACAACCAGCAAGGAAATCAGATAACACTTGACCTATCTTCACTTCAGGACAATAACACCTCAACAGCGGTTAACATCTACTACACGCCACCTGTCCCAAGTAACCCACGCAGATTTGTGGTAGGTTGGAACGAGGCAAGGTGGTTCATGCAGATTAACATCCACATTAACGGTTACACGACGGGAAAACAATTGATTGTCACGATAAGGGACAGTTTCGGATACACACAAACGGCGGTTCTCAACATCACGGGAACGGGTTGGTATCTTGTTTACCCCGATTTCTACGAGATTGCAAATGTTAAAGAAGTTGAGTTCGCCCCCGACACTTCGGTTTTAGGTTACATCGGGATTTCCGAGGTTGAGTTCATTGAGGTGTAGTGATTAATTGAACTATGGTGATGAGAGATGATTTGGTTGAACTTCATCAGAAGGTTACTGGATTGGTGGCGTATTAGAGAAAACCCCGTCGTTCACGGTATCGTAGAAATCAAGTTGATTGACGCCCGAACTGGAGAACTTGTCTACTATGAGCGGGGTAAAAACAAGGTCGTCAAGCAAGGGCGTGAGTATGCGTTGAAAAACATCATCAAATACACCACCACCTACAACGGGGCTTATCTTTGTCTCTCGTCCAACTCAACCACGCCCGCCGATACTGAAACGAGTGTTCCGAACCTAATTACCCCGACGAAGACGGCGACGAAGACTTACGGGACTGACGGTAGTGGAGAACCTTACGGGGAATGGTCGGCGTCTTGGGGGACGGATGAAGCGAACACGACGATTTATTCGGTCGCCATTGCGGAGAACTCGGACGGGACAGGTGAATGGTGTCGTTATGTCCTGAGTTCCCCAATCAACAAAACGAACACTCAAACCCTTCAAGTGACCTATCGGTGGCAATTGTCCTCGTCATAGTGACCGAACAGGTGGGGACGAACGGGTTGTCGTCCAGTCCCCTTTGGTTTTTTCTTTCATCGGTTTTAGTGGGGGACTGGAAAAGGGGGTTCAACTCCCCCGTCTCCACCAACTCCGTCAAGTCCCATTTCCCGACCGAGTTTTCTCCGAATGGACGCCACCAACTCGTTATATTCGGCGGGTTTTAGTCTCAACTCCGACATTATTTCCTCAGGTTCGTAACCGTCCATTAACATCGTCGTAATTTTCCGTTCGGTCGGCGTAAGTAACCGTTTCAAAATGTCCCTAATTTCTACTTCAGCAAAGCCGTCGTAGGTGATTAATGCGTCAGGGATTAAACAGGTCTCGTCGTTGTCGGGCTTGTCGTCAAACACATCAATCAGAACTCGCTCAACTTGGACATTATCGCCGCTACGAACACGAAAAGGGAAAGCGATGGCGTTGATTTGATTTAGTAAGTAGCCCCGAACATAACCCCTGATATAGGAAAAAGCATTGCGGTCGGGTTTAACATACCGAAGGGCTGTGGCGACGGCTTCGTAGGCGGACGCTTCTAAATCCTCAAGTTGAATGTAGCCTTTACACTTCTTTTGAAACTCCAGAATAAGCGATTTCCAAACAGGCTCTCCAACACTCCAAACCCTTTCAAGGCATTCCTCATAAGTCATCTTGCCTACAAGATACTCGTCCACTATTTCGTTGATAGTCTTTTTAATTCGCTTAGTAGGATTTGATTTGCATTGTCTCATGCTTTTTCGCCTCGTCCCGAACGAATGCTGCCACTTCCTCTGGACAACCTTTAAGCCGACGACGAGACACATAACTGACGATGCCCCAATTGCCGACGCCCGAAAACGGGATATAGAGAACGAAAAACGGGACACCCAAACATTGAGCAAACCTTTCGGAAATGCAGGTTTTCTTGGGATGGAATATGTTGCCGTTTGTGTAGGTTGATACTTCAATAACTGCAAACGGTTCTTCGTCAGGGCTGAAAATGATTGCGTCAATGTCAATGGATGAATGCCACTTAGGTGGAAGTTCCCTGTGTATCAACTCAAAGGTCAAACTGTCGTATTCGTAACTGATGTTGGGTAGATTAATTTTCAGTTCAGCGAAAGACTTGCGGGGCGTGTGTTTGAAATACCTTCCACATTCAGAACATCGGTCGCCCAACAAGCGGGGGTAAACTTTACCAAAGAATTCATCAACACTGACAACACTTTTAGGCTCTCCTTTGCCAATGACCTTATAAGCAATGCGTGGTGGGTTGACCGTAAAGGTGACAAGGATATAAGGGATGGCAAGTCGGGTCGCAATTCTTGAAAGGTTGAAAGAAACTACGAAACAGTTCGGCGACGGAGTAAAAGCGTGGGTCATGATTAACAGGGGTCGGCGACACGAGGGGCAAACAATCAACTTTGGAATGCCTTCCCAATAGTAATCGCAGCCCAGTTCCGAACATAACTTCCAAACGGCTTGGCTTGCCTTCTTTTCACTAATCCGATTACGATAGTGTCGTTTGTAGTTCATCGGTCATCACCTTCCTAACCCTACCTACCCTTGCAGCATCACCTGCCTTCTTTTGTGGATTTAAAATACTACCATTAATCTGTATCTTGTCCCACAATCGTTGCATTTAACTTTATCTTCGCCAGTAATAGCAATGCGACCTTTGCAACCTTCAACACAACATTCATTTGGTATATCGTCAACATAGTAAGTTCCATCTTTGACTTCAATGCAGTGACGGGGGTTCAAACATCTCCAAACATCAGGTTCATCGGGCTTACGGTCATCTTGAACAAGGGGTCGCCGACAAACAGGACAGTTAAATTTAACAGACATCCACTTTTTAATGTCGGACAGCCACACTGCATCGGAGCGTCCATGAGGGAAATTGGGGGTTGTCAACTCCTGTCCAATAGGCTTGAATTCGGTATCAGTTACAGGGTCAATTGTAGGTTCAATGGTGACTTCAGTTTCAAATTCGGTTATGTCATCAAAAAACTTTGCAGTATCAACGAATTTCAAAGGTTCAGTTGGTGTCGGCTCATTGTCGGCAGTCGGAATGTCGTGGCTGTCTCCGTCACTTAGTTCGTCTAACGAGCGTGTGTCACCATCTTCGGACTTACTATAATCGTCGTCCTTTAGCATTAACCCCCGCCTGCCAGCGACACCGCCAATCTTAACTTTGTTAAATCCCTTTTCCGTCAGTCGGTTTCCGAAGGCGTGTTTGCTCATTGGTTCTTCACTGTTTTCCTTACACCAATTCTCGTAAGAAGCATAAAGGTCAGCAAACGGGGTAACAGCCTCAGGAACGACGACACAGCAACTTTCCAGCCATGCCTGAACCTTATCCATTTCGGTCTGATACTCTTTCGTCGCTTCACGGACGACTTTTGGCGGATTTAACCCTTGTCGCTGCCACTCCAAACAACCTTTGACCATCCAAGCCAAGATACCTTCCTTTTCTGCCAACAACTTTTCGGGCATCTTTTTGTCCTGTCGGGTCTCATCAAAGAACGCTCGGAACGGAATTAATTGGATGCGTCGCCACATCGCATAGGTGGTGTCGGAAATAATTGGCTTATGGTTTGTTGCAAGCCAAATCTTGTGGGTCGGGTTAAACTCAAAATAGTCCTGACGCATGAAGCGGGCTTTAACCTTGTCTTTGCCAGTTAACGCTTTAACCCTCGCTGCAGCAAGATGTCTACCTTCGTCGGTTTCTTGGGCAATCGCCAAACGAACGCCACAAAGGTCGGCAATTGTTGTCGGATGGCTGTCCGATTGCTGGTTTTTACGGAGAAGGGCGTCGGGGACAATGGATTTTGCGTAGTCACCGAGAATTTCCGACACGACCTTAAACAAGGTGGTTTTGCCGTTAGAACCCGAACCCCAACAAATAAACATGACATCTTCACACACATCGCCAGTCAAACTGTAACCCAACGCCCGCTGGACATAAGCGATTAAGTCTTGGTCGCCGCAGAAGATATCACTAAGGAACTTAAGCCAAGTTGGAGCGTCGGCATCGGGGTTGTAATTTACGGGACAGAGTTTGGTCAACCGAAGTTCGGGGTCATGGGGTTTGAGTTCGCCCGTTCGCAGGTCAAGGACACCGTTGAGACAATTCAAAAGATAGGGGTCACGGTCAAAATTTTCCGCTTCATCACGAACCATCGGGGCTGCGAGTTCTATCATTGCGTAAATTCGTTGCCTATTTTCCGACGCAATCGCCCACTTAGCCAGTTTGACACGCTCGTTTGGGTCGGTTGCCTTTGCTGCTTCTTGGTAGATAGTTTTCACTGTTTCTTCAGCGAATTGTGTGACTATAATGTTGCCCCTATCCCGCAGCCATCGCCGCCCATCCCAAATAAGCCAGCCCCATTGTGGAACATACTTGAGACGGTTACCAAACAAGCGGACTAACCGCTCGGCATTGCCCAAGTCAGTGGTCGGCTTTTCAGGTCGGTCAAAGGTAGCGTCGCCGTTTCCGTTAAGTTGAACTTTCTTTGAGAGTAAACCCCTAAGGGCTTCCAAAACGCCATTGTCCAGTTTCTCGGTTAAGCCCTGCCAGCCTTTGACTTCGTTCCCATTCAACGCCTTGTTGTAGGTGTCCCGAACCGCTTGAAGCCTGTCCTTGACCTCGTCATCGCCTGCAGCGTCGGCAATCTCAAGGATTAACCCCTCAACTTCATCGTAAGCGTAACCTTCTTTTGCCAACCAACCAGCAAGGTAAAGCGACAAGTCGTGGCGGTTGCCCTCAGTCCAGTGTGGAACTAACAACACTTTAACCGCAGTGACGACTTCGGGCGTTAAATGCGAACCGTTGGTTGACGGAAGTTGAACGGGTTGCGTCCGAACAGAGTTCGTTTTCATTAACTCGTCCAAAAGCGTGACAGGAATGTCGGCAAGCGAAAGACTTAAGTCGTAGGTTCTCCCGTTGCGTTGCAAAAATTGGTAAACCTTGCCATCAACAACCGATGGTGGGGCGACGACATAGTGACCATCACCACGAAGTTCTGCCCCAAACTCGTTGATGCGGTTAAACCTTCGGATTTCAATCCCATCGGGATAGCGAAAATACAAGTGAAAACCCTTACGAGTTTTAACAATTGGGGTTCGGGGCAGGATTAGTTCCTTTTGTTTGACGAACTCTCGGAAGCGGTTGGGGTCATCAATGTCCAACACAACTAAGTTGCCGTGAAGTTTACCACAAAGCAAACCAATGTTGGTGTCACCAAAGCGATTGAATGCATCAACGAAGGATGCTTCAATTTCATCCCACAGGGGTCGGCGTGTCTGCCAGTCACCCCACGACGGCATCGCAGGTTCTTTTGCGTTCGGTTTAAGGGGTAACGGCGTAAAACCTGCATCGTAGAATTGTTTGACGACATCTAATTTTTCTTGTGGTAATGTCCCCATTTTTAACATAATTTTCTCCTCCTTTCTTCAATTACGACGACACTTCACATTTTTCCAACCCCCTTTTGGTTTGTTGTTTTTTCCACCGCTATGTTGTTGGTCACTACAGAGCAATTTAACGCTTCAACCATTGCAATTATTGTAACGCAAACTTTTCTCAATGTCAATACCAACCAGTGTATGTTTTTACGACGCAATGTTTAGTCAATATTGTGAAACCACAACATATTACAGCATGGATTGTTTCTCAAAACGAAGGGGATGTAAAAGAAGTAAGGGTAGGCTGGTTTCTCAACTCCAGCCTACCCTTATTGCAATGGGGACATTACCACCTAATTCATTTAATCAAAAAACGATGCCTGACACTTGGGAAATTCGCCATTTTTACCGCCAACAAGTATAACACAAACTCAACTGTTTGTAAAGGATGCTTGTCTATGCGTCAGCCTGCATGTCAATGCCAATTTTTGCCGTTTTTCCCACCAGTTTTCGCATTTTTACAAAACCGTGTTGATAACTTCGGTTCAGCAATGTCAGTTATAGCCTTGTTTTAAACAAACTAAAACTAACCCAACTTGACCATACAAATTGCCCTACTGCCCACAGTTGGAAAACACTTCAATTGGAAAATCCCTCGGTTGAACCGCTCTCGGAAGACCATCTTATTGAGTTCCTTTCAAGTACCTTGACCATTGCATTTGAAGCAACTGTAAGCAAAGCCATAAGTTCTTCAGGTGAAAGTCTTACCTTGAAATCGTTGTCATCTTCTGCTTCAGAAAGAATAGCGATGGTCACATGTCCATCACCGTCAACATGTGACACATATAATTTGTCTCCAATGGTAACTACGCAGCAATTCAGAAATTCCATCTCAACACCCTCCACTTTCTAAGATTGATTTCCATAATCATAACAACACCCCAATCAAAATGCTACAGGTCTCATTGTAGCAGCATCGTAACGAATGTCAGGTCGGTTAACAATCAGCAACTGGTAATTGTATCACCAAACCACGCCCAAACCGCTAATTTGCCCTGCCTTACTATCGCTCCGATGTTTTGCTACTTAGTCTGTCGATTTGAAAGGAATTTTGTAGGCAATTCGGAAAAGTAATAAGGTTTAGAATTTGTTGACAAATATCCTGTTAGACTACTAAAAGTTAGGAACTAATTGCCCAAGTTACCGTAGTTTTCACATCTCATGAAAAAGTCCTGCATATGATGAAAATTTTGGTAACTTGAGTAACGAAGTAACCTTCATAAAGCCTTAACACTATACTGTGAAAACAGTTAAAACACATCAATTGCCCTGAAAACTGCCTATTTAGACGATGGTAGGTATGGCGTGTAAAGGTCACATTCCCCTGAAAGCCTTCACGAAGCCCGACTTAATGAATGGGAGATGCAGACAGCAGGACGATAGGACGATAGGACGAAAAATGCATATTTCCGCCGTTATATATAAGCCGAAAGCGAAAATATCAAAAAATCGTCCTATCGTCCTGTCGTCCTGTTTTTTAGAAACTTGCTACGCCATCGTTAAGTCGGTTAAAATTAGAGGCGAGGGGATGTTGATGATGCCACAAAATCTCATATTTCTGCCGTATATAGGGACAAACCGTGAAATATCAAAAGTTCGTCACATCATCGCATCATAGCAATCATAACTCCTTGACAGCCATTCGTTAAAGTGATAAAACAAAGAGAAAAGAGAGGTTCGTAGTGGCCGAAGGGAGTTGAAGATGTCTGATAATTTTAGAGAACCTTATCAATCGGAGAAACCTGAGCGTGTAGTTTAGCCAAGTCCCTACCCCACAAAGTTACATATCGTTTGGTCATGTCGCTTGATGTGTGTCCCAAGATGATTTGCAGGGAAATGGCATCGCCACCACGAAGCAACCACAGTCGGGCGAAACCGTGACGAAGACCATGAAAGGGTAGGGGGTTAAGTCCAGCCTTCCGTTGGGCTTTTCGCCATTCTTTACCAACATAACTTTTGTTGAGTGGTGACCCGTTTTTGAACGCAAACAAGTAATCGTCATCGGTAAACTCCCCAATCGTTAACCTGCGGGCGATGAGTAACTTAGCGATTAAACCCGCTGTGACGCTACCAAAAACAATCATTCGTTCCTTGCGACCTTTCCCCTTAACCGTTGCAACCCGCCTTGTGATGTCTATCTGTCCGATTTTAAGTGACACCAATTCGCTCAATCTTGCTCCAGTATCAAATGCCATGACGAACAAGGTTAAGTTTCGCAACTTGTGGTAAGGCAACCTAACTGATTTGAGAGGCTTTAGAGATTTCGCCCCGTCGGGCAAAAAAGTTGAAATGGTCTTAAGGAAGTGTTCTTCGGTCACGGTTTTCGGTAGCGGTTGGTCGGTTCGGGGGGCTGGAACTTTCTTTGTTGGAGTGTCATCACGGACGCCTTCGGAGATTAAAAACCGAAAGAACGCCCTCAAAGAACGATAGTAGGTGTTTTGCGTCGTAAGTTTAACCCCCCGCTCGGACAACCAATGGAGAAACATTCGTAAGTGTTCAGGCGGGCAATCAGCGGGGTTACACGATAGGTTAAGTTCATGGTGACACTGGAGAAACAAACGCAACGATAACGAATGCCATTTTAAAGTCGCTTCACTTACGCCCATAACCCTTCGTGACCACAGGAACGCTTCACAGGCGGTTTCCCACGACACCTTAAACCCTTCCATCACCATGACCCCCCTTTTCTTTTTTCGTTGAAACACGGTTTTTGGCGGGGGTCGGCGATGGGGTTTCCAGTTTCGCCTTACAAGCAGGAGGTCGGAGGTTCAATTCCTCCACCGCCCACCACGATTGATTTGCCCAAGTTATCCTCCGATGCACTTTCAGCGTGGGAAATGTTAGTGTGCAGGATGCCAAAACAAAATGG
>Ga0209394_1001361_pt1 | contig 14499 bp, 12 predicted proteins | sample JNZ201metaG_FD_184122 | JGI IMG/M metagenome (GOLD analysis project Ga0209394, IMG submission 184122) | Hot spring microbial communities from Jinze hot spring, China to study Microbial Dark Matter (Phase II) - JNZ 20120812A (SPAdes) (version 3) ... | reverse complement strand
TGGGGCCCCTTTCTTATTATTTTTTTATTTTTTAGAAATTAACTAAAAAGAAAGGAAGCCCCTTCTACAAAAGGGTCGACCTTTTGAAAAGTAATCAAACAGAAATATTTTTTGTTCATAATTTATTTCTATTTTAATTCAATTTAAGATTTATTGTCAAGTTTTTTATCCACAGCCGGAAAGATATTTTTTCAAAAGATTTTTTTAAAATGTTATTGAAACTGGTCGAAATTTAAAATTTAACCGATTAGAAATTAAATGCCACAATCCCAAGATTATTACCTAGTCGATGTTTTTAATAGATATCTCTTTTCGCTTTATCCAGAAATTTTGAACGGATTAATGAAAATTATTCTTGCTGTTTTAGTTATTTTTGTTGGTTGGCTAGTTAGTTACTTATTTAAGTTGGTCGTTGAAATTTTTATTGAAAGGTTAAAATTTCAAGAATTGCTTGAAAAATCTAAATTAAGTCAATATTTTCAGGGTTTTGAATTTGAAGAGAAGGCATCAAAAATTTTAGGTGACGTTGTTTTCTGGCTTATCTTTCTAGTTTTCTTTATGTCAGCAACAGATATTTTGGGTTTAAGTGCTGTTTCTTCATTCTTAAGAGATCTTATTTATTTTATTCCTAAAGCTGTAGCTGGAATATTAATTATTTTAGGTGGTTTTATATTTGGCGATTTAGCAAAAAAATTATTAAGCGGATTTCTTAGAGGATTAGAAAAACGAAGTGCTGATTTTCTAACTTCTTTAACTAAGTTTACTGTCATTATTTTTGCAACAATTACTGCTCTAAATCAGTGGGGAGTAGCTACTGAGATCATTAATACCTTAATGTTCGGTTTAGTAATCTTTTTTGGCTTAGCTGGTGGACTTGCTTTTGGATTGGGAGGACAAGAAATAGCAAGAGAGATTTTAGAAAATTTGAGAAAAAAATTAAAATAATACTTGTTGACAAGATATATCTCTTTTGTCTATAATATAAATTGATTAGAGATGAATTTGAAGAATAATGAAGAAAAGAAAGATACAAAAGTTTTCTATATTTTCATTTACTCAGATTGAATTAGTGCTGAGGTGATAAAAACCAAAGGTTGAATAAAAGAAATTTACAGGCTAATGGTGGATGCCTTGGGAGGAGATGGCGATGAAGGACGCGCCTAGGCTGCGATAAGCTCGGGGGAGGTGCCTAGGAACCTTTGATCCCGAGATTTCCGAATGGGGTAACCCACCTTTGGTGTAAACCAAAGGTATTTCCGTAGGTGGTCCCTACGGAAAGGCGAACCCGGGGAAGTGAAACATCTCAGTACCCGGAGGAAAAGATACCAATTGGTATTCCCTGAGTAGCGGCGAGCGAAAAGGGAAAAGCCCAAACGCTTTCTAGTTTTTATTCTAGAAAGCGGGTTGAAGGATTAAGACGTGCTCACTTAAAGAATTTGATTCTGGTGCATGGGATCAATTCTTTAAGTGGGCGGTGGAGTTATAAAATGGTTTGTTAGCCGAAGGTTCCTGGAAAGGACCGCCAAAGAGGGTGAAAGCCCCGTAGGCAAAAACAAACCATCTCCACTGTCTTAATTCCTGAGTACCCCGAGGAATGATAACCTTGGGGGAAGCTGCCGGAACCAACCGGCAAGGCTAAATACATCTCCTCACCGATAGTGAACATAGTACCGCGAGGGAAAGGTGAAAAGTAGGCCGGTGAGGCCGGTGAAATAGAACCTGAAACCATTAGCCTACAAAGAGCACAAGTTCTGCTTGATTAAATCAAGCAGAATGAGTGCGTGCCTATTGAAGAATGAGCCGGCGAGTTCTGGTGATTCGCTTGGTTAAGGCCGGTTAAGGCCGGAGCCATAGGGAAACCGAATGGTCTGAATAGGGCCATTTATGGTGGATCACCAGAGACCCGAAGCCAGGCGATCTACCCGTGGCCAGGGTGAATTCAGGCGAAAGCCTGAAGGAGGCCCGAACTCGTGGGTGTCGCAAAACCCTGAGATGAGCTGCGGGTAGGAGTGAAAAGCTTATCGCGCCTGGGAATAGCTGGTTCTCCCCGAAATAGCTTTAGGGCTAGCGGTGGAGAAAAACTAAGCGGAGGTAGAGCACTAATGAGTTGGTAAAGGGCGAAAGCTCAGCCAACTCGTTAAACTCCGAATTCCGCTTAGTATAGCTCCACCAGTCAGTCTATGGGGGATAAGCTCCATAGACAAAAGGGGAACAACCCAGATTCTCGGCTAAGGTCCCTAAATCCTGGCTAAGTAGGAAAGGAGGTGCCTTTCCTAAGACAACTAGGAGGTTGGCTTAGAAGCAGCCATCCTTTAAAGAGTGCGTAACAGCTCACTAGTTGAGGAAAGGTGCGCCGAAACATGTACGGGTTTTAAGCCAGGTACCGAAGCCAGAAAGTCTTCTAGAATATTAAATTCTAGAAGACTGGTAGGGGAGCATTCCATACGCGATGAAGGTTCATCCGCGAGGAGAACTGGAGCGTATGGAAGAGAGAATGCCGGCATGAGTAACCGCAATCCCGCTGAGATGGCGGGACGCCGTAAGGGCAAGGATTCCTTGGCAATGGAAATCATCCAAGGGTTAGGCGGGACCTAAGGTGTAGCCGAAAGGCGAAGCCGATGGATAGCCGGTTAATATTCCGGCCCCACTCCGAGGATTTCGATGGGGTGACGAAGGAAAAAAGAAAAGGAGGGTTAGTGGTTACCCTTTCTCCTTGAACTAGATCCGGTAAGGTGAAAATCACCTTACCTGCCTTAAATGGCAAGGATCGATCAAGGAGAGAAGAGCTCTTTGATGAGCTCAACCTTTTCGAAGAGCCTTCCAAGAAAAGCCTCTAAGAGTTAATCCTTGGAGTGCCCGTACCGGAAAACCGACACAGGTGCCCGAGGCGAGTAGCCTAAGGCGAACGGGTGATTCCTCCTCAAGGAACTCGGCAAAAAAGCGGGCGTACGTTCGCAAGAAGCCCTGCCGTGTGATAAACACGGCCGCAGCGAAAGTTCCCCTGGCGACTGTTTATCAAAAACACAGCTCCCTGCTTAACTCGTAAGAGGATGTATAGGGGGTGACGCCTGACCGATGCCGGAAGGTTAAAGCATCAGGGTAGCTCCTAAAAGAAGATTTTTCTTCTTTTAGGAACTGCTCATGGTGCTAAGCCCCGGTCAATGTCGGCCCTAACCCTGAGGGTCCGAAGGTAGCGCAATTCCTTTCCGGGTAAGTTCCGGAGCGCATGAAAGGCGTAACGACTGGGGGACTGTCTCGAGGAGGAGCCCGGTGAAAATGCAATCCCCGTGAAGATGCGGGGTGCGGGCAACGGGACGAAAAGACCCCGGGAGCTTTACTGGACTCACTCATTGGTTTTAGCTAAAAGATGCAGAGCGTAGTGGGGAGGCTATGAAGCTCTGCTTTCGGGCAGAGTGGAGCCGTCAATGGAACACCCACCTTCTTTTAGTTAAAACCTAACTTATCTTAACCAGATAAGGACAGTGAGTGAGGGCCAGTTTCACTGGGGCGGTGGCCTCCTAAAAAGTAACGGAGGCGTCCAAAGGTTGGCTTGTCCTGGATGGAAACCAGGATGAAAGTGTAAAGGCATAAGCCAGCCTGACTGCAAGGCGGACATGCCGCGCAGAGGCGAAAGCCGGGCTTAGTGACCCGACGGCTCTTTTTGGAAAGGCCGGAGACAACGGATAAAAGTTACCCCGGGGATAACAGGCTGGTGTGGCCCGAGAGTCCACATCGACGGCCACGCTCGGCACCTCGATGTCGGCTCACCCTAGCGCGGGGCTGAAGAAGGTCCCAAGCGTCGGGCTGTTCGCCCGTTAAAAGGGTACGTGAGCTGGGTTCAGACCGTCGTGAGACAGGTCGGTCTATATCTGTTGCCCGCGTTTGGAAACCTGAGGGTAGCTGGCCCTAGTACGAGAGGACCGGGCTGGGGCAACCTCTGGTGTACCGGTTGTTCCTCCAGGAGCATAGCCGGGTAGCTATGTTGCCAAGGGATAAGCGCTGAAAGCATCTAAGCGCGAAGCCCAACCCAAGATTAGGTTTCCTTGAGCTCCCAGGAAGATCACCTGGTTGATAGGCCCCTACTGGAAGCTCGGTAACGGGTTGAGGTTAGGGGTACTAATGAGCGAATCTTTTATTCAACCTTTAGTTTTTATCACCTCAGCAGTAATTCATCCCCGGGTGGCCGTATGTCCTTACTGGAACCACCTCTTATATTCCAAACAGTCAGGTGAAACGGTAAGGAGCCGATGGTAGTGCCTATTTTAGGCGCGAGAGTAGGTGCTGCCCGGGGTTTTTTAGTTTAAAATTTTTTTTAATGAATGAAAGATTAAAGAAACAAATTTTTTATTTTTTGATTTTTCTTTCACCAGTGCTTATTTTTGGTGGAGTTTATTTATATAAATTTTTTAAGCCAACCCCTACTTGTTTTGATAAGATAAGAAACCAAGGAGAATTAGATGTTGATTGTGGAGGTCCTTGCCCGCCATGTGAAATAAAAAACCTTCAGCCAATTATTAAATATCCTGTTAGAGATATTCTTTACCCCGATGGTTCTTATGATTTTTATTTCAAGGTATTTAATCCTAATGAAGATTGGGGTTTAAAAGAGATTGTTTATTCATTAATTTTTTACAACGAGGAAAATAAAATCATTTATCAAACAGAAAAATTTAAAACTTCTTTAAATCCTAAAGAAACAAAAATTTTAACTTTTCAAAATTTAAAACCACCAAATTTTTTTAAAGTTGAAGCAAATTTAGAAATCAATGATTTTAATAGGATTCAAACAAAACCTGTTAATTTAGATTTAATTTCTTATTCACCGAAAATTTTTGAAAATAATCTAGGTTTAACCTCAGTGAAATTTGATGTTTATAATAGAAGTTCTTTTGATTTTTCTAATGTTGAAGCTATAATTATTTTGTACGATTCTTTTAAACAACCAACCGGTTTAACAAAAATTAATTTTTCAATAAAAAGTGAAGAAGTAAAAACTCTTGAAGTAAATTTTCCTTTTAAATTAACTGGTTATTCAGTAGAGATTTTTTTTCAAACTAGCCAATGAAAAAAAGAATTTTAACTGGAATCAAACCAACAGGAAAAATTCATTTGGGAAATTATTTAGGAATGGTAAGGCAAATTTTAGATTTTCAAGATAAATATGAAACTTATTTAATGATTGCCAATCTTCATGCCCAAACAGTTCCTTATGATCCTAATGAATTAAAAAAAGAAACTTTCGAGCTTGTTGCTTCACTTTTAGCTTTAGGTATTGATCCCCGGAAAACAATTATTTTTCTTCAGTCAGACAATCCTTATCATTCTTATCTTAGTTGGATTTTAGGATGTTTAACTTATCTTGGTGAACTTCAAAGAATGCATGAATTTAAAGAACAATCAGAAAGATATAAGAAAGAAGGAGTTGGTTTGGGAATTTTAATGTACCCTGTTTTAATGGCTGCCGACATTTTGCTTTATAATGCTGATCTTGTTCCTGTTGGCGAAGACCAAAAACAACATTTGGAATTAACAAGAGAAATTGCTCGAAGATTTAATAAGAAATTTGGAAAAATTTTCAAAATACCTGAAGCAATTATTCCTCAAGAAACCCATAAAATTATGAGTCTTGATAATCCTTTAAAAAAGATGTCTAAATCTCTTCCTAATGGTTGTCTTGAGATTTTTGCTGACAAAAAAGAAATTGAAGAAAAAATTTTAAAAGCTGTTACTGATTCTGGAAATGAAATAAAATATGACCCTATAAATAAACCGGGAATTAGTAATCTTATGATTATTTACAAATATCTTACAGGTAAATCTTTGGTTGAAATTGAAGAAGAGTTTAAGAATATATCTTATTACGATTTTAAAAAGGAAATTGTTGATGCTTTTTTTAAGAAATTTGAACAAGCAAGAAAATTAAAAAATAAGATAAAACGAAAAGATATTATAAGAATTTTAGAAAAAAATAAAGAAAAGGTTACTAGAGAATCAGAAAAAATTTTTAATTTAGTCTTAAAGCGGACAGGTTTAAAAATTTAATTGACTTCTAATAATTTTTTGTTTAAAATTAATTTAATTAAGCCGAAGAAAAGAGGGGCCGTTAAGGCTTAAATCCGAAGAGGACCCTCTCGAGGCAAAAATGAGAAAAAAGAAAGATAAAAAGCAATTATTAACCAATTTGATTGAGAAATTTAATAAATCAAAAGGTTATGTTCTTTTTAGTCTTCTTGGTTTAGAAGCCTCTTTAATAAATAGTTTTAGACTTAAATCAAAAGAAAACCAAAGTTTATTAGAGGTTCCTAAAAAAACTCTTCTCTATAAAGCTAATCCTAATTTTCCCTTCGAGGATAACGAACTAAAAGAACCATTTGCTATTCTTTGGTGTTTTGATGAAGAATTAAGAGGAATTAAGATTTTTAAAGATTTTAAAGAGGAAACTGAAATAAAAATAATTGGTGGTGTTTTTTTTGAAAATAAATTTAAACCAGAAGAAGTTTGGGAGATAATTAATCTTCCGGAAAAGAAAGTTTTAGAAGCAAAGCTTTTGAATGTTTTGTCTTTTCCTTATCTTAGACTTCAATTTGCTTTAAATTCGCCAACAAAAAAATTAATTTTTGTTTTGTCGGCAATTAAAAAATAATAGCAAATTAAAATGTCCGAAAAAATTAAACAAATTGTTCAAATGATTGAAAATACAGTCGTTGAATTAAATGAGCTTATTAAAACCCTTGAAGAAAAATTTGGTGTTTCTGCAAGTCAATTTGTAGCTCAGGTTCCTGTTTCATCTCAACAAGCACCATCTGAAACTAAAGAAGAAGGAGGAAAAGTAAATATTGTTCTTGTTGATTCTGGAAGCAATAAAATTAATGTTATAAAAGTTTTAAGAGAAATTAACCCCAATTTGGCTCTTAAAGATGCTAAAGATATAGTTGATAACCCACCCCAAACAATTGCCCAAGATGTTGAAAGATTAAAAGCTGAAGAAATAAAGAAGAAATTAGAACAAGCAGGCGCTAAGGTTGAGTTTAAGTAAATTAATTTTCTGGTGGCATTACTTCTAAAACAGCATGAAGATGAGGTCCTTCAGAATAACAAGGACAATTTGGTCCTAAGGCAGTGCAATAAGATGGACAAAACTCAATATTTCTTCCTTTAGTGGGACAATATAAATATATTGAAGCTTCGTTTAAAATAGTAAAACCACAATTTAGAAGAGCATTCAAAAGGCTTTGATAATCTCCATCTAAAGGAACAACATCGATAGCTAAACCATTGTTATGACCAGCATCTTCACTTGTTTCACTAATACCTTGAGTAATTATTATTTTATTTAGGGGATATCCTTGAGGAGGTTCTTTACCAACACAGTTTACTAGTTTTTCATAAACAATTTTGGTTATAGGAACTATCTCCCTAGTTGGATTACGATAATATACAGGATCGCTAGTGTCCAACCTTTCATCATTTTCGCTTATTTTTAAACGGTTAGTTGTATCTGTATAGCATAAATATTTATAAAGAGAACTATTAGGATCCCTATTAAGCCAATAATATCTACCAGAAGGGGTTGTGTTTACTAAATTTTGTTGATCAAAAACAATTCCTTCAAATTCAATCGATAGTGGTCGAGCTCTTTCAATTCTTGGAAATACCCACTTAACTCTAAAAATATTAGGATTAATAATATTTAAAACAGAAGGTAAAATGAAAGCAACTAAAATAGCTCCAATTGCATTAATAATCTTATTTTTTCCACTTTCTTGTTTAGTAACTGAAGCAGCTGAAAACAAATACTCTAAAGCTCCATAAACTCCATACATAAAAGCTAAAACAACCAAAAGAGTAAGAAGAAGATTATAGATCATCTGAAAGCAAGATCCAATATCTGAACAAGTTGTTAGTTCTTTAACGAAGTTTGGCATTATTTAATTACAAGAAACTCTCTGGCGAATTCTTGAGGAGAATCTAAATTTCTAACCTTTAAAATTAAATACCCTGTTTTTAAAAGAGATGAATTAATTGTTTTTGAATTTGAAAGATAAATATCGTTTAAATACCAAATGTAAGAAAGATTTTGGCTAGAAAAATAATATGGTTTCGCTTCAAGTATTTCATTAGGAGAATATAAACCTACAAACGGAAGTTCAAAATAATCTTTTAATTTTCTAATAACAGCTACATCAGGTCTATTTAGTTTTAGCGTTCCTTTATAAACTTCTTTTTTTAGACCAGGAAGAACAACAGTAATTTTAATACTTCTTTCATAAATAGGAAAGTCATTTCTATTTGATATTCTTATAATCGGTTTTGATGTTTCTAAGGGATTATTTAACCCTGAGATTTCCCAAACATAATAACTTTTTTCAGAATAATTAATAACATTTTTTGTTTTCTGATTTATAAACACTGCTGAAATTAAAATTTCGTTTTCTAGGTTTTTAGCATAAAATAAAACTTTTTTTTCTTCAGCAAAAGCAAAATTATTAAGCAAAAAAGCAAATATTAATAAAATAACAATCTGAGATAAACTTGAATTTTGATTTCCTTTTGCTCTTGAAACAAGCCGAAAACCGGTATCTTCTTCACTTCTTCTATGTTTAGCTTTAGAAACTATATTAGATTGTGATTCTTCATTAATATTCTTTGTTGCTTCTAATTTATTTATTCCTCCTAATAGAGAAGCAACCATCAATACATTCTTTAAGATTGGTAATGATTGAGCGAAAGATTTAAATTTTTGCGTAATTTTGCTAATTACTCCAGATTCTTCTAAAATAATATAAACAACAGCGATTGTTCTTAATGGTAAAAAACCTATTACATCGTTAATTCCTGGAAATTCTTCAGCAAGAGCGCCTACCGACATTAAAACCATTCTTCTTACAAAATTTCTTATCATTTTAACTTCTCCTCCAACACCGTATATAAAAAGAATTAACCAAAAAATTAATCCAAAAATTGCTTGAAGAGTGTTGATAAGAAAAACTACAACAGCTACAATAATTGTTTCAAAACCGACAAGATCAATCACTGCAAGAATAAGGTCTATTCCATCTAAAAGAAGAGCTAAAAGGAGAGGAGGTAAATATTTTAAAAAAGTTTTAATCATTTATTTAAATATTTAACTCCTTTGATTTTTGTAGAGCAATTAATTGATCCGGCCTCGTTTTTATGATTTGATCTTCAGCATAAGAAGCTAAAATAAATATTGGAACCCTTTTTGAGCCGGCTATTAAGATTCCATTCCCTCTTTCGGCTTGAATAAGAAAATTTTTTTCTCCTTCAGAAAGATAAAAAATTTCTTTTAAAAGATCAGCTGTTGCTGTTGATTGTTTTAATAATAAGATGATTGCCGAATTGGTAATAATTGGTTTTCCGTAAGGAGAATTAAGAAAATCTTCTACGTCTTGAGTAATATTAGTTACTGCAAGATTGTATTTTCTTCCCCTTTTGATAACATTTAAAAGAAATTCGGCACCAAATTCTTGTTTCATAATCCACCAAGCCTCATCAATAATAAGCAATCTTCTTTTTTGAATTCTTTTCACCCTATTCATAATATAATTTAAGGCTATAAACATGCCTATTGGTCTTAAAACTTCAGGTAAATCTTTTAAACCAAAAACAATAATTCTATTTTCCATTTCAATATTTGTTTGTTTATTTAAGAAACCACTAAAAGTTCCTTCTATAAAAGGATAAAGTCTGTTAGCTATTTTTTCTCCACCGACAGTTCCTCTTAAAACCTTTTCGAAATCATTTAAAGTTGGAAAACGATCTACTTTTTCCCATCCCTTTTGAGGCAAAATATTAAAAGCAGTATATGTTTGATTAAGAGCTCTATCAACTAAAGCTAAATCTTCGGCACTTAATTTTTCTCCAATCAAAAGTTCAATTAAAATAATTAAATTTGAAATATGTTCTTTGAAAACATCTATAGGATTTTCATTTTCTTGACAAGGAGGCAAATCAAAAGGATTGAAATTGTAATCTGATTGAAGAGATAAGGGTAAAAATGTTCCTCCATAAGTTTCACATATTGATCGATATTCATTTTCTGGATCTAATACAACAACATCAATATTCATCATTAAACTCCTCATTATTTCTAGTTTAGCTGTATAAGATTTTCCTGAACCCGAACGAGCTAAGATTAAAAGATGAGGATTTTCATAGCGATATCTATCTAAAATAACAACTCCTCCATCCATAAGATTTATCCCCATAAATATTCCTTTAGGATCAACGATACCAGTTGAAATAAAAGGAAAGAAAGAAGAAGCAGTCGAAGAATTTAAATGATAAGTAGAATTTAACTCATCTTGGGCTAATGGTAAAGTACTTATAAAACCTTCTTTTTGTTGAAACATTACTTTTTTTGTTGAGATTAACGAACTTTCAAACGTTTTAATTAGTTTTGTTGTTTTTAATTCAAGCTCCTTTTTATCTTTAGCAAAAATTGTAATGTATAAACCAACTCTTAACATCCTTTCTTCGGCTTGAACAAGAAGATCTCTTATTTCTTCGACGTTTTTATAAGCAGTTTCTAGCTCGGGTGATCTCACTTTTCCCTGTTCTGCTCTTTCTTCAATCTGAGCTTCAATTCTTGCTAATTGTTTTTCGAGACCTTTAAGAATCTTACTGGTATCAATTGGATAAAAATGAAGAGATAAATTAAAGACTTCGTCTAAGATAATTACTTTTGAAAGCCAAGCACCTATAAGATAAGACGGATAATCTAAAACTAAAATAGTTCTTCCATAAATTTCACCTATCTGGAAATAATCTAAAGAGAAACTTGCCCCAGGTGGAGCTATTATCTCTTTAATTTTTTCAAAACCGGATAATTCCTTAGAAACAGGAACTTTAATGGTTTTTTTCTTTTTAAAAATTGGTAAATTAGACAGAGGATTTTGGATCATTTTTCTAAAAATTCTGTTAATTTCTCTAAAATTTGTTTTGGAACTTGCCCGTATTTTAAATTAGGATTATAGCATTCAAACAGAAGTTCTAAAATTTCAAAGTTATTTAATCTTATCGGTTGAAGACCAATATTAATTAAAATCTGAGAGACATAATTTATCCTGGTTTCTAATTGAAAAAGGTTTTCTTCATAAGTTGTTTGAGGCATTTTTTGAGCAAATGGTCCTGGTAGTTCAGAAGTAGGAGGATCATAGGGTACAACCACAAAAAACATTTTTTTCATGACTCTATGAGTATTAAGATATTCTTCTAAAAATTTCATATATTCTTCTATCTGGAACTTAATTAATTCATTTGTTTCTTCTTCAAATCTTGTTTGTAAAATTTTTAAATATTCATCTAGATTTTCAAAACGAGAAAGAATAAAAATTTCAATATTAAAATCTAAACCATCAAGAAGAGATTTAAATTGATTCAAAATTAAATTCTGGTCCTCCTCGTTCATTAATTCAATATTAACTCCCGGAACCGCTAAAATTCCCCTTAAACCACCATTTTCCATAATAATTACATTATCTTTTACATCTTTAATATTAATAAGTTTGTAAGATGGATTGATGGGCATTTATAAGGATTTTCTTTGATAGAATTTAATATAAGGAAAAAGACGATAAGGATTGTGTGGATTAATTTCATGTTTATGGGTTAATTTTTCAAATTCATTTTTTTGAAGAGATAAAGGTTTATCAAGTTCTAGCTTAACTGTCTCTTTAAACGAAGGAACAATTTCTGGATATTTTATTTCAATTTCAACTTCTTTAGCTTCAAGAAGAGTTTTTTTTCTTGGTTCAATAAATTCAGGATAAACTTCTTTTTCTTCGGTTTCAGGAACTTCGATTTCTTTATAACTTAATCTTTCTATTCTTTTCCAAATATATTTTTCTCCTAAAAAGGAATTTATTGCTGAGGGTAAAACATAAAAGAATGGTTTTCCATTGACGTTCCAAAAAAAACCTAAAATAGCTATGGAAAAAGAGATTATTCCACTTATTATTCCTAAGAGAGAATAAATTTTATAAAGAAAATAGGAGGTTAAAAAAGCAATTAAAAGAGCAAAAAGTTGTTTCATTGTTATTAAACCAGCTAATCTATCTTCAATGGTTATAAACTTTGGAACAAAAAATTTTCGGGGCATCTTTATTTAAATTTTAACTAAATTTGAGACAAATCAATTGCTTCTTCATCTTTTTTCTCTTCTTCTTTTTTAAATTCAATTTGAATCATTTCCGATCCTTCAGATGGTTTCTCTTCCTCTTCTTTAATTTCTACTACCTCTTCACTTTCAGGTTTCCAAGAAATAGTAAAAGGGATAGAAGGAATTTCCTCTTTTGTTTCTTTTTCTAATTGAGCTTCTGGGGTTTCTTCTTTTTCTTCTTTTAATAAAGGTTTTTCAACAATTGTTTTCATCATTTCAAGATATCTTTTTTCTCTTTCTTCATATGGTTCTTCTTCTATTTTTTCTTCTTCCCAAAGTTTATTAACCAGAGGTACAACCTCTAAGATAATATCTTTTTTTAAATAAGTTTTAATTTCTTCTGGAACATTAAGAGAATAATTATCCATCAATTCATCAAACGATTTTTGTTCCAAATCTATTTTTTTAGTTATTATATCAATTATTAAACGACACAAATTCAAAAGTTGTTTTTCTTCTAAATTGTATTTTGCACTCAATTTTTCAGCAATTCTCATGTATTCCAGTCTTGATAGAAAATTTAAAACTTTTCGAGGTAACTGTTTTTGATTCATCGGTTATTTTGTGTTTTTATTTTGTGTGTTTTATTGTTTGACCACTTTAGTTTATGTTTTATTACTTCAGTAGAAGCAATAAGAGGATTACACTAATCAGCGCCCTAGGCTAAATAATTGATAGGAAAATTACCACCACCAGCTTGAGATTCTCTTGGTAATGGTCTTCCAAGTAGATCAAAAAGTCTCGCTATTGTTGCATTCTTACCTAAATGTCTCTTTGCGCTATCCGATGTTCTTCCGCGAACTCCGTCAGACCAATCCCTAATAAGATTTCCTAGTTCATTTCTACCTGCTTCTTGTAAAGTTTGTGCGGCTGAAAGAATATTCTCAATTGTTTTTAAATCTAGGGATTCGTCAAATATCTGTAATATAATATTTTCCCATGTTTGTTGAGGAATTATAGGGATAATATCGTTTTGATAAATATCTACAATCTCCTCAGGGCTTAATTTTTTAATTAATTCTCTTAATCTTTTGGTTTTCCTTTGAGCATCTTGTTCTAAAATTGCTTCAACTAAATCTTTAGCGTTACCTTCAAAATAATCTTTAATATTATTAAGAACACCCTGATTATGAGCTTGATGAACTAAGGCTAAAACTTTATTAAAATCTAGTTCACGAATTAACTCTTCTTTAATCATTTTTGCAGACGGTTCATACAATGCTGCTTCTATAAATCTTCTATCTCTTATTAGTTCTTGGGAAATTTTGTTTATAGTTTGAAGATCGGTTTTTTCTTTTAGACTTTTAAAATATCTAACATTCAAATAATTTTTTAATTCATCTGGTTTTTTTTCGAAAACTCCAAATTCAGCTACACCCTTGCCAGCTTTTTCAAGACCGGCAGCCAATGGTCTAACAACTCTATTTATAATAGGTGCATTGTATAACCACGATCTTTTAAGAAGACTTGAGGTGTCTTCCATAATTCTTCCAGCTCTTCTACCTAATCCTGTTCTTTTAAGAGCCCACCATCCTATTTCTTTTGCTATTATTCCGGGAAGAAGTCCAGATAGTATTCCTATTCTTTCAGCCCATTTTCCAGCAACACTAATCGCTAAGTTCCAAGTAAATAGAAACCAAACAGTCATAAAAGCAAAAGCTAACATAAAACTTGCTAAATCAACGTTTTGACTTTTAAAATTAACAACAAAATTTTGTTGAATCACTATTCCTAAAATAATGAAAATTATAATAAGTGGACCATTGATAAGCCATTTAGTTAAATTTTCTACCCATTTGTTAAACCAATCAGAAGAAATACCAGCAAAAATTGTTGGAATTATTCCTGCAAAACCGCCTTTTTTTGCTTGAGGAACAGCTAAAGAAAGAATTGCGAATGGTGAAAATCCAGCTAAAATCAAAATGTAAACGTAACGTAAGATAAAAAAAACAATTAAACTACTTAAAATAATAATTAGAAACAAAAGAAGCCCGAGAGGTATTACTCCTTTTCCAGCTTCAGCTAAAGCATTAAAAAGAGCCCCTTGTAATTCTCCTATTTTTCTGCTTACATATTCTTTGTAATCTTTATCTATTTCTGGGTCAAATTCTCCTGTTATCCTTCCTACTTCTTCTGCGCTTGAAGGTATTCCGCTATTTTGTAAATCCCCTAATGCTTCCCACCAACTTCCTAATGGATTAGCGCTCCAAAAAGCTGCAGAAATTCCTGCACCTAATGGCATATTAAATGTTATTCCGTGTTGGATATTAAAAGAAATATCCCAAGCTAATTTTACAAAAGCATAGGAAAAATTAATA
>Ga0209394_1001360_pt1 | contig 14526 bp, 8 predicted proteins | sample JNZ201metaG_FD_184122 | JGI IMG/M metagenome (GOLD analysis project Ga0209394, IMG submission 184122) | Hot spring microbial communities from Jinze hot spring, China to study Microbial Dark Matter (Phase II) - JNZ 20120812A (SPAdes) (version 3) ... | reverse complement strand
AAAATCGCCCTTCAAATTCCTCCTGAGCGACGCCAAAAAACGAAAGCCACATTGCCAGCAACTTATGCTCAGAAATTTGCTCGCGAGTTGCAGCGTAAACTTCGGTTCGGTTGCAAGTTGAGAGCAAAACAACTTCGTCAACACCGTTGGCAATAAAATGCCGATAGGCTTCTTCCAAGCAATCGTCCGAGAACGCAACCTTTTCCCTCACTTCAACTGGCGCCACTTTGTGGTTTGTGCCGACCACGAGGATGTGCATCATGGCTCATCTCCAAAAAGCCCGATGGCGACGAGTCTCGTTCATCCGTTCGTTTGAAAAAGTTCCGTGAAATATGACGGTGCGACATCGGTTTCGTTTGTCCATTTTTGCGTCGGCTGAAAGCCGACGCTACATTCCGCAAAACGCAACAAAAATTTTGCGTTGCCCAAGACCCTTTTTGCAACTTGAGAATCTTGGCGGAAACCCCGCATCCTCCCGATTTAGTCTTATCGCCGATAAACTGACCAGTTGGGTTTATGCAGCCTTCACCTTTGCATTCGCTCAAGAGTTTTAAGCACTTGCACCAAGGCAAGGTAAGCAGCCCGTTCGCGAATTTGTTGCCTTGTGCCGCGAAGTTGGAAGCGCTCAACGCGGGTTTCTGTGGGAGTGCTGACTGCGATGAAAACCGTTCCAATCGGTTTATCGGGTTCGCCCCCCGTCGGTCCTGCGTAACCTGTGGTTGCAACTCCGATGTGCGCTTTTAGCCTCACGCGAACTTGACTTGCCATCCACTTTGCACAAGTTTCGCTCACAGCACCTTCTTTCTGCAAAACCTCCCAAGGGACACCAAGCAAGTGCATCTTGAGAGCATCACAATAAGCAACTATGCCGCCACGAACATATTGGCTGCTACCCGGCACATTGATGAGCGTTGAGCAAACCAAGCCGCCGGTGATTGATTCGGCAGTTGCAATTGTCAATCCTTGCGCTTTTAACTTCTCGCCCACCAAAACTTCAATGGGTTCGTCGCCGACAGCGATGAGCCACTCACCAACTCTTTCTCGCACCTTCGCTTCCATTTCGTCCAGCATTGTGTTTGCTTCTTCCTCAGTTTGAGCCTTTGCTGCAATTCTAAGCCATACCTCTCCGGGCTTGACCAATGTCCCCAAGGTCGGGTTGTTGCTTTGCATTAACTCGCCCAATCGGTCTGTCAAGGCTGATTCTCCAATGCCCGAAAACCTTAGAATTCGCCACCTCAAAACTTCGCCAGAGATTCGCCTTTGCAATCTTGGGAGAACCTCGCGCTCAAACATCGCTTCCATTTCCGTCGGGACACCGGGCATGGCAATTGCGATTTTCCCCTCTTTTTCCATCCAAATGCCCGGGGCAGTTCCGACAGGGTTAGGCAGCCAATCGGCGCCTTCCGGCAAATCCGCTTGTTTAAGCAAAGTTTGGGATGGAGTTATGCCTCTTTGGAGTAACAAATCTGTCAGCCACTTCTCCGCTTCAGGGTGACGAACCAATTGGACACCGAAGGCATCAGCCATTCCAGCAGCGGTCATATCATCGGGTGTTGGTCCAAGCCCACCTGTCAGCAAAACCAAATCTGCCCTTGACAACGCTTCACGAACTGCATCAGCGATGCGCTGTCGGTTGTCGCCAACGGTTGAGCGGCGGTAAAGGTCAATGCCCAACTTGGCAAGTTGCTGTGAAAGGTAGACTGCATTCGTGTCAACTATCTGACCGAGCAGCAATTCAGTGCCCACGCTTATGACTTCGGCGGTCATCGCCTTTTCAGCCTCCTTCATCATTGTGTTCGCGCAATGATTTGGATGGGGTAAAACGAGCCAGCGGATGGAACGGTCGTAACAGTTACAGTTCTCGTTTGGTTCGGTTGGAGCGTGAACTCGTAAATCACATACTCGTCATATGGACGGAGCAACGGCAACTCAACTAACCTACCGTCAACTAAGAAAGCGCCGCGAACTACTCCACCAGTAGGTTCAACGACTATTTGTGCTCGCCACGAGCGGTTAGTCGGGTTGACAAATTTGATTGCAACCCGATAAAGGACGCCGTAGTTGCCGTGAAGGACACGCCCCTTAAGCGGATGCTTCAAGCCAAACCGACCAACGCTTATGAAGTTCCAATTTTTGCCGGCAACATGAGTCTCTTCAATGTTCTGGGTTGGCTTGGGGTAGGGAGGAGGGTCACTGGTCCCAGTCAAAGCCTCAACGAGCAAGGTCCCCGTTAGCAGTTCAGTTTTAGGTGGTGCTATTGGAAGTGCAGCCACTCTATAGCCGACACCTGCAACTTCCTCAAGTCTTGCCTCAACCAAAGCGCTCGCCGTGTCGCGCGGTTTAAGTCCGAATCGCAAAAGTCGGTAAATACTTTGTGGCGGTAAGTAAATGCGAATAGCAGCGTCGTGAAGCAAAGAACGCAGGTAAGTAGAAGTTGCGTCATGTCCGCACCTTAACTCACTTTCATGTGGGTTGCCGTAGCCAAACCTGACAAGCAAAGGGACCCAATTGTCTTCGGTGTTGTGGAACTCAAAAACCAACCAAGCGGGACGGTTCGTGCCGTTGCGATGGTGAACCATGAACCGCATCGTCTGAGACGGCTGCAAAAGACCGCGACAAAGAACGCGGAAATCTTGGAAAGTTTCAGGTTCGTTGCTTATGACGAGCAAATCCGCTTCGCCCAAAGATTGAGGGAACGATTGGAGCGGGACATTTACGATTTCGTCCAAGGGCAAAAATTGGTCGCCCATTGCTTGGATGCGCCACTGTGATATCGTGTTGGCGGGGAAGAAATTGGTGGAATCGTTAACTGGAAGCAATGCCCAACGAGCGCCTAATCGGACATCCAAAGTTCGCATAACAGCATTTTCAACTGCTTCACGAACCATCGCCGCACTGACTTGTGCTCCCCTCACCCAAGCGATGGGTTTACCTTTCCAAGCAGCGGCACGGTAAAGAACTCGGAAAGGTAACCGAATTCCTATCGTCCCCTTGACAATTCTCAAAACACCTGCACCTGCGTCAACACCAGTGGCAATAATTGAACGACCGTCTGGACTCACTTTTAACTTCAAAAGTTCGGGCGGTATGGCTTCAACTTGGACTGTGCCTTCGGCGGTTCCAAACAACTGAACGGTCGCATCCTCACCGACAGCGACCACAAGTTCTGTCAACGGAACAGCCAACCAACGCCAACCGAAAGCCTCCCTCAACTTTTGCGCCCAAAGTTCCGCCAAAGCCTTAGCGTCACTACGGGCAGTTTGGGCAATTTGGTGGGTTACTGTCAAGATCGGTTCGTTATTGACAGTTATGTTGAAGCCGCCTTGAACACGAACAATGGAAATTGCTTCGGGCTTCGTTCCCTGCCAAAGCAATTGATTGAGCCTTTCAGCAAGTTGCCCAACTCGCGAGATTGCGTCTTGACCTCGCCATCGCAAAATCGTTTGCCCCGCCGCTCTCAATTCGGCTATATCATCGCTTATCCTGTGCGCTTCAAATTTCCAACTCACGGTCCAATTCTGCTGAGCAAACCCAACGCAAAAAGCAACGAAAATTGCCATCAAAGCAATCAACAGTCGTGACACTTTTGCACCTCCTTTGAACTTCCGGCTTCACAGAAATCCTGCATGATAGCATCGCCCCTTGCGGGCGATGGTCGTTAAACTGCCATCGGGGACAAGCCCCGACGCTACCGGATTTGCCTCACAGAAATTCCTGCATGGTAGCGTCGTCCCTTGCGGGCGACGGTCGTTAAATTGCTTTTGGGTCGGCAAGGGATGCCTTTCAAAGAGACTTCAAACTTGAGAGCGGGTTTCTTTTTCCAACGCTTCAACCCGTTGTGCAATTTGCCGAAGCAATTTTAAAGCATCTGGCAACTCGTTTAACGCCGCTTCAATTCGTAGCCATTGCATTCTCGTGCGAGCGGGATAGCCTGCCCATTGGGTTTTCGGTGGAGCGTTATCCATCAACCCAGACTTTGCGAGCAAAGCGACACCGTCGCCAATTTGAACATGGTCGGCGATACCTACTTGCCCTCCCATCATCACGCCATTTCCGACCTGAACGCTTCCCGCAAGCCCGACTTGACCTGCCAAGATGCAATGAGCGCCCAAAATACAGTTGTGGGCAATTTGGACAAGGTTGTCAATCTTTGTGCCTTTTCCGATTCTCGTCTCTCCCAAAGTTGCTCGGTCAATGCAAACATTTGCGCCAATTTCAACATCGTCCTCAATCACAACTGTGCCTACCTGCGGAACCCGATGATGGCGTTCGCCGTCCCATACGAACCCAAAGCCTTCTTTACCAATCACGGCACCAGCGTGGACAATTACTCGGTCGCCGATTATCACATCGTCGTAAATCGTGACATGCGGGTAGATGCGACATTGAGAACCGATCCGAACGCGATTGCCAATGTAAGCGTGCGGGTAAACTACGGTTCCATCGCCAATCACGGCATCGTCACCGATGAAGGCGTAATCTCCAACAAACACATCTTTCCCCAACTTCACATTTTTGCCGATTATCGCTGTCTGGCTAATTCGCGCTGGAAAGGTTGCGGGCGGAAAAATTTTCTCAAGCAAGACAGCCATCGCCAAACGGGGGTTAGGGACGATTATGTGGGGCTTTTCGGGACGAGCAAATTCCTTCAAAGTTACGACCGCTGCCGCTTGACTTGTAAAGGCTTGTTCGGCAAAAGTTTTTGACCAGACAAAGACCAAGTCGCCTGATTGAGCGCTTTGAGGCTCACTTATGCCCACTACAAGAGTTTCTGGGTCACCGATTAGTTCGCCATTGACAGTTTCGCAAACAAACTTCAAGGGGATCGGGAAAGGGAAGTTTGTCCGCGCCATCTTATCGCCTCACTCCTTTGGCTGAAGACTTTTAAGCCACTTTTGCCATGCCCTCTTGACTTCTTCAGTGGCATCGGGGAGGTTTGGTTGGAACGAAAAAGCAACTTTCCAACCTTTCTGCTTTGCATAGGCAACAACAAAGTTTTTTGCCGCTTCAAAGGCAATTGAGCGCAAAGTCGTCATCGCCTTGTCAGCCAGCAATTGCAAGCCCAAATCGCTAACGCCTGAAATTTGAACGAGTTGAGTTTGTCTGGTTGGAAGAGGCGTCGGAGAGATAAGGTCAAGAACTTTTTGCGGCTCAGTCAAAGGGGAAGGCGGTGTCAAGTCAAATTTTTCGGTCGGTGGGATTGGGACGAAAATCGGCTGCGGAACAGCCGGCGGGGGTTCAAGTTCTGCGTCCAACTCCTTCTTGCGCAGTTCTAAAGCGGCTTTCTCTTCTGGCGGCAGCATATCGGCGAATGAAAGCCTCAAGTTCAACCTAACCCGTTCTGATGCCTGTTTCTCGCGCTGCTGAACCGTAAACTTCCAGCGGGCAACGGGGTCAAGAACAGGTAAAGGTGGCAGAAGCAGGTATATTTGCCGAGCCATAGTTTGTTGTTGCTTTTGAAGGGATTCTAACTCCCTTGCCCACCTGCGTTTTTGCTCCTCAAACCACTCAGACACTTGAAGAACTTTCGGTGCCGGAGCAAGAAAGGGTAATTCTGTCAAGGAGAGTGTAGGCGGAGTCCAAGACAAAACGGCGGGCTTGGGTTTGCGGTTGATTGAGTCTGCAAGTTGCCACGCTGGGTGAAGTGAAGCCAACTGTTCCAAATTCACAAAGACAGTTTCTTGCCCCTGCAGATTGCTAATGGCGACGAAAATCAGTGCAAACATCCACTTTCGTCGCATCATCACTGTTTCGCTTCCTTCTCTGTTTGCTTCCCGTTCTGTGTCGTTTGCCCGCCCGATTGGATCGCCTGCGTCAAATTGGAGAGGACTTCTTCGGTCACATCAACGAGATCACCGCGAACGAAGTAAACAACACTTTTGTCAAGCACCATGTCAAGCCCTTTTTCATCAGCGACTTTTCGGACAGCCTCCTGAAGTTTTTCGTCAACGAGTTTGTTCAGTTGTTCCTCAACCCGCTTCATTTCTTCGTCCATCAGGTTTTTCAGTTGTTCAATTTCGGCTCTCGCTTCCTTCCAAATTTGTGTCAACTGCTCTAACCTTGTTCGCTCTTGCGGTGTGAGTCTGTCTGGTGGGGTTTGTTGCAACCTTTGTAACTCCGCCTCGCGCTCAAGGGAGATTCGGCGTAACTGCTGAATTTGTTGCTCTTCGCTTTTCGTCCGTTGCGGTCGGCTGAGCAGTCGTCTCAAGTCCACCCACTCCAAGCCAGTGAGCATTAAGAAGTTTTGGCGCAGGTTGATGAGTTCCAAATACGCGCGGCGCTGTTCATCGTAAGTTCGCCTCAACTCAGCAATGCCTTGAATCTCTCTGGCTATGCGGGCACTGTTCAAAATCCCAATCTTCAATTGACCCTGCACTGACGATGAACTTCGTTGCCACAACAAAAATGTCAAGCAAAAACTGACCAACGCCACCGCAAACAGTGCCCGCTTCATAATCCCTCACCTCAAAGTTCACTTGCTTGAGTTCAGGATTTCAAGCATCTTATCCGTCACATCAAGGCTCGGCTCAGCGTATAGAACCAAATCGTCGTCGGCGATAATGACCATCTTCAACCCGAGTTGCTGTGCCACTTGCTTTGCGGCTTCCCTAATTCGGTCGCGATGGCGCGCTGTCAAGACTTCGTTGAGTTTCGCCAGTTCCTCTTCAAACTTCTGCATGAGTTTCTGCAACTTCTCTCGGTTGGAGTTTTGCAAGTTCAGCAAGTATTCCAGCCGCTTGCGCTCCTCATCCGTTTTGCTCTCCTTGAGTTGCAGGTGCTGGAGTTCGGTGAACCGTTGCTCGGATATTTTCCGCAATTCTTCCAGTCGCTTCCTTTCCGCATCAGTCAGTTTCCCTTCCGCTTCCTTTTGCTCCAAGTTATCCAGTTCCTCCCATTCTTTTGCTTCCAGCAAGGCTCTGACTTCCAGCATCTTTTGACGGCGTTGGACAGTTTGGCGATACTGCTCGTCGTCTTGCTTAAGGGCTTGGTAGTTGGCAATGAGTTTTTCCATGTTAACCAAGCCCAAAGTGACGGGTTGATTTTGTGCATCAAAGGTCATTGCACGCCACGCCGTTAAACTCAGAAGGAAACCTAAGACAAGAGACAACCAAATCCATCGGCGCATCTTCAGTCACTCCTTATCGTGTGATGTTGTGATTTGCGACTTCATCCGTTAAACGAACTTGCAAACTCAAAAAGCAGAGCCAACACTAAAGTGCGTCCTTTGCCCCTCTTCGCCGAAACCGAAATCAAACCTCAAAAGCCCGAAAGGCGTCACGAACCTAACACCGAACCCGTAACCGACTTTTAGCCTTAAAGCGTCGCGCCGCTTTGGTGCTCCCGCTTGAGCCGCTTTCAGGTCTAAAGAGTTCGGACCGCCAAAAGCGTCGCCGATGTCCACAAAAAGGACACCTTGCATTTCCTTTCGGATGCGTCTCCTCAATTCGGCGTTAAAGACCACCATGTTCCGACCGACAAACCTGTCAATAGTGTAGCCGCGAAGGGTTTCAGCGCCGCCGACGAAGAAGTTTTCAAAAATCGGGACAGAACCGATAGCGGTTCCGATCAAAAGTCTGGAAGCGAACACCGTGTTTTTGCCTTGCGGGATATAGCGGCGCCAGTCAAGAAGCAATTTGGCGAAAGAGCGAGAATCCCCAAACAACTTGGGAGCCAACTCCAGTTCACTTTCAAAGTAAGTGCCGCGAGATGGGTCTAACGGAAAATCGCGGGTATCAAGTAAACGACTGTATGCTATGCCTGTTACCCAACCTTGATCCGCTTTGCCTCCAATTTGCTCAACGGTTCCACCGACAATCCTCCGCTGCTGAAAGTAAACGCGCTCGGTGCGAAGTTTCAATTCATGCCAGAAGTAATCGCCTTTTGGGCGACGGGCGCTAAGCCTTATTCCACGGCGAATTTCAGAGAACAGTAAATCCTCCGTGATTGTTCCCTGCCCCCCGCCGAGCACCAAAGCAGTTGTGGGCTCTCGGTAAAAACTGCGGTCAAAAATGTTAATGGCGAAACCCGTTCGCTTGTTGTCAATCCATGGTCGGTAGTAGTAGAAGTCAAAGCCTTTGCGGTCAAAAAACTCAACCATCAACCTAAGGTGCTGCCCCAGCCCCCGGAAGTTGGTGTCCTGAACAGCAGCGTAGCCGACAATTTCTTCACGGGAACTGTAACCCAAACCGATGTTCGCCATTCCCGTCTTCTTCTCTTTCAGCCGATAGGTAACTTCCACTCCCAATTCTCCCGTTTGCGGGTCAACGACATCTCTCGGCTCAACTATGACTTCCTCAAAGATGTCAAGCAAGAAAAGCCTCCGGCGGTCCTCCTCAATGACGCGTTGGTTGTAAAGTTGCCCTTCCTTCAACTTCAACTCTCGCCGAACCACTTTCTCCTTCGTTTTGGGTTTTTGACCCAAGTCAATCTTGACGCTGACGACCTTCAACTCTTGAATCGGGATGACGATGGTGCCATCTTCAAGGATGTCAGGGGCTTGGGGTTGTGCAATGTATCCGTTGGCAATGTAAAGGTCTCCAATGCGCTGCAAATCCCGGCGCAAAGCGTGGAAGTTTAAAATTTTGCCCGGCTGAGTTTGCATGACCGCTTTCAACTTTTCCGAAGGGATGGCAGTGTTGCCCTTGAAAACGATGTCTTTGACCACTGGGTTTTCAAAAACGCGAACGACCAAAATCAAACGACCCTCAGGTGTCAGCATTGGCAGCACGACAGGTCTTTGAGAGAAAAAGCCCATGTCGTAAATTGCATCAATATCCTTCATCAACCTCGCCATTGAAAAAGGCATTCCCGGCTTTGTATCCATGACCATCAAAATGCTCTCCGAAGGCACTTCCTTGTTGCCTTCAATTCGGATTTCAGCCACCTCCCGCCCCTCTACTTCCTGAGCCGAAAGGATTGGCGAGAGAAGTAGCAGGACAGGAATCAACATCATCCATCGCACCATGACTTGACCCTCCAAAACCTTAAGGTTTAAGCGCCAAGTTCCATTAAGGTTAGACCGACCGACTTCGCTTTTGTTCACTTTTCCAAAAATGGGCGCAATTTCTTGCGAAGCGTTGACCTCGCCCTGAAAAGCCTTGACTTGACCGCCTCAACGGAGCAACCCTGAATGCGGGCAATCTCCCGGTAACTCAAACCTTCAATGTCCCGCAGAACCAAAGTCACCCTCTGGTCTTCTGGCAATTCGTCAATGGCTTTTTGAATTGCTTCAGCGAGTTCCTTTTGCTCAAGCAGCGTCTCTGGCGAAAGTTTAGTGTCTTCCCACTCAAATGGTTCAACTTCCTCTTCTTCCTCATCGGTCTCTTCAAGGACTTCCCAACGGTGCTCCCTTTCGCGTTGGAGTTGCTTGTATCGGTTTTTAGCCAAATTGACAGTTATGCGGTAAAGCCATGTGAACACTTCCGACTCGCCGCGAAAGCGGTCATAGGCTTGGTATGCATGAATGAAAACCTCTTGAGCCAAGTCATGAGCCTCTTCCCTGTCGCCCATCAGCCTGAAAGCCAAATTGAGCACCTTATCGTAATATCTGTCAATGACTTCGTCAAAAGGTGGCTTGTTGACCGAAGCCGTTGATTGTAACGGCACTTTTTGTCCTCTCCGCACGACTTTCACCACGCTCCATGCCAAGATTGAAGTCAGAACCGAACAGAAGTTTGGACGCGAATTTCCGCTTGCTCCCGTTCCCGTTTGATAACTGTGACCGATGTTCGCTTGCCCAAATAGTATTGCACTTCCAGTGCTGAAGGGTCAGCAGGCGAGAACCCTTGCCGCCAAAGAACATGCAAGCGAGATGCTATTGGGATGCCAAGCCTCAACCATTGCTTTCCTGTCGTTTGCTCGCGGATGACGCTCAACTCCGTCCACCTTAGAGCCTGAGCGATTGGTTCGGTAACCGGTGCGAGTATGTTGCCCATGAAACTTTGAACGAAAGCGCCTGAGAAAAGTTGATGCCAATTTGTCAAGGCTTCGCTGAGTTGAGCCAGCCCCAATCCAAACATGCGTTCTAAGGCTGTTTGTTCGGGCAAAGGGGGGATTGCCAGCATTGTGACGCTGGGCAGAATTCCGAGCCGCTGCGATTGCTCATCAACTGGACCGGAAACGGTGAACAAAATTCGGTGAATGTCAAGTTGGGTCTCGCCTTCAACCCTCATCCGAGCAGTCCCAATCCATCGGCGGGTTAGCGGGTCAATTGAATAAGCAACCCGAACGCTCATGTCAGTGATTGTCAAAACCGACGCTGGTAGCCTCAAAGTCCCGCGCTGACTTCTCAACTCCCCCTCAACTCTGGGCTGGCTCAAGTCGCCGGCAAGGGAAAGTTCGCCGTCCAAAAGCAAAGACGCCTGTGGGTTGCGCAGGAAGAACCTGTCTCCAACTTCCAATCTCAAAGCGAGTTTCATGGCTTGCGGGAGTTGCCATTTACCATCGCCACCAGTTGCAACCACTGGCAGTTGCAACACATCGCCGTCATGGATTGTCAAGTTTCCTTTCAAAGTCGGGGGTTCTTTTGCTTGATCAGATTTCAGCGCAAGGTAGCCAGAAAGTTTTCCTTTTGCCCCTTTAATTTGCCATCGGAATCCGTCAACTTGAAGTTTCAAGTCCCAATTCCCTTCAGAAAGCCACGACCACCCATTTGGGGGAATTCGTCGCCACTGTGCGCCCCCTTGCATTTCCAACCCGTCACCCTTCATTTGTTCAACAAAGAGCCTAAACCCTCTCTCGCTCAAATCGCCTCTCAAAGCGACAGTTCGCAAGTTCAAACTCGTTCCGTTCCAATCAGTTTGCAGCCCGTGCAGCCTAATTCTAAAATCGCCCTTGTTGGCGAAAAGATTTTGCAATCCCCCTTCACCGAGTTCCAGCCATCCGTCTCCAGTCACTTTTCCGCTGCCGAAATTAGCCTCAAATTTCGTCAGCCTCGCCGTTCGTCCATCAGCCACAATCTGGCAGCGCAGGTTTTTCAATTTTGTCAAGGGTTCAACAGGTTCAGGTAGTGAATTTGAAGGTGCAAAATCAATTTCGTCCGCCACAATCTCAACCGAACCTTTCAAACTTGGCTCTTTCCAACTTCCCTGCAAAGAGAGAGAACCGCTTAACCACCCGCGTTCAATTTGCAAGGGCAAATCTGGTGGCAGCATTGCGTCAAGGGAAGTTGGTGGCAATTCAATTTGCCACTGCATTCGCCTTTTGTCCCTTAACTCTGCCCAACCCCAAAATGAAGCCAGTGATGCATCCGTCCTCCAGCGAACCACGCCATCGCCCTTGTTTATCCTCAAAACCCCGTCTCGCACTTCAAAGCGGCGGACGAAAATTTGCCTCATCATCCAACCTCGCCAGTATACTTCACTGGCTTGCAATGTCCCTTCAACGACAGGGCTATCGCGATTTCCAGCAAGTTTCAAATGGGCGCTCAACGAACCTTCTGGCATTGATTTGCCTTCCACCTTGACACCAAACAAGGCAAGCAAACTCGCCGCCAATTCATGCGGAACTTGGTTCATCGTTAACTCGCCTGTTAACTTCCCATCATCGGCGATAGCAATAGAACCAAAAGCGTTGGCATTTCCTTGCTTTAATTCGTCCAATCGCACAGTCCATGTTTCCCCAGCCCGCAGAATTGTCAAGTTCGCCTGAGTTGAAGCATCCCCTATGCCTCGCAAGTTCGGAACGGAAACGGTTGCTTGCAAGTTAGTTACTTGATTTCCGCCAAAAGACGCTTGCCCTTTGGTCCAAACCTCTCCCGTCACAGGCAATTTCAGCCACTGCTCAAAGGTGTCAACTTCTCCACTTCGTTGCTGCCATTCCCTGACAACTGCCCGCAAGGTAGCGATGGGTATGTTGCCCCCATGCCAACTGACTTGCCAGTTCGGTTGAGTCCCATCAAACTCGGCAGTTACCACCATCCCGTTTCGTCTCAAATTGACAATTCCTTGCGCCGAAACCGATGCTTTCCCTTTTTGCGTTTTCCGATCAACTGTCAAGTCAAGTCTCGCCTCTCCCAACTCAGCCAAACCCAACCTAACTTGTCGCCCGTTAAGGGAAACGGTCACCCGCAATTGCCCGTTCGCTTTGCTCACCCAAACCTTCACATCTGTCCGCCCGAACCAACGCCAATCGCTCAAGGGCAATTCCCACTCTTGGAGCAACTGGGACAAATCGGACAAAGCAAGTTCGTCCCCTTGAACTGTCAAATTGATGGGAAAATCGGATGAAGTTCTGATCGTTCCTTCCGCCACCAATGTCCCGTCGTTCCATTTCGCTTTCGCTTGCTTGATTTGCACCGCGTCATCTTGCCAGAACCACTCTCCCGAAACATCACGCCAAATTGCGGACTCGCCAACTGCAACTGCTTGCGACTTTACTGTCCCTCCAATTTGCCACTTCCCATCCCACAAGATTCTCAATGTCCCTTCAGCAAGTCCTTGCAATTGAACTGGCAAGTCAAACTTTCGGCTCAACCGCCTCAGCGATAACCCTGTCCATTTGCCCTGAAGCGAAACTAAGCCGAGACCCTGACGGAGAGCGAATTCGCCGTCCAAGACCGCTTGACCGTCCTCGGAAAGGATGTGAATGCCTTCAACCTTTCCGCTCAATTGCTTCAGGTTGATTTTTTCGTCAGTGAGAAATCGCCCTTTAGCGCGAGCCCCCGATACCTTGACATTCCAGTCCTGCCAATTCGCTTCTTCCAACAACGCAGCACCTTCCCAGTCGCCTTTCCAGCCTTCGCTTTCCTTGTTTGCTTCAAAATTGAACCAGCCCGAACCTTTCCCTTCCAGAGAACCTTCACGAAGTTTCAGGTCAACAAGCCTTGACAATTGAGAAACATCCAATTTAGCGAAACTGAAACGACCTTCCACGCGATCTGGAGATGTGTAAACTTGCCCGTTTATCGTCCCGCCTAAGGCTTGAATTTGTGGTAGCCGAAAATCCAAGAACCAACCTTCATTCGTTTGCTTGGCAACACTTTGCAACTGCAACCGCTCAACTCGCAACTCACGCTCATTCGCTTTCAACACGAACTCCTGCCCAATCCCTTCGCCAGCGATTTGTCGGAACGACCATTGAGCGTTTGCCCGTTCTGCAGAAATTGTCAATGCTGTCAGCGTCAACTTTTTCCCGCTCGCCTTCCAATCACTGTTGCACGCTTTCGGTTCTAAAACGCTTCCGACAAAAGTCGCTTTCAATATCAACGGAGTTTCAGGGCTTCGTTGTGGACTTCTATCACCGCTTCCTGACTTCAAGCCACTTCGTTTCACAACTTGTTGCGAACTCGCTACGGCGCTTACGGCAACTTCACCGTTAAACCGACCTTCTGCGGAGAAGTCCAAATCGTTGCGTTTCTTTAGCCACTTGACCAACTCACCGATTTCGCTGTCTCGGAAACAGAACAAAGTGTTGAGCGTAAAATCGTTCTCGTCGTTGACGAGCAAAATCAGTTGTCCAGCGCTTAACTCTCCACTCAAAGTTTTCGCCTTCAAATTGAGTGCTCTAAGTTCCGCTGAAGGCTTGCCAGTTATACCAAGTGAAAACTCCAAATCGGCTCTTCCGTCGCGGATTTCAATTCCGTCAAGGTCAACTCGTGGGATTGCGACAGAACCGAAGGCAATCAAATTTCGTCGCTTTTCGTCCCAAGTCAAAGTCCATTCGCTGAATCTAATTCCATCAGGCAACTGCCAAGCCACACTTGAGGTTTTAGCGCTCGGGGTTAATGTTTTGGCTACGGCTTCGTTGACGACGACAGATGCCCCTCTCGGAGTTGCGAACAAACTCAACCTGTCAAAGTTCGTTTGCCACGCAAAGCCCTGCAAATTGAAAATGCCCAAAGGTTCGGTCCAAGCCAATTGAACTTGCCATTGAGTTCCGACGCCTCCCACGCCTACTCGCGTTTGACCTCCGCGAAGCAAGTGAACTGGCAAGTTCCATTTCGCTTTCGCCCAAGCCATTAATCGCTCCATCGCACTTGATGAAATTTGACCTTGAACTTGCCACATGGGAGTCTGAGAAATTGTTGCCTGTCCGCTCAAAACCGCAAAAGCGTTGCTGTCAAGTCGGACTTGTGTTTGGGACAGGCGAATTGTTTTGCCGTCAAATCTGGCTTGAGCGTTCAAGCGCAAAGGTGGAGTTTGGTCGCCAACAATTGCAACTTGGTGAACTCGCCCGTCTAACTCCTCAAGCCTCACCTTTCGCCCTCGCCACGAAACAGTGAATTTGCCAGAGACCAACCCATCCCAAAGCCTAAAGTATGAGCGAAACTGGGCTGGGGTTAGGTTCAAGACCAGCGAACTAAAGGGTTTGAGTTTCAAGTTTGCAATTTGCGTTTTCGCTCTCCCTTCTTTGCCGTTCACCCAAATTTGGGCGTTGGCTCGTCCCATTTCGCTCTTCGCGGAAATTTCAGCGCTCCCACTCCATCGGTTGCCTTTTCGTTCAACGCTGACTTTTGCATCAGCGAAGGAAATTGGCACGATCGGGATTTTCAATTTTTGCAGGTCACTGAATGGGCGGAATTGAGTC
>Ga0209394_1001359_pt1 | contig 14544 bp, 12 predicted proteins | sample JNZ201metaG_FD_184122 | JGI IMG/M metagenome (GOLD analysis project Ga0209394, IMG submission 184122) | Hot spring microbial communities from Jinze hot spring, China to study Microbial Dark Matter (Phase II) - JNZ 20120812A (SPAdes) (version 3) ... | reverse complement strand
CATGTTACCAAAACTGCTGTTCAAGAAGTCAAGGAGCAACTTGAACTGGCTCAAGCGAAAATTCTCGGTGCGGTCATCAATAAAGCGTCACGGAAGCGAGGATACGACTACTACCGTGACTATTACTACTACCACGACTACTACGAACGAGAGCCATAAAACCTGTTCGTTTAAATATGACAGACCATTTTCAGATCACTTGGAGGCTCGCCTCCCAAATCGGCTCATCAGGGGATTCGCCCTCCCAATTGACAATTTTTCGGCTCACTGGGAGAGTGAGTCTCCTGCCGAACCGAGAAATTTCTTTTTGCCGCCAATTTCAAACCCTACGCCTTGCACCTTGCACCCCTTTGGGCTTGAAAGTTCGCCAATCCAGAGGTTCGCTTCTTAACAAGATTGTCAAGCCGAAGGTTTTCCCTAAGTTTTCGCCCGAAAGTGTTAACCCAAAAGTTTTAAGTCAGACCTAAATAAAGTTTAAATCTTCGGCTACACCCGATTTTAGTCCAATGACCTATAGCCACTTGCCCTAAGTCCGATAAACTTTTAGGCACGGTGCTTTTGTGGAAGTGGAAATTTACCAGACTGACCATGGGGACAATGGGGGCTACAAAAATTTGCCTGAAAAGAAACCCAAGGGCGGCGCATTGCTTTAATTTTTTATGACTCTTGTTGATCACATTGTAAGGTAGTTGATTTAAACCTTCAACGGGAGGGTTAAGACCAAAGGACAACTGGGGTTAACACTAAAGGTGAGGTGATTGGAATGCAATGGATAGACGAAACGGTGGGAATTATTGGACTCGGTTATGTAGGACTTCCTCTCGCAATTGCCTTCGCAAGGAGTGGTGTCAGGGTTATTGGGGTGGATATCTCCTCAGAGCGAGTTAATCTCCTACGCCAAGGAAAGTCCTACCTCACAGACATCTCAGATCAGGATGTCAGGTCCGTCGGCAATCATTTTTACCCGACAACGGACTATGCTGACTTGCAGGTTTGCGACGCTGTCATAATTTGCGTTCCAACGCCATTAGCCAAGACAGGTGAACCCGATATCTCATACATCATTTCGGCGGCAGAAAACTTCCGTCCCCACTTGCGTAAAGGGATGCTCGTCGTTCTGGAGAGCACCACTTATCCTGGAACGACTGAGGAACTTTTGAAGCCCATGCTTGAGGAGACGGGGCTTAAAGCAGGCATTGACTTCAATTTGGCTTTTTCACCCGAACGAATAGATCCCGGCAACAAAACTTGGACGATCCACAACACGCCAAAGGTGGTAGGCGGCTTGACCCCATCTTGCACTGAAAGGGCGTGTGCCCTTTATTCGCGCATCGTTGAGAAAGTCGTTCCTGTCTCTTCACCAAAAGTTGCAGAGATGGCGAAGTTGCTTGAAAATACCTTCAGGGCTGTCAATATCGCTTTGGTGAACGAGATGGCGATTTTGTGCAAAAGAATGGGGATAAGCATTTGGGAGGTTCTTGACGCTGCTTCAACGAAACCTTTCGGTTTCATGAGGTTTGATCCGGGACCGGGGATTGGTGGTCACTGTATCCCCATTGACCCCCTTTACTTGGCGTGGAAGGCTCGTGAGTTCAATCACGAAACTCGCTTCATCCGAATTGCTGACGCCATCAATAAGCAAATGCCCGAGTATGTCGTCAGTCTGATTGCAGATGCCCTGAACGAACACGGAAAGCCACTGAAAGGTTCAAGGATTTTGCTCTTGGGAGTAGCCTACAAGCCAGAGGTTAATGACTACCGTGAATCACCGAGCTTGGCCCTGATTGAACTTTTAATGCAAAAGGGCAGTTATGTGCTGTATCATGACCCTTATGTGCCAGAACTGAACCACAATGGGCAAATGATGAAATCCGTTGACTTGACAGAAGATGAGTTAGCGAAAAGCGATTGCGTTGTCGTCGTGACTGCCCACAAATGTTACGATTGGAATTGGATCGTAGCAAACTCTCCACAGGTAGTTGATACTCGCGGTGTGACGAGGAACATAAACGCGCCCAATGTCGTCCGACTTTAAAGGAGGCGACGAGAAATGAAAGTGAAATGGTTTAGTGCTTTGTGGTTACTTGCTTTGCTGTCCTCTTTAAGTCTCTCTCAGATCACTGTCCCCCAACCTGAAACCTACAGACTCAACCCTGGCGACCAAATTCAAATTCTCGTTGAAGACGAACCTGACCTTTCCGGTGAGGTTACTGTTGGCCCCGACGGGTTCATCCGGTTGAGGCTCATCGGTTCAATTCAGGCTGTGGGCTTGACAGTTGATGAACTGGCTGCACAAATTGAAAAAGCGCTTCGGCAATATTTGCGCGAGCCCAAAGTTATTGTCAACATCAAGCAATTCACGCCCCTCGCGAGAAGGGTTTATGTGATGGGTGCAGTTAAAGCGCCAGGCGCTTATCCCCTCCCGCTTGTTGGTCCCACAACTGTCTTTGACGCTATTATGCTTGCCGGTGGGTTTTCAGAAAATGCCGATTGGGAAAGGGTCAGAGTTTTTAGACGGGACGGACAAATGCTCACCGTCAACTTGAAAAACTTGCAAGTGGGTGGTGTAGCAAGTGAAATTACTGTTCAACCTGGCGATGTCATCTGGGTGCCACCCGCTTATATTGTCGTCAACATCGTTGGTGCAGTGGCGAGGAGCGGAATCTTCTCGGTCCCGACCCGGGCGACTTTACTTGATGCTATCGCCCTTGCCGGCGGAGTTTCTGACCCTTCGGCAGAGATACGGGTGTTCAGGGGCGGAATTGAAATGCTAAGTATCCCCTGGAACAAACTGGTTGCCGGTGAAATCCCAACTTTGCAACTTCAAGAGAACGACACCCTTCTCGTTTCCGTGAAGGATGTTTCCGGCGTTATTGTCACCGGCTCAGTCCAGCGACCTGGGATTTTCAACCTCGGCGGTAAGGTCACTTTGCTTGGGATTTTGGCAATGGCTGGAGCACCCTTGAGCGAGCAACGCCCCATGAGGGTTAAAGTCATAAGGCAAGGACAGGAAGTTCTATCGGTCAGGATTGATGCAGGGACAAGTGCACCTGCTGTGAAAGAGCTGGCAGTTGAACTTCAGTCCGGCGACATCGTTACGGTTGAACCGTTGACGGTTAAGGTTACCTTACTTGGGGCAGTTCAAAAACCTGGTCCCTACGAAGTCCCAATCGGCTCTCGGGTTATGGATGTCTTCGGTCAATCTGGTGGGTTATTGCCGACAGCCAACTTGTCAAATGTCTCGGTCAACCGACGGGGCGAGGTTTTGAATTTAAACCTCACTCAACTCTGGCAAGGCGACCTTTCTCAAAACCCAGAAGTTCAAGACGGTGATCTTATACTCGTTCCCGCATCCCAGCGAATTTGGGTAACCGGTGCTGTTCAACGACCAGGGAGTTTTGACTATCAACCCAACATGACCATCTTGGATGCCATCAGCATGGCTGGCGGACCGAGAAGCCTTGAAGAAGCGGATTTGAGCGCTGTGAAAGTTATTAGCGGTGAAATCGCAAGAACAGTTAACTTGGAAGCAGCGTTCCGAACAGGTGCTCTCAGCCTTGAACCTATCCGCCCCGGCGACATAATCATTGTCCCAGAACGAGCGAAAGCGTATGTGTTCGGGGCAGTAGCAAGACCCGGAGCGGTTGGTGTGAAGACGGGTGATACTGTCTTGACAGTCATAAGCAATGCGGGTGGACCAACGCAAGACGCTAAACTTGATGAAGTTGTATTAGTTCGTATTGTCAAGGATAAGCCAGTTGTCACGAAATTGAATTTAACTCAGGCAATTCAAAAAGGTGACCTTTCGCAGTCACCACCTGTCCAACCCGGTGATGTCCTCTATGTCTCCCGCAAGCAACGAGGTGGCGGTTGGGAAGACTTAGCTCGCATCATCGGACTCGCCAACAGTATAGCGCTTCTCACCTACTACTTAGGGCGATAAAAGCAAAGGGTCGGACCCGTCAATTGACTCCCTGTAACGATTTCAATACGGTCACGACTCTTTGCCGAACTACCCAAACCTTCGCCAACTAAACTCAGTCCGGAAAACGAAACCGTTTGGTCTAAGTTTTACATCGCTTCGGTTAACACTTTCGGGCAGTTTATCCTAAACTTTAGGACAACACAAGGGATGAACTTTGGTTGTAAAAGGCGCCAAAGGGTAGGCCGAAAATGTTGGTGGATAGGAAACAAGTCATCGGTTGGTTGGTGGATAGACAGGGGGGCAATCCCATGAAGCGGCTACGGCAAAAAGAAAATCCGACAGACAAGAAAATGACAAACAGAAGAACTTACGGTTCAACTTCAGGCAAAATCTCTGTGCTTTTGTGCGACGACCATCCAATTTTCTTAGTGGGACTAAAGGCGTTCATGGAACAGCAAAATGGTGTCAAGGTCGTTGGCGAAGCCACTGACACTAACACACTCTTGAAACTCGCAGCCAAAACCAAGCCCCAAATTATCATCATGGACATGTCATCGGCAAAAAAGACCGATTTCTCCGTCCTGCATCAACTTTCAGAGTTATGTCCTGACACGAAGGTGATTGTTATCACCGGTTATTGTGACGAAGTGGATTTGGTCAGGTCAATCCGAGCGGGGGTTATGGGACTTGTTTCTAAATCCAGCGACCCAGAACTCATTATGAAGGCAGTCTCAACGGTTAGCATCGGAAAGCCATGGATCCAACGAGAGTTTACCGAAAAACTTATCGGCATAATTTCTGACCCCACAAACCTGATGACAGTTCCCCCTATTCAAACCCTTTCCATGCGCGAACGGGAAATCTTGAAACTCGTCGCGGAGGGCATGAGCAACAAAGAGATAGCAACCAGACTCCATTTGAGTGTCCAAACCGTCAAAGTTTTCCTCACCCGCATTTTCCACAAACTCGGCGTCAGAAACCGAGTTGAAGCGGCACAGTATGCACTCCTCCACTTAAATGAGTGGATGGATTGATGGTTGGTGTAGCGGATGAAGGGTAATGCGTGAAGCGTAATGAGTAAAGCGTAAATGCGTGGGATGTAGGGCATGGGTTTGTGAAAGGAACTTCAACTGTTATCAATTCACCTTCCTTTACGGTTAAACATCATGCGTCATGGGGGCACAGATTAAATGGCTACTCTGACTGCTCAAACAACGCAAGGCAGTTTAGCCCGACGGGTCGCCCGTAATATGCTTTCCCGCTCGGCAAGACATTTCGTGAGTGGGTTTGTTGGGTTTATTCTCATCCCCATGTTCACCAAGCATTTGGGTGCTGAACAGTATGGTGTCTGGGTGCTCGCTCAAAGTGTCATCGGTTACCTTATGCTCCTTGAATTCGGCTTGACGACGACCCTTGTCCGTCATGTCGCCGCTGCAAGGGGGACAGGCGATTACACGCAGGCAAACCGAATTTTGGGGCAATTGGCAACTTTGTTGTGGAGCGTTGCTGGGGCGATTGTGTTGGCAACTTTGATTGGCGTAGGGGCATTGCCTTATGTTTTCAAACTTTCACCAGAACAAGTTCGCTTGTTTCAAGCAGCCTTTTTCATCATTGGCACTCAAGCAGCGATGGGCGTCGCGATGAACATTTGGGAGGGAACAATGGGGGCAGTGGAAGACTACCATGTCCTCAACGGGCTTTACATCTTTGCTGCTTTGGCTCGGCTCGCTTATTCTGTCGTCTTGCTCAAACTTGGCTATGGGCTTTTAGCTATCCTAAGCGCCCAATATGTCGTTTTAGCAATTGTGTGGCTAATTGAAATCGCCTATTTCCGCTCCCGTTACCCTCAATTTTCCTTCCGCCCCCAGTGGCACGGCTGGAAAGAAGCAAAATCATTGGTCAAATTTAGCGGAGCCGTGTTCTTGAGCAATATTGCAGGATTGCTTGCCAACGACACAGACAAAATTATCGCCGGCATCTTTCTTGGACCAACCGCTGTTGCTATTTACCAAGTCGGCTACAAACTTTACGACCTTGCCCGCAGTCTTATTGCTAATGCTCCTTCCGTTTTGATGCCAACTGCTGCAGCCTTGTATGCTCGCAATGAAGAAGAAAGATTACGCCGAATGCTTTGTCAAGTCAGTTCTGTTATGGTCGCTATCATCGGTTCCATCTACATCCCTTTCATCCTTTACGGTCGCGATTTCATCTTGCTATGGGTTGGACCAAAGTTTGAGCAATCTGCAACAGTTTTGGCTTGGTTGAGTGTAGCAATGTTGGTATCTGCTTCCAATCGCATCTTGGGGTCAATTTTATGGGGTACAGGGGACTATCGCGTCATGGTGAATACATCACTGATTTATGCCGTTGCAAATGCCGGTTTGAGTGTTCTACTTTGCTATCAGTGGGGAGTCGTCGGTATTGCCGCTGCAACAGCAATAACCGCTGTTCCAGTGCATGTCTTTTTTATAGTCTTCGCAATTAGAAAATTTAAAGTCACCCTTTGGGATTATGCTGGTAGGGTCTGGTTAGGGGCTATGCTCGGCAGCCTTGTCGGGTGGTTGCTATCAGAAATCGTTGCGAAATTTTTAACTATACAGGGCTTATTGAGGCTTTTAGTTCTAGGTTTCGTGTTCGAAGTTTCGTTCATAGTGTTAACTTTCCTAATAGGGTTCTCTCCACAGATCCGCGCCCGTTTAATGCGACCGATACTTAGGTTACTTGCAACTGATTACAACTGAGAAACTATGAGCCAAGGCAGGTGTTAACTTATGGCGATTAAAGTGGCAGTTTTAGGCTGTGGTAGGTGGGGTAAAAACCATGTCCGCGTTTGGGCAGAGTTGGGTTGCCTAAGATTAGTCTGCGATACCGATCCCAACCGACTAGCCGAAATACAAACCCTTTATCCACGAGTAAAGATCGCCTCCAATGTCAGTGAGGTTTTTTCCAGCCCTGATATTGATGCCATTGTCATTGCTACCCCTGCCACTACACATTTCGCCCTCGCAAAGCAGGCTATGGAAGCCGGAAAAGATGTTTTAGTGGAAAAACCAATGGCTCTGACAGTCGAAGAAGGAGATCAGTTAGTAGAGATATCTCAACGCCTTAATCGCATTTTAATGGTTGGGCATGTCTTGGAGTATCATCCTGCCTTTTTGCGTCTCAAGGAATTAGTTGCAGAAGGTGCTTTAGGACGCATCCAATATGTCTATTCCCATCGGCTTAATTTAGGGCAAATCAGGATAGAGGAAAATGTCCTTTGGAGTTTTGCACCTCATGATATTGCATTACTTTTGCGATTGTTGGACACAATGCCGGAAGAAGTAACCTGTCAAGGGGAAGCCTTCCTCAATCATAAAGTCGCCGATGTCACTTTAACGACCCTTCGTTTCCCTAACAAAGTCATGGCTCATATTTTTGTCAGTTGGCTTCACCCTTTCAAAGAGCATCGTTTTGTCGTTGTCGGGGACAAACAAATGGCGGTCTTTGATGATACTCGCCCTTGGTCGGAGAAACTAACCCTTTACCCGCACCAGATTGATTGGATCGGTGGGCAAATCCCAGTAGCCCATAATGCGGAAGCAATCAAGGTGACTTTGGAAGAAAAAGAACCACTAAAGGCAGAGTGTGAACATTTTCTTGAATGTGTTCAACGAAGAAAGAAACCGTTAACCGATGGAGAAAGCGGGTTGCGAGTTTTAAGGGTCTTGGAAATGGCGCAAAAGTCACTGGAGCAAGGAGGTAGGACAGTTATTTTAAAGCAAAAAGAACAAGACGAGCAGCGTAACTACTTTGTACATCCAACAGCAACGATTGACCCTGGTGCAGAGATCGGTGAAGGAACAAAGATTTGGCATTACAGTCATGTAATGAGTGGAGCGAAGATAGGTCGTAATTGCGTCTTAGGGCAGAATGTTTTTGTGGGAAGGAATGTCCGAATTGGGGATGGGGTAAAAATCCAAAACAATGTTTCGGTTTACGAGGGAGTAGAGTTGGAGGACTATGTGTTTTGCGGACCGTCAATGGTATTTACGAATGTGATTAATCCCCGCAGTGAGATAGAGCGAAAGAGCGAATTTCGTCGGACATTGGTGAAGCGTGGGGCAACTTTGGGGGCTAATTGCACGATCATTTGTGGTGTGACGATAGGGAAATATGCATTTGTCGGTGCAGGAGCAGTTGTGACGAAAGATGTGCCTGATTATGCTTTAGTCGTTGGAGTGCCTGCAAGGATTGTTGGCTGGGTTTGTGAGTGCGGAGAAAAACTCTCTTTCTCTGATGGTAAGGCTATTTGTCACGATTGCGGAAAAATATATCATCAAATTAACGAAAATCAAATAATGCGAGTAAAATAGCACTACACTTTGCTAAAGGAGTGATTAATCTTGCGTTTGCTTTTCCTCATTCATGCCTACCCGCCCGATGTCATTGGAGGACATGAAGTCCGTTGTCAAAGGACGGTGGAAGGACTAAGGCAGCGGGGACATGAGGTTTTGGTGCTGACAACCTATCGGCGGGAAAAAGGTCCCCACAAAGAAGGATATGTCTGGCGCCTTTTGCGCTCCAAGTGGTCAGAAGACCCTAAAAAGTCCGCTTTTAAATGGGTCTTCGTCTATCGGCACAATGTCAGGGTATACCGGCAGGTTTTGAATGAATTTCAACCCGACATTATTTGCCGTTGGGGTTTAGATTGGTGCACCGCTGCCTTCGTCAACTATGTCCACGAAACGGCACCTGTTCCTATTGTCGTGTTCGTTGGTGGAGTTGTGCCACCAATTCCAGATGACCTATGGTATCATTTTTGCCGAACCCCAGCAAAGGGGGTTGTTCGAAATTTGCTCAAAAGAAATTTAATTAGATTGGCTTCACTATGGATTCCCACCGAACCTAAACCCATCGCTTACGACACTGTAACTTTCCTCAGTCATTTTGACTTAAAGTTGTGTCGCCAAGGAGGATGGCAGATAAAGAACCCGGTGGTAATTTATGCAGGTGTAGATGTCAATAGACTGCGCCCAAAATCTCCAGAAGATTACCAACATCCCCCACGCTTCGCTTTCTTAGCTCGCTTAGACCCAGAAAAGGATTGTTTAACAGTGGTTAGAGCTATGCAGAAACTTTACGCCAAAGGGAGGCTAGTTAGAGGCACGATAATTGGTGGCACATCGTTGGATAAAAGTTACCGAGAGGAAGTTATTCGTCACATGGAAACCCTAAACGGTGCAGTTAGTTTGTTGAATGAACTTCATCCATCACAAGTGCCAGAAGTGTTAAGTCAACATGAGGCATTCATCTTTGCATCTTGGCCGGGCTGGATTGGAAATGCAGCGTTGGAAGCGATGGCATGTGGTTTAGCCCCTATCATTTCACGCTTTGACGATGTGGACAAGATATTACGAGAAGGAGAAAATTGCCTTCTCTACCCCTTTGGTGACGCTGATGCGTTGGCTGAGCGGATGGAGCAACTAATTCGCGACCCTTCATTAGTTGTCAAGTTAGGGCAAAATGCCCAACGGCTCATTCATGAGCGCTTCACGATAGAGCGATATTTGGATGAGACGGAAGCGTTGTTGGAGAGCGTGAGGCGTAAAGCGTAATGAATAATGCGTAAAGGGGTGATTTGTTCATGTCAGAATTGCCTTTTGTGTCCGTTGTCATCCCAACTTACAATCGCGCCTCACTGCTCCTGAAATTGTTAGATTCACTAACAAAGCAAACCTACCCTTTTGACCATTTTGAGGTCATTGTGGTGGATGACGGTTCTACGGACGAGACAGAACAAGTTGTTCGCAAGTTTGCTGAATCTGCACCCTTTTCAGTGGTTTATTTGCGCCAGAAGCGTAAGGGACCAGCAGCAGCGCGCAACTTAGGTATTCGTCACAGTCAAGGAGAAATCATCGCTTTTGCGGACAGCGATGTAACAGTTGTTGAGGGCTGGATTGAAAATGCGGTGAAGCATTTTAAAAACAACGGAGTAGAAGGCGTGGAGGGACGAACGGAGCCCTGTGGCAGCGAGACCCCGTTCTCTCACCGGGCGCATAACCTAAAAGGGGGACAATTTTTGACTTGCAATATTTTCTACACGAAAGCGATCTTGGAGAAAGTGGGAGGATTTGACGAACGGTTTCAGGCACCGCATCGGGAAGATTCGGATTTAGCCTGGCGAGTTTTAGATGTAGGTGGGCAAATTGTGTTTGCCCCTGATGTTTTAGCGTTTCATCCCTACTTCCCAAAACCCCGCTTGCAATGCTTAAAAGTTTCGCCATGCTTCAATATGACTACCTGCTCTATTTCAAGCATCCCCGACGATTTCGGGAAGCGGGTTGGTTTCCAAAATTAAGCCATCACCTCTTTCATTGTGCTCTGGGAATCACAATGCTTGTCGCTCTATTTGCTAAGGTTTTCCCGCTTGCTGCAGTTGCTGGCGGCTTATTGGTGTTGCGGACAATCCGTTCCGCCAAGCGAACTTTAAAGGGATACCGCGCAGATCCGCTTTATGTTGCGGAAGCCTTCCTTTACTGTTTGCTGGCTCCCTTCGTGCATATTGGAATGCGTCTTTATGGTTATCTGCGTTTTCTGCCTTATCACTCTGCACTGAGGAGGGAGAAGAGTAAATGAGGCGAGATTTGTTGGTCGTCTGTGCCAAGTTACCTGCACCACCTTATAACGGTTTGACAGTCCGTTATGCCCAATTTTTACAAGGCTTATCAGAGCGTTGGCGCCTTTGGGTTGTGGCGTTTGTAGAACCTGAACGGCGGGCATCTGCCATTCAAGCCATGGCCCCTTTTTACCATCACCTGGAAGTCCTTGACCAGCCACCCGAATGGTCAAAATGGCGACGCTATCTGTCGCTGGTGACACACCGAGCGCCTTACCACAATGTCTTACCGCGATACATCCCTGAATTCCGTGAACGGTTACGGTCAACGCTGCACATGTTGAAACCTGATGCAGCGCTGTTTCTTTACATCCCGATGGCGGATTACCGATACGAATTGCCAGAAGGTATCCCAAAGGTGATGGACCACCCTGACGCTTTTTCACCCGCTCTCTTTCACGCAGCACGGCAATCTAAAGTCTGGTATCGCCGTTTGTTTGCTTTGGTGGATACATGGAAGTTTCGTGAATTTCAACGAAAGGCTGCCCGCGATTTTGACCTTAACCTTGTTGTCACCGAAAATGACCGACGCCTACTCCACAACCTTTGTCCTTCGGCTCGCATCGCTGTCCTGCCAACCGGCGTGGATGTTGAACAATATGCTCCGGGTCAATTCAATGTCGTCCCCAGCGAAATTGACCTACTGCTAACTGGCATTTTCACTTACGCTCCCAACATTGATGCCGCCGAATTTTTGTGCCGGGATGTCATGCCAATTGTGTGGCGGAAGCGTCCCTCTACAACCGTGACGCTCATCGGTTGGCAGTTTGATGAAAAGGTAAAGGTGTTAGCATCGGAGCGGGTTAGGCTTTTGGAAAGAGTGCCCGACATTCGTCCATACCAAGAAGCTGCAAAGATTTTCGTCGCTCCTTATCGGTTTGTGTTCGGCATCCGTTACAAAATCTTAGAAGCGATGGCGATGGGCAAAGCAGTCGTCGGAACTTCAGTCGCCTTTACAGGCATTCCTGTTCAGGACGGAGTTCACGCTTTGGTTCGGGACGATCCCGAAGGGTTCGCCGAAGCGATAGTCACGCTGCTAAACGATGCCGCCTTGCGGCGTTCCTTGGGCAAAGCGGCAAGGGAATTTATTGCCGAACACTATGACCAACAGAAGATCGTTGCCCGGTTAAGTGGTTTGTTGGAGGGAGTGTTGCCATGACCATTCTTTTCGTTGCCCCTTACTTTGGTCCTGTGCACAGTTCAGGGCGGTTATGGGTGAAGGCTTTGAGGAAGTTGGGGCATGAAGTTACTGTTTTTGACTACCGGCAAGCAGTGTTACCTGAGCGGTGGTATACAAAGGTGCGGGGAGGGCGGAGGTTGCAGCGGTTTTTGATACAATTTAGACTTTACCAAGCAGCGATACAACGCCGTTATGACTTGATTTTCGTGCTTAAAGGAGAAACTATCTACCCTCAAACTCTACGACGCATCCGTGAACGCCACAAGGGGTTGCTCATTAATTGGATGGGGGACAACCCGATGAACTTCCCAAACATTCGGGCTTCTTTTGCCTTCTACGACTTTTTCTTCGTAATTGATCGAGGCTGGGTCCAACAAGTGCAATCTTTGGGCTATCAGGCAGAACATTTGCCTTATGGATGTGACCCAGATGTCCATAGAACTCTCAACCTCTCAGAAACAGAGCGACAAAAGTTTGGGGCAGATCTTTGCTATGTAGGTCGTCGTGACGACCGAGAAAATTTGCTAGGGCAGTTAGCCGTGAACAATTACCAAATGAAAATTTGGGGCTATGGCTGGGAGAGAACACCAATTCAGTCACTCAAACCCTTTTTAGCAGGTAGTGCTTTAGACGAAACAGGAATGGTCAAAGCCTTTAATGCCGCTAAAATAGTGTTAAACCTGCAACCGTTGCAACTCATCACAGGTGTCAACTACAAGACACACGAAATCGCTGGTTGTGGCGCTTTTCAGTTAACCGATTGGAAGGATGAGTTACCCGAAATGTATGAGCCGGGCAAGGAAATAGTTTGTTTTCGTTCGCTGGACGAGTTGAAAGAACTAATTGACCGCTATTTGAGGGATGAAAGGGAACGCCGCCGAATTGCGGAAGCCGCTCAAAAACGCGCCTATTCTGAGCACACTTTAGACCATCGGGCTAAGCGGTTAATGGAAATTTTTGAGGTGAAAAAGAACAAATGAAACGCCTCATTCGCTTCCTACAAAAGCCCTTGCGGGACAAAATTTGGAGCCTTAGAAAGGTCTTAGTTCCTTGGTTGCCCCTGCCAATACGGTTAGACTTTGGGGCATGGTGGTTGGCTTGGTATGACACAGTTAGCCATCGCATTTATCAAAGGCGTTATGAACCCAACACGCAAGCCTTCATGAAAAATTATCTTCAGCCAGGGATGGTAGTTTTTGACCTTGGTGCCCATCATGGTTTCTACACACTGCTGGCAGCGAACTTGGTCGGACCAACAGGTAAGGTTATCGCCTTTGAGCCTTCTCCTTCAGAAAGCCGCAAGTTGATTTGGCACATCCACCTCAACCGATGCCATCAGGTAAAGGTTGAGCCTTTTGCTTTGTCCGACCGCGAAGGCACAATGGAATTTTACTTGACAAAGGACAATAGCGCCAATAGCCTTTCCCCCCTGAGATTTCACCAATTGTCGGTAAGGTGATAGTGCCGGTAACAACGCTGGATTCTTATTGCCAGAGTAATGGCATTGAACGAATAGATTTAGTCAAGATGGATGTGGAAGGTGCGGAGTTGTTGGTATTGAAAGGTGCCCGACAGGTGCTGTCAAAAATGCGCCCTGTTATCATCATGGAAGTCAGCCATCGCACGACTGCGCGCTTCAGCTACAACCCACAAACCATTCGTGACTTCTTGCATGAACGAGGTTTCGTTTTGTTTGGCATCCGCGATGAAGAGAACGAAATTGCTGTGCCAAAGGAACGCATAGGGAAAGTGGAACCACTTGTCTCATCGTTCAGAAGATAACCAATGAAAGGTGAAAGACTGTGCGGCTTCGCGGTTTATCACGGATAAGGCGATTTTGGCGCCGGTTGAGGCGGACAATTTTGCCCCAACGCGGGGCAATTATCCTTTGCTACCACCGAATCACTGATTTACCGAATTCCCCTCGTCGGCTATGGGTTAGTCCTCCTCGGTTCGCTGAGCAATTGGAAGTTATAACGCGCTATTTTACGCCAATCAGTTTGTCCGAATTGGTTGCTCGTTTGCGCAATGGCAATGCGCCTGATAAAGCGATTGTTGTCACTTTTGATGATGGCTACGCCGACAACCTCTGGAACGCCAAGCCTCTTCTGGAGCGATACGGTGTGCCAGCAACGGTTTTCGTGACCACAGGTTTTGTGGGAACAGGAAGGGAGTTCTATTGGGACGAACTTGAGCGATTGCTCCTGCTTGATTGCAAGGTAAATGAAGTTTATCTGGACATCAATGGGCAGAAGCGCCATCGGCAATTGGCAACACCTGAGGAACGGTTGAAGGCATATCACGAAATTCACGACAGTTTGACTCCGCTGTCACCCGGGAAACGCGAGAGGGTGATAGAGCAATTGCGTCAACAATTGGGGGTAGAGGAGAAAGGTCGTGATGAGCGACGCGTGATGACGGTTGACGAGTTACTTGAAATCAGCCGGGACGGTTTAGTAGAAATTGGCGCCCACACGGTCAATCATCCCGATTTACCTTCCCTCCCGCCAGAGTTACAGTGGCAGGAAATTATGACGAGCAAGCGACAACTTGAAGGATGGCTAAATCGCCCTGTCCGGTGGTTTGCTTACCCGTATGGACGAGGAAACGCAACAATAAGAAAGTTAGTGCGAGACGCCGGATTTGAGGCGGCTTGTGCGGTGATACACAGAACTGTCAATGAAAACGATGACCTTTTCTGGCTTCCGAGATTTTTCGTTGAAAATTGGGATGGCGAAGTTTTCATGAAGCGGTTAAGCGAACTGTAACGAACCTGTGAAG
>Ga0209394_1001357_pt1 | contig 14577 bp, 14 predicted proteins | sample JNZ201metaG_FD_184122 | JGI IMG/M metagenome (GOLD analysis project Ga0209394, IMG submission 184122) | Hot spring microbial communities from Jinze hot spring, China to study Microbial Dark Matter (Phase II) - JNZ 20120812A (SPAdes) (version 3) ... | reverse complement strand
ACATTATACCCTCGATTAATGAGGGAGTTGTGGCAGCGCTAAGACCACGATGCCCCCCTCTTTGACGAACCCCTCGATGGACATGAGTGTCTCAGCCGGGAGGCCGTGAAGCAACTCTAAAGCTATTACTGCGTCAAACTTTGAGTCAGGCTTAAAATCTCGGATGTCAACTACATAGAGTTCATCGTATAAATTTAGCCTCTTAGCTTTCCGTATTTTCTCTGCCGATACATCCACGCCCACCAAGTACTCAACATTGTCGAGGTATAGTTTGAGCAAAAAGGCTGTGCGCGTGTGCGTGTTTTCCATAAGCTTAGGAATGCTGGAGCTGTTAAGGGCGAGATAGTTGCCTGTGATGCCATATTCATAAAAGCCTATAGCAAGCGGGATCCAAAAGATGACTTGAAGGGATACTCAGACCCAGAGGCTAGGGTTGGTAGAGCCGGTAAAACCTATAGGCTTAGCTATAAGCTTCATTTAGCCGTTGATGCTTGTTCTGAGCTTCCATTAGCCGTTATAGCTGCTCCTGCAAACGAGAACGAGAAGAAGCATGCTCCAAAACTCTTAGAGAAAGCGGTTAAGGCGTCAAATGGCGAAATGAAAGTTTTAGTGGCTGATTCCCAGTATTCAAGCAGAAGGCTCAGAAAGAACATTTCCAGTCATGGAGTAAAACCTGTAATACTATACCCTTCAAACCAGAAGCCTATGGAAGCAGAGTTTCTACGCGTTGACAAAAACTTTAGGGCTCATGGTCCTGAAAGGCTGAAAAGGCTTTATGCCTTTAAGGCTTCAGCTGAAAGAGCCATTTCAAGGCTCAAGCAGCATTCAAGCCTAGAAAACCACAAGGTCAGAGGCTTAAGAAACATACTAGTTCACGCTTTACTATGCATCTTGGCCATGCTACTCACAGCACTAGCAGCCATAAAACATGGAAAACCAGACAAAATAAGAGCAATAGCAACCCTCACATAAAATTAACAAGAAAACATCAATTTAGCAACACCCTAGCGCGCGCCAATCTTAGGTCGTGCGCGCACAGAAATCGCCTCAATACGTCCCTTGGATTAAACGGGAATAACAGAACAATTTTCCGTAGTAGGGCAGGAATAGGATTAATTCGATTTGAGCTTTTAGGTTTATTCCTGCTCATCATTAGATTAACACTTCTCAAAAATTCTTATCAATTCTTTGACTAATTTACTATTATTAAACTTCTTGAGTATACCTTCTCTGTTCTTAAGACCTAGTTCTAAAATTTCACTTCTATCGAGAGATAAAGCCCAGTCAATAGCTTCGGTAAGCTCCTTAGTGTCCTTTGGCTTCACCAGTATGATGCCCTTTAGACCTTCAGTGATCTCTTGTACTCCGCCAATGTTAGAAGCTATCAACATTCTTCCTCTAAGACAGGCTTCTGTGACAACATAAGGGGATGGCTCTGGTGATATTGATGGAAATGCTACAGTTTTAATTTTCATGTATACGTTTTCGTAATAGGATCCACTAAGTCGTCCATGTCTTATGATGCCCATTCTCTCAATCTTAGATGGTAATTGTGATGCTAACGCTACATGCAGCTTCTTATTAGAGGGATATTTCAAGTATATATTTTTCCATGCTTCATAAAGGTAGCTAAATCCTTTGATAGGATCTAAGCCCCCGAAAAAGCCTACTCCATCTTCTTCCATAGTTAATGGCTTCAAGCTGGGTATAGGGTTGTATATGACATAGGATCTACTATCAAACGTTTCTTTAATGTTTTCGAGAAACAACTTCTTCTGCTTGTTTGAAACGAATATAACAGCGTCAGCGTGATGTAGATGCTTGGCGAATATTCTTCCTAACTTTGCATTAAGAAGTGTTGAGGCAATAGTATATGTATAGCTTCTACGCATACTTTCATAGATCCATATGCATTCCATGCACGACCTTAAGCTTAAATTACATATCTGACCATGTAGGAAGTTATAGAGATGCCCTATAGGGCAAACTGGATAGTAAGAATGTATGTGAACCACAACGGGTTTACCCAACTTCTTCATGAATGGTACCAAAGTTAAGGGTTCGGGGGTAAGGTAAATGATGTTAGACTCCTTTAATAGTTTCTCAATTTTATTTGTAAATAGAAAAGCATACTTGCCAAAACCAATATTGTTAACCTTGATAACTTTAAAGGGATATCTGTACTCTCCTTGAAGTCTCCATGCGATAACAGTGACGTCTATGTCTTCCTCCCTAAGCAAAGACGCGTACAAATATGTAGCTAAGTGACCGCCGCTACCCTCAGGCCATATAGTATCAGAGAAGATTAATACCTTCATCTACCTAACCCTCTAACGTAAGTTTCACGTCTATAATGTTTGATGAACTTTAAGGATTTGGATGTAAACTGAGTCCATAAGAATAAAGGTGTAGACTTTAACGTTCCGAGCGTTAAAACTCTGCTTAACAAAGATTTTATTAGAGAATGAAAGTCTACTTTACATGGAAATCTATCTGATGTCACTACGCCCTTAAAAAATACGTTTACAGCAGGTAATAAGAATGATTTTTGCGATAAGTTTTCAAATTCTTTATAGCAACTCTGGTTTAATAGAAAGATTGTAGAAATTATGTCGTTCAGTGTTACAAGGAACTCCTTAATTACAGCATGAGCTATTATAGTTAATGCTTCGGCCTCAGGTCTTGGTAGAGGCACTTGAAAACCATCTACTTTGATATAGCGTGGATCCCTCAAAATATATTGGGAATCAAAATATGTAAAGTTTGACACGTGAGGCTGAAGGTATAAGTCTACAAATTCATTCCTATCGTTTAGCCTGAGGCCTATAGAGTAGAAGTCAACCTTCCAAACTTCAACTTTGAAGAGCTTTCTCAAAGCTTTTAAAGATAATATTAAGTTCTCCCTATTACCGACTAAAATATCTATATCTACAGGTGTATCTGGTACTGGTCTGAGAGTCTTAAAGACTACGAACTCGATCCCTTCATCAGATAAAGCGGAAACAACTCTAATTAAGGTATTAAGAAAGTTTTGACGTTGAACGATGAGTCTCTTGTAAAGTTTAGTTTCTCTTAAATATTCCGGACCTTGCTCCATAAGGAATAATATAACTTTATTCTTATAAGCATAGTTTAAGAGTTTATTAAGCTCGGGAGGCTCTACATAGTCGCCAATTTTTAACGATAGACTAAGTAAGTTCTTCGCGTAATCATCCCTAACTAAATTGTAGAGAAGTTTAAGAATACATTCATCTGAGGACATATCTTAGATCACGGATATACCTCTTCAAGTCAAAGAACTTTTTAAAGGAGCTGGCAAGTTTATGATTTATATCTTTAATGAGTTCTAAATTTTCAGTTATCTTCTTTACCTTAAGCGGTAAGTCTGAAAGATCTCTCAATACTAGTTCTGAAGGTATATCTAGATCCCCTAATACCCAAGGTGTAACAAGCGGCAATACGCCATGATAAACGGATTCGATAAGGGTTATAGGCGGATTCATAGCTACATTACCTCTAGCCAGGTAAAGGAAGAAGTGGCTCTGGTTGTAGAGACAACATTTCTCCCACTTGGAGATTCTTCTGTTAAGAATCTTCAAAGTAAGACTGCCTTCTCTAATCTCCTTCTCTACAAATCTTAATCCCCTATTGAAAGTAACTACAGTAAGCTTAACTTTTCCCAGTCCCAAATTATACTTTAGGACTTTAACTATTTCACATAATGGGAGGCGCAATTTACTCAGTCTACCTATATATAGTAGGTTTAACTCATCAAATTCGTTAAATCTCTGAAGGTTTTGGGCACCATAACCTCCTGAACATACGCACTCGTAATATGGTTCGATTAACACGATCCTTCTATTTGAAACCCTTTTGCTAAGCCATTGATACACCGTCCTCGAGGTAGCAAGGTATCTGTCTAAAAGAAACTGAGAGCTCACAAGGAATGTCTTCCAAGATAACATTTGCATAGGATTCCATGTACTGTCCTTGATATGATAAACATGATATATAAGGGGAACATTAAAGATTCTCCTGATATTAAAAATTTGCTTAGTATTCAGGTAGTATAAATGTAATACATCGAACCTTAAACCCTTTGTTGCGTTTTTCAGTAAACTTGGAAAATCTATCACGTTAACATGGTAATTTCGTTTCTCTTCGAGAACTTTCTTAAGCACGTAAATGTAGTACTCTTGACCTGAAGTATAATTCTCTAAATCTATGAAGTCGTTGGTAACTATGCCTAAAGTTCTCATACTAAGCGATCACACTAAAATGCTCATGGTTTTTTAGCTACAATTAAACAGCCAGTCATCAGAGTCTTCTTTAGGCTAAAAAGTCTATTTAACATTTTCACAAGAGGATGAGTTAACGCATAGGCATGAGTGAAACCCTTTGACACAATTACTTTGAATCCCCATATTTCAAGGTGCTTATGCAATGTCTTAAATGTGTAAAGTCTTAGATGCTGATAGCTATTTGATGAGGATCGTTGCAAAGGTCTCTTCTCAAGCTGATAATTAAGGGAGACGTCATAAAGGTAGGGCAGGTCTCCAAAGAGCATAAGAAGTCTATTAATCCAACTTGCAAGGTTGGGCGTAGTAAGTATAAAGTATCCTCCTGGCCTTAATGCCCTATAAGCTTGCCTAATCAGGTTATCTGTATTGTACAGGTGTTCTATTACCTCAAATGCCGTGACGACGTCGAACTCATTCTCGTAAGGTAAATCATCCAAGTTTAAGTCTGCTCTTAACACATTAAGCCCCCTACTTTTAGCTATGTTTAAAGCTTCGTAATTCACATCAACACCATGAACTTCTTTAACGCCCAGAATCTTAGCTATTTTGGTCGTGAAAAGACCGTCACCACACCCTAAGTCCAATAGTTTCTCCACATGTGGAAAAGGAACCTTTTTAAGAAGGTATTTTAGTACCTTTAACGTTTCTTCTTCTCTAACTCCAACATGTTACTCACATAAATTACTCATTACTATGTTAAAATTCTCTTGTATACTCTTCCCTCCGTGTAAAACAGGTATCCCAAGGTAGTTAGCCAACCTTAAATATAGAGGAATTCTAAACAAAATATAGGATGCTGATGGTATATCGTCTCTGCGTTCAACGGCGGTTTTAAAATCTATATACATCAAGAAGCCTTTAGCTCTTCCTCTGAGAAGCCTCACCATGGATAGTAGGAAAAACTTGCCAATAATGCTCTTTAATGGATTAAGACGTGTATCGTAAATCACGTCTACAAAAATATCTGGCATGAACCTATCCACCACAAGCACTTCATCCTTACCATAAAGTCTCTTCAAGTAAACATAAATTATGTAATCTAAAAGGAATATCTGAAGCCACAAATGGGCTATAGCCCTATTTCTATAATACTTGCGTATAGGTTGACAACGCTCACGAATTGTATAGCCTAAAAGCTTACAGACACCTAAAAGTGGATACGATAGGAAAGCGAACCAGCGCATCCAAACATATCTAGCACGAAGACCTCTTTCTAAGAGACTGGCTGTAACCATTTTTGCTTGAGTAGTTTTACCTGAACCATCAGGTCCTGAAAAGAAAATTATTTCTGGCTTTAAGACTATCACCAAATTTTTATCGTTTATACCGTTTCCATTTTATAATTAATGTCAGGACGATTATCGTTGTTGCGACTATAACCGGAGTTGCGATTAGAACGTTATCGCTAACCTCCGTAATCATGCTTGACTCGGAGAATTGAAGCGTAATGGTATTATTTCCAGGTAAGATTAAGTTTTTAATAATAATTTTATTTCCATCGACTGTCACGTCATTCTGAGATATAACTACAGGGATAGCTTCCTGCGGCCCCTCAAGGAATATAGTAAGTCCTTTAATTGGGTTTGCATTGCTAAATTGTATGATCAATTGCCCTTTCTCAGAAACTATTTTGGTAATATTAATGTTATATCTGCTTTTCCACCAATCATGAAAATCCGGACTAGTAACCACCCATATGGTATTGTTCTTGTAGAATGGATGAATAAAGGAAACATATTTACTTAATTCATCAATGTGATAATTCCGATACCTTGTAGTATTAAACTCGTAATCATGCTTAATGAAACCCGCATATTGACCGAAACCCAGCTTTCCAAGATTTAAAAGGTTTTGGAATGTGTCGCGAGCTTTAGAAAAGTAACTGTACGGCCCGTTTATCCCCCATACTAAAGGCTTAGACCAAATATTGTCTGGTAGATGGGGGTAGGGTAGATAGTCCATGAAAAACCCTGTTGCGTCGTGGGAGCCACCGATAGCTAATCCGCCGAAAACTCCAGCACGTGCATAAAGCATGTACTGATCTTTCCAAGTCCATACTGGACCGCAACCGTAAGACGGCAGATCTATAAGCCCTTTGTCTGCGAGGATGAACAAAGTCCTATTTATATTTGCTAAATCTTCAGATGACCAATCATGTGATTTATAAGTGTGAAAGCCTACATAGCCATATTGCTTAAGGAGGTCAAGCAATTCTAGAGCATTTTTAGTTAACTGACCTGTTGTAAGATCAACTAATAGACTTGTGAATATGAAGGATTCTGTTCGATTATACAGCCATGGATGACTATCGTATATATGCTTAATATTTAACATAAACTCATATGCTGCTTCGGTCTCGACATGATATTGTATGTTTACAGCCATTTCATAACCGTATGGTAATGTTCCTATAACGGGGAAAACCCAGTCTTTATATAACATTCTTATTAAGGATAGCCAAATAGTGAAGGCCCAATTAAACCTATTACTATCAGCAAATATGTAGCCAGGAACTTTATAATGGCTTATCCAAATGCCGTCAAATATGTTGTTTACATAGAATGCTTGCCCACTACCATATCTATTATATGATATTCCAACTGTAATATTTCCACCTGCGAATCCTTTATAACCACCAACACGATCCACAAGAAGTGCGTAGGACATGGCCGTAGAAGTAGTGGCATTCAATACGTGTCGTCCACCTGGAAGATCTTCATCTAGTAATCCATCGCCAAAATTTAGGGCATATGGAGATGGAGCCCCTATCATATAGTATAAAGGCTTAGAAAAGTTTAGAAAAGCATACGTGCATCCTTCACATTCCCAAGCTTTAAAGTTTAACCCTAAAACTTCTGCTAGTGGGAAATAACTTCTTTTATTGTTGGCGGCGTCTCTCATTCCTGTCTGTCCCAAAACTATTAGTCTTCCACCGTTCCTCACCCATCTAGTTATTATATCGATTGAGACATCACTAAGTTGAATTACATTCGGAAGAATCATGATATCAACACGATTAAGTGGTATTGAAGCAATATCAGATTCAAGCACATAGTGATCCTGTATCGGAATGAAATGTTTAACGTAAGAGAGAAACCACTTAGTGCTATTACCCCCACTACTACTCTTTCCCTCAGAAGGACCTATAACAACATAAACATTTATAACATGGTCAAGAACTTTCCCAGAATCACCAGCTACCTTTACACCGATAGGCATAGACGTAACTAATGTTGATAAAACAACGAATAAGATAAAAATAGCAAAAAGGTCCTTATCATAATTCATATATTTTTATCTTCACCCACCTTAAACTTTAATAACGCTCTGCAATATAAACGTGCTGACACCTCAAAATAGGCTAACAAGTGATTGCCGCGTATCTTAATAACTTTTTACTGATGCGTAACAGTATTTCTCTAAACAGTTCATTTGCATGCTTTTTATATACCATATGAAATTCTGCAAAAACACGTGCACGATATCCTAGAGTTTCAATCAGCGACTTTTCCTTACAAAGCTGTGTCAATATCTGTTTAAGTTCATGCAGATCTTGGAAAGCGAATCCACATCCAGCCCTTTTTATGACTTCGGCATTACCAAGGGATTTAACATATACTATAGGCCTACCTGACATTAAATAGTCTGCAAGCGATGCCCTCATTGTCAGCATGTGATGTAAACTCTTGGGACGTATGAGGAGGAGGAGGTGCACCCGAGATAGACAATCACTAAACTCCTTAAATGTAATGGGAGGCAAGACCTTTATACGGCTCCAATTGCGGGGCCAAATCCCTTTATTCTTACTGATAACTATCAGTTCGAGATCTAACCCCGAGGCAACAAGTTCTTCTACGAGATCATTTAATGCATTCACATCGACCCATTTAATTATGTCACCGCTGCAAAGGATTTTCAGGGCACCTGTATAAGGCGGTTTCTTATATGGTATCCATTCAGGGAAGCTACCATGAGGTACTACTATGCTTTTCCTCTCCTCTAAACCATACACTTGTCTATGGTATAACCTGTAACTCTGTGTAGGAAATATTATCAAATCAAATCGAAACACGATATTATTAAGAAGTAACCACAGCATCCTTTCAGCTAACTTTACATTACCTTTCAATTCATAAGCGTGTTCAATTGGAGGATCCATATTATCAACCACAATGAACCCACGATTTAGTATACGAATAAGGTGGAGTAACAATAGAGATGCCAAGTAGCCCAATAGATACTTTATACCAAGAAAGCTATGAGGATAATCAATCACAGCTATAATGAACACCCTACGTGAAATACTTTCTAGAATAGCTTTAAGTATTCCTCCAAATACACTATGCTTAAAAACTCTTATGCATCCTTCTGAAAATCTTAATAAAAGCCTATCTTTTACACTATACCAAAATGCACATCCATTCATTCTCAAATTTAACTTGCATAGATTGGCATAGAGTCCATAGTATCTATGTGTAAGACCATCTACGACATCATCGATTCTCCATGCAAATTTATGAGCTACAATTATGAGTGAAAGTCCTTTAGGCTTCATTGCGTAACCTAATCACCGTAAAATACCTTTTATTATGTAAGAGAATTGGCTCTGTTGATGCCGGCGTATACTTCAGTTTTATCGGTGATTGCATCACAGTTGTCCAAGGAGCTTTAATCCTTTTCGCAATACTATGAGCTGCTAGGGTGCATGATGGAGATTCTGATGTAGCGACAACTAAGTCTATGTCCTTAGGAATGATAGAGCAAGTAGAGACGATGTACTCCTCTATAGATTTAAGTGCACCTATCCTAGCGACCCTACTCTTAGAGAGTGCAGGAAGGTGGATGACATAGGGCTTAACACCATACCTGTGTATACGGCGTACAACCTCATAAGCCCTTAGAGTCCCACCAGTTTCCATACGTTTAAAATTACCTATATATACTACGTTCATAGTCATGAGATAATCTCCTGCAACATGTTGAGAATTTGACCCAATCTTTCTTTTGGCACTAATAGGTAGTTTAAATCTTCTATTTGTATCATTAAGTAATTTTGTTTATGCAATATTCCTTTAATCCTTGCTAAGTTTTCTAATAATATTTCGCATATAATTATCGGTCTCTTAACCGATAAAATATTTATGCTACCCATTAAGACTTCTGGTTCAGCACCTTCAACGTCTATTTTAATCAAAATTCTGTCTGAATCCAGTTCTTGAAGTATTGAATCCAATTTTACTGTTTTTACTTCTAGACAACCTCTTTTTCTTTTTCCTCGCAAAATTGTGGACCAGCCTAGCTCTTCATGGAGATAAAGCTTTAGCTTACCAATAGAATCGGATAATGCTATGGGATAGAGCTTAACGTTATTTAACCCATTCATAACCAAGTTTCGTTTAAGGTAAGTCAGCGCTAATGGGTTAGGTTCAAAGGCTATAATGGTTCTAACGAATTTAGCATACCTCACGGTATATGAACCTATGTGAGCTCCTATATCACAAAAGATTTCGACTAGACCATTTTCGATGGCTTTTTATATGAAACGATGTACGAGCCGTTCAGAGATCACACAGGTGAAATCTCGATAGTTTAGTACTATAAAGTAAAAGCTATCTACAAGAATAACTTTATTTCTGAGAATTTTCCTAAGACATTGTCTAGAACCCTCAGCTAGACTTTGATTTAATTTATTGAACACAGCTCGGTAACAATCTAGAAGCATACAAAAGTAAAGCTCGAGAGCATACCTAAATTGAAGTGGCTTTACTCTGAAAATTATTTGAAGCATCCTGTTTAGGAAAACAGTAAGTCCGCTCTTGCTATTATCGTGTCCCATGTAGGACATCTATTCGAGTTGATAATAGGCTATGGCTTTTTGTCCCAGGGGGCTGTAACTGTAACCCTTTAGTTTATATATTGATGGAAAATATCTCCTGATGGAAGAGGGATCGTTTACGGTAAGGTGAATTTCGATAATCCACCTTTTTATCTTTCGATCTCTTAATACTCTAGACGCCCCACGTAATATATCGATTTCAGCACCCTCCACATCAATCTTTATCAAATCTGCAGAGTCTTCTTTTATTATTCGTTCAAAGACTTCATCTAGAGTCCACAATTTAACGCTAACATTTTTTGATGATCTTAAGCCTAGCCTACATAAGTGGCTCGGCAGAAGGGATGCAGCTCCTAAATTATCTGAGGGTATATTTAACCTTGCATATCCCATGAGGCTGCCAAGGGCTATTGGCATTGCAACAATGTTCTTAACCCTATTAAGTTCTATATTGCGCTTTAACCACCAGAAGACCATGGGATTAGGCTCAAACGCGTAAACTCGCCCTTCTAAGCCAACTCTTCTAGCGGCTTTAATACTGAACAGACCACAGAAAGCACCTACGTCAATGACAATCCAACCCTTTCTAGGTATATGCGACTCAAGGGAATCATACTCATCATAATCCCACAAATTAACGCGAAGAACATCCTTAATTGCACAGAAATACTTGGAGCCATCCGGTGCTTTTATAACTCGGGGGAAAAGCCCGATCTTATACGATATGCTTGGGAATAGCGAAGAGATACAATAGGAGAGAGGATAGCCACGTAAAAGCGAAGATATAGACCTAAAAAGCTTACCTTGTAGATAGCTCTGCAGGACCTTAATCACACCCCTCATTTCATGCATCACTCTTCAAAACCTTACCGTATACATCTAAGTATTTTACTGCAATATTAACATATACATAATTTAGACTTCTATTATATGCAAGCCGCTGAGCTTTTTGAAGGAATTCGTGATCGATGATAAGTTCTTCTAATATTTTTGATAGGCTCTTAGCATCTCCTGTCTTAACGATGAAGGCGCATCCTTCCAATACTTCAGAAGCTCCAACTTTATCGCTTAACACTATCGCACATCCCTTAGAAGCCGCTTCAATAGCTGGTAGGTTGAAGGAGTCGAAAAGTGAAGGAGCCACAAGGATATCCATTTTTTCGTAAAGTTTCTCGAGAGACTCGCGTGTAAGTCTGGGAAGAATTCTCACTGAATCTAAAGGTTCCAATTTATTCCGTATTTCTTGAGGAATCTTGCCGAGTAAATAAAATTTGAATCTCCCATTAAGTTGTATCTTTTTATGAAGAAGAAGTAATGTGTGAAAAATAACACTAATACCCTTTCTCAAAGGGTGTCCTCCAAGAATAGATGCAATTACAACAGGCTCTCTACCATCGAGATGTTTACTCTTTTTGCTGAAGTTCGGATTCAAATCAGTCCCATTAGGAACCACACACTTATTAATCATTAAAGGTCCTAATGTAAGTTCGTACGTCTTCATCAACAAATTTGAAACAAAAGTTACGGTGTCTGAAAACTTTATTAATCTCATAATGAGACAGTCATACAACTTTTTTGTATTCTGAATTTTCTTCTCAAAATATTCTTCTATGTAGTGACCATGAAATGTTACAACAAGCTTTTTCCGTAGGAACTTTGCCATTACCGCGAATAGAAGTTGTTTAGGCTCCCCTGAGAATATGTGAATAAGGTCAGATTTCGCTATAAGAAGTAAGATATCTATGAAGTAACGTAGTAATGAAAGATGTAGCACCCTTACGTTATTTGATAATACGGTAATGTGATTACGGATTAAGGATACCCCTAATTCCCTGAAGGGTGTGGAAGCTACGGTTATTTCAACAGGTATTTTCAGCGAAGCTAGGGCATCGATAAGTGGGCTTGAAACCGCGTTCGGTCCACCAGCTCGCCTATACTTGAAAGGCCTATAGCCAGCGATTAAGAGTATGCGAGGTTTTCTAAGCATGTCTTAAACACTTAGCGGACTATGTAAGCTTAGTTGCATTAGGCTATGTAACATATGCTTTCAGTCACGGAGTTCATGTAGACAACATTTGCTTTATTTTTAAGCGAATCAAACTCGTCAATGAACTTGCTGAAGTATTGTTCCATGGCGTATTTAGCATTAAGGGACATTTGATTAGATATCGAGAAATAAATATAGTGTGGGTTTTTCATGGCTAAGCTTTGATTAATGTTGCTGATGGACACATTAAAGTATTCATCGCCTTCAGGTCCGTTTAAGCTGTATGTTCCAGCAGCTGGCCATGTACTTAGTATTTCCTTGAGAAAATAGTAGGGCTCAAATCCAATGTAGTGGATGGACACTTGATTTCCATACTCTGCTAGAAATTCGATTTGAGTTATGCTTTTTTTTGTAAAACCTATATAGGTTAAAGCTGTGGACCAGTGGCTCACCACTTTAAGTGGCATAGAAGCAACGCTTAATAAAAGCAAGAGCGATAGCGCAGTTATGAAAATCTTTCTTGGTGCACTTAACATTACATTTTGCGAGGCATTATTTGCATATTTTATGTTTTTAAGGATCATAAGGGTAAAGCCGCAGTTTGGAATAATGAAGGCTTCAAGAACCCTTTGAGGATGAACTGCGGTGGTAAAGGCGAATATTACTAGGAAAAAGGTTGAAAGGAGCCATAAATAAGTGATGTTTCTGCTTAAAAGATTTCGCAGAACCCTCTTAAACCCTAATTGTCTAGACGATTGTATTAATGCAAAGGCTACCAAAAGGAGCATTATAAGATTAAGGTAGAATATTATTAGCCACTTAAGCCACACCATACTTTGGTAATCAGCCTTAACAGATATAGAGCCAAATCTTTCACCTGTTTTCTCGACAACTCTCCATAGGTTTATTTCAAATGATGCAAACCTTTCCATGGCAGGCAATAACACAGAATTAATCTCCGCGAAGAACCTCTCTATTGACCACTCGCAGAGGTAGCCGTGCCAAAGCAGGAAGATAACTATGGGTGTTAAAACATATGATGGAAAATGATTAAACCTCTTCAGGATAGTCGAGGATACGGCGTATATAAATATAGATATGGCTATAAGTGTTGCGAAATAGATATGAGAGAAAACGATGGCTGAAAAAATCATCACGAACAATACAAATGTTTCTCCGTTCTTCCTTCCATCAATACTAAGTGTAAGAAAGGTTAAAAACGTATAAAGCGGAAGAACAAAAATGTAGTGGTTGCTAAAGCTCGGCTCAGTATCACATATAGCTATATACAAGGGAATGGAGATTAAAAGAGGGAGTCTTGGCCATCCGGCAACATTACGTGTAACGAGGCAAAGCCCAGCAAGAGAGAGTACCAATCTGAAGATAAATGGCAGGACATGGCTAACTAGAAAGTCAGGCTTTAAACCGAGAATATCTATGAAGACTGCTGAAAAAATTGCATGAGCTACATCAGCTACTGGGAATGGGTAATCTGGATCGGTAACGGATCCAGTATTCAACACGTGGTATATCTGGGCTTGGTGAAAACACTCCATCTGAAAAGCATTAACATACATAAGTCTCGGCAACTCTATATAAGCCACTGACAAAACCACGCAAAGAACCGTGTATCCCGTTAAAGAGTCCTTGATGAAAAGGCATAAAATAAGTGCCGAGGAAATCATGGCCACACCTAACCAGTATGCGGGCGGAAGGTTTTCTACCACGGAAAAAGCAGAGTTAAAACTGGATTTATCTAGAAGTGGAAGGAAAGCGGTGGAAACAACTAAAAGAAACATTGATGAAAGAGATAGAAACTTAACGAGAGAACGCAAATTATCCTGCATTGAGCACCGCCGCCTTAGCTAGATCTATTATTCTTTACGCTTAATTTACACTTAAAGAGTCTTAAACAAGTAACATTTCATCTGTAAGTTTGGAATTACTTCAATAAGTTCTTCAGCAATAATTTAGTTTTAATCACTATACATAGCATGATCTGATGGCAACTAATGCAGATCAAGCGCGCGCAGTAAGCCGTTTAAACCATGACTTATCCTATACGGTATTCCTCCAACATTAGATCCGATTACAGGTTTTTCTCTAGCCCAAGCCTCAGATATGACCATCGGATAAACCTCAACATAATCTGTTATCGATGGAAGAACAAGGGCTACAGCCGAATCAAGCGCATGTATCTTCGTCTCCTCGTCTACAAAGCCAAATATGTAGACCTTATCCCTAACGCCGATCTTTTCCGCTAAATTTAGAGTTTCCTTGAGATATCCTCCATATGGTCCTATGAAGACTGCTGCGACATTCTCATCGCTAACATACTTTAGTGCTTTAACTAGGATATGTGGTCCCTTTAGCTTGTGCATCCTGCCAATAAAAAGGAAGATTTTCTCCTGCTTTATTCCAAATCTCGCCCTGAACTCATCAGGATCTCCTTT
>Ga0209394_1001355_pt1 | contig 14589 bp, 10 predicted proteins | sample JNZ201metaG_FD_184122 | JGI IMG/M metagenome (GOLD analysis project Ga0209394, IMG submission 184122) | Hot spring microbial communities from Jinze hot spring, China to study Microbial Dark Matter (Phase II) - JNZ 20120812A (SPAdes) (version 3) ... | reverse complement strand
CCATATAAGGACTACACTAAATAAGCTTTAATATGAATCGTATTTCCTGCGTCTTCTCTTATTACGTAGTTTGGAGTTTAGTTTCCAGGAAGCGAAGCACACAGACACTCACGATTTCATAAACGAGTTTATCCGCAATACCGTTTCCCGCCCTAGGTTTCTGTAGGTTTTCCTGGGTGGGTTGCGCCTCCTGCTCCACGCTTCACCGTGGCTACCAACCGCTCTACGTGGAGGTCATGGGCACCGTTCGAGCCTAACGGCACAAGGCTCACATTCAGTTCTCGAGAAATCTTACAAACTCAGTAAATCCCTTTCGCATTAAAATAGCTCTCCCACCCTATTTATGCTAAGGTCTTGAGAGAACTCAGTTACTTAACTGTGATTAGTTGGATCTGAATATTGTTGAGTAAGTGAGGAGCGTTAGGGTGATGTAGGTTAAACGTAATATTCGAGTAGGTAGATAGTGGAGGTGTTTGGAATGAGGTTGTGGTCTATTCACCCAAGGTACTTGGATAGGGTAGGGTTAGTAGCACTGTGGAGAGAAGGGATCCTAGCCCAGAAAGTCCTTGAAGGACGTACGAGAGGTTATGTAAATCATCCACAATTAACTAGATTTAAAAATTCTCCCAACCCGTTACTTACAATAGGAACCTACCTCTACCATGTATATCTAGAGGGTCTTCGTAGAGGATATAAGTTCGACCCTCACAAGATCAAAACATACGATAATTCACTTACTAGTACTATCCCTATAACAACCAATCAGGTTAAATACGAATTTAAACTACTTCTATACAAGCTTACGCAAAGAGAACCAAAACTAGCGCAAAATCTTAAAGATATAAAGGAAATCCAGGTAAACCCGATATTCTACGTTATTGAAGGACCTATTGCGGAGTGGGAAAAACCTAGAGATATCCTGCTTGAGGAGTTAAACGGATGACATATCTAAAAATAAAAATAATTGAACCCGTATGCTGCGACAATTTAAGCAACTTCGGGGAGTCCCTCAGTTCTTATCGAAAGTGTTGAGCGGTTTCTCATTTCTAGACGCGTCTAGCCTTGTACGATTGTTTCGGGTTTCATATCTTTATATATTGGTTGATGTAGATGGGAACTCTTATAAGTGCCCTATATATGATGGTACTTGGAAGTAGTTCGATGAGAAGTCGAGACCCCCCAGGGGCTCTCTCCGAGACGCTCAAGATGTGGGGTTTAGGGGTGCCCCTGAGTGCCTCCGAGAATGTTGAGGTTTCGAGTGGGATATGGGGGAACGAGAATGGGACGATATCACCAACCAATACAAACCTATATAGGGGCTGAACCCTTTAACATATGGTTGGTAGCTAAACTACTATCTGGCGTTAAGTAGGAGTTCATGAATCCTACTAATTAACAGTTAGTAGAGTTTAGAGCAACAGTGATAGTATGGGCAGTGGTATACCGCCTAAGGTCGCAGAGTACGTCGGGAAGCACCTGAGGTCTCCGGCTATGAGGGAGCAGATGATGTTCTTGCTCAACAGGATAGCCTCCGGAGAGTGCGTTACGTGGAGAGAGGTCGCTAATACCTCCGTCAAGCTACACTTCCAGAAGCTGAGGACCATGGGTCTGCTGGTCGGCGTGATAAGGGGTCCAGGCAGGAGGTCGTGCCTAGTGAAGTACTTCGACACCACCGCCGAGTCTCTAAACTCTCCCGCATGTTCGGACAGAGGATCCAGTAGCTCCTTGGGGAAGTAGACAAACTCGCGGGGCTTCCCACCGGTCAGCCCCAAGTAGTACCTGCAGAACTTTTCGAAGCACACAAGCCTGAGGACCTCTCTATCTAGCGTGGGGATGTAGACTATCTCCTTCGGCTTAAAGGTGGCTACTAGCTTCACTACGTGCTCCAGCCTGATGCCGGAGTAGTACATCAGAAGGTAGTAGAGGTAGTGTCTCTCCCTGAGGTACTTCAGGGTCTTCTCGAAGAGCTCTAAATCTATCTCGAACACTCTAACACCCGCCCTGTAGCCTCTAGAGGGGACTACCTCCATAAGCCAGCCGAACGTCTCGAGTGGGATCTTCCTCCTGAAGTATATGTACTGAACGCAGTGTCTGAACACGTTCCTGAGCCACGTATTCTCGTGGTTTATACGTACTCCACGAGCTCTTCCGACAGCTCCCTTCCCTCTAAGTACCTCTTGAAGATGCTCCTGTAATTAACGGTCTCGTTAGTAGAGACCTCCCACCACCTCTTATGCTCTCTGAGAAACCTCTCGAACTACACCGACCGTTATCAGACCTATGAAGAGTTACTGCTCTACATAAAAACGTTTCATGGCTACGAGGGATAGTCGTGAAACGATGGCCTAATAGATAACCAGATCCCTGGGAATGTGGCGGGCCCGCCGGGATTTGAACCCGGGACCTCCGGCTCCGGAGGCCGGCGCCCTATCCTGGCTGGGCCACGGGCCCGTATAGTGCTTGTTTATTTCTTAATAGCTTTACTCTCCGCTCTCGTTTTTGTTTAATCCCTAGCTTTTATAAGGGAACTCTAGTACGGTTTACCGATAAGACCTAGATGCTGACCGCAATTTTAACAGAAGGGGCTCTCGTTTTATGCTTAGGGGTTCAGCTCTGATATAGGTTTGTATTGGTTGATTTTATTGCCTCATCTCTTACTCCCGCATCCTGCTCTGGTTCTCATCGGGCTTTGGGGCGTCCGGGGCGTCCTCGGCCACATCACATTGGTTTATCCTCGGGAGAGCCCGCACTTCATCTACGTAGCTCTCGACCCCTCATCTATGTACATCCACGCATATCACCATAAGGTACTTATAAACGTTTCGATCATATCGACAGACATAGGCAGATACGAAAACCGAAACAGTTACATAAGGCTTTGTCGGTTTCTACGCTATTTCTTCTGAGACCGCCCTACTGACACCACCAGCTTTATCGACCCGAATTACTCTATCGGATATGTTGATTATGGTATCGTCGTGTGTAACGACTATGAGCTGCCTGAGGGACTTACTCAGCTCTTTTATGATGTCAAACACCGACTCCCTCCTCTCGGAGTCAAGATAGATGGTTGGCTCGTCGAGTATCAGAGTCGTAGGAGACCTACCCATGACTAGCTCGGCTAGAGCTAACCTGAGCGCTATGGAAACTCCGACTCTCTCACCTCCACTAGCGTTCTTTATCGGTACCTCACCCTCCGGGACTTTAACGAAGATCTGGAAGTCGTCGTTTATGGCGATATTAGGTAGTTCGAGCTTGCTCAGTATTCGGTTAGCCTTTTTCTCCAGCCCCACTCTCACGGCTTTCGTCAAGTTCTTGGCTACTTCTCCATCCTTACCTAAGTACTTTTCACCGAAAGCCTCTAGCAGCTCGAGTACCTTAGCCATCCGCTCGAGGCCCCTAATATCTCTCTCGTACTTCTCTACGTCCTCCCTCAGTTTCTCGACGAATTCTCTCGTCTTTTCAATAGACCCCCTAAGGCCCTCTATCTCACTAATAAGATTGCTCGACTTCTCCTGCGCTACCCTCAACTTGCTCTCCAAGTTCCGTCTCAACCTCTCGAGTTCTTCATCTCTCAGTGTACTAACATGCTCAAGCGAAATAACGGAAGGAGGTCTTAACTCCAGCTTAACAAGTAATGAAACAAGCTTATCGAACAGCTTCTCAGGGTCGATGAAGGCGTCAGTAGATTCCCCCCTTGACTGCCTCCTCAGTATGTCGAGCTCGTTCTCAGCCCTAATGACTTCCTCTCGAAGCTTCTTGAGGGATTCGACGCACTCGCCGACTTCCTGGAATTCTATACTTACCGAGGTACACAATTCTTCTGCTTTCTTCTTTAGTTGCCCCAGCTCTCCCTCCCTCTCCCTGAGATCCTTCTCAACGTTCTCCTTCTTGGGAAGAAGCTCTCGAAGACTCCTTAAAGCGTCGTCGACTAGCCGCCTCCTCTCTTCGAGCTCTTTAAGCTCTCTTCTCACTCTCTCGAGATTCTTCTCGATATCCGAAATCTCCCCCGCTAGGTGTGCTTTCACTCTCTCAGGGCTTGCGATCCTCGAGCCGCAAACGGGGCATCTATCACCGAGTTCGAACTTGCTGAGGAAGTCCTTTAGAAGCTCTAAGTGCTTTCTGTACCCTCCTTCTTGTTCTTTAAGGGTGCTTATACTACTCTCAACTTCGCAGCGTAGCTCCTCGAGCTTATCCACGGGTACTTCGAAGGTTCTCCAGGTCTTCTCTAGAAGGTCCCTCAACTCGTCGTCGACTCCTTGAAGTCTGCTCCTCAGGTTCACCACTTCATTAGCCACCCAAGTATATAGGTCAGAGTTCCATTCTTTCACAACCCCAAGACGCCTTACCACTCCTTCGAGCTCCCCAAGCTTCCTAAAGATCAAAGCCTTCCTTAACTCAATTACCGTGTCTATAGCTCTCTCAACGAGATCTAGCTTTTCATTTAGCACCTGCACCTCTCTGTCTAAGCCCTCTTTTTCTCTTAAGAGCTTATCGAGCTTGTCTTCCGAGTAGCTAAGTTCTCTCTTAAGCTTCTCAAGGTTCTTTCTAGCCTCATCGAGTATTCCCCTCTTGCTCTCGAGTTCTCTCTTCAGAACGCTTTTCTCGTTTTTAATAACAGCCTTGATACTGTCGAGAGCCTTCTCAAGGTAGCTGAGGCCGAGGAGGGAGAGCACCCACCGCTTCCTCTCGGAGTCTTCGATGTCTATTATCTTTGTTAGCTCGTCTTGGAGCGAGAATATTGTAGCACGAACAAGCTTCCTCAACTCACCGGAGGTGTAAGCCGGCAAGCCGATCAGCTTCCCGATCTCCCTAACTACGCTGAGAGCCCCAGACGCCCTTAACTTTCTGCTATTCTCTTCAAGCTCATAGAGGTGCGCTTCGCTAGAGCCCCTAGCATCGAGATCCCTCACGACTAAGTATCTCCTCCCCCCTATTTCAAGGAGTACTGAGACCTTTCCACTCCTCCTCCCCCTAGTAACTATGAACTCAGTCTTTCCTCCTCTGATGTCCGGTCCCCTGTCAACTAGTAAGGCTAGGTAAATAGCGTCGACTATTGTTGACTTGCCAGCGCCATTAGGTCCCACTATCGATACCACGCCGTCGGAGAAAACCACCTCAGTTTTTTCGTGTGAGAGAATGTTCTCGAGCCTAGCTTCCCTGATTATCACTTCTTCCTCACCAACTTCTCGATCTTCTCTACGAGCTTCTCTCTCCCCAATACGTCTTTAATGAGCTTCTCTACAGCTTCATCGTCTTCACTACTTCTAATGACTCCCAGTAACAGCTCTGCAATCTCAGGGTCTTTAGCTACTTCGTAAACCACTGACTCTAGAGTTAGTGGAGCCTCACCGAGATCTTCCGAACTCCGCTCCTCAGATTCGGCGACCTCAGGACCTACCGGCTTGTAGCCTAGAACTAATCCGCGACGCACTAACTCATCCAGGCGGCTCCTAACTCTCTCCCACTGGTCTACATGCCTCGAGAACTCCACATAGAGTATCGGAGGTTTTCCGCTCTCACCCAGTGCAAGCTTGCTGAGCCTCCCCTCCAGGTCGCTGAAGCCCCTGACTCCCTCCATTACTACGATCCTCCTAAACCTGCTGAGCTTAATCCAGTTAACAACTACATCGCTCTTGCTTAAGTCAACTAAAGCCACGTACCTCTCGCTACTTGCTTCAGACACTGCTAGAGCCTCAGTAGAACCGGGGTATACGACCGGTGTATTACCGTGTCTCAACGAATACCTCGTGTGGTAGTCTCCCAGAGCCACATAGTTGTATCCTGCAGCGTCGAGATCTACTAGGGAAGCGTGAGATGTGGGAAGACCGAGCTCCTTGAGCAACAGGTGTGCCATAAGAACTCTCCTCACAGCTTCCGCCTTCCTGAGCCTCCCAACCCATTCACTAAATACCTCGGGTGGTGAGTATGGTACAGCAGTAACACCGAGCTCGCCTGTGCGCAAACTCACCACGTGAGTTCTGGGCTCGCTGAGGGCTAGAACCCTAGCTACTCCGACTTCTTCTAATACCTTCAGCGGTGACACCTCAGCTCGCTTGGGTTGGTCGTGCTGACCTGCTACCACTAAGAACGGTATTCCAGCAACAGAGAGCCTCTTGAGGGACTTAACAGCGTAGTAGTACGTCCTCGGGCTTGGTTTAAAATCGTCAAATAGGTCTCCGCAGTGGATCACTGCGTCAACCCTCTCTTGGACTGCTAAGTCTATTACCTCATCAAAAACATCGTAGAAGTCGAGCTCGCGTGCTCTAGAGTAGGTTAGTGGCTTCGACGAGCCTAAGTGCGTGTCAGATACGTGCAGGAGGAGCACTTCAGTCACCCTCCCATTCACTAGCTAGAGATTTAAAGTCTTCTCGCTTAACTCTAGCAGCATCTGCCCCACACCTCCACTTATCGACGATGTTTGGTGTAGCTCCAGCTCTCTTCCCTCTGTGTAGGTCTAATTTGACGTACGCCGGGTACCAGTCTGTCCATTCCCCTAAGAGCACTCCATGACCCGGTGGGAGAGATGGGAGAATATCCGTATACTCCTCGCTTAAGATGTCTGTAAGCTCCATAAGCACGCTCCTATCGGCCTTCTGGACTAAGCGCAAGAACGCATAGTTCTGAACCTGAGAGACCACTCCGGTGTCCAGAGCTCTCGGCCTCTGACTCACTATTGCGAGCATCCCGCCGAACTTCCTTCCCTCCCTTATGAACCTCTGGAGGGCCTCCTTAGACCACGTACTAGCTTCTCTACCCAAAAACAGGTGAGCTTCCTCAACGACGAGTAAAGTTGGCGGTATGATCCCCTCTTTAAGGGACCAGAGGATGTTTTCTGCTATTACTTTAAGCATATAGTCCTTCTCGCTGTCTACTAGCGCTGATACATCTACTACGACGATTTTGCCGTAGCTCACTAACTCGCTCACATTAGGGCTTTCGAGACTGACTCGGTGCCACTCAAAGAAGTCATCTATCTTATCGTTGATGTAGCTAACCGTTCTATCCTCCTTGGACTCTCCCTCGACATGCTCCTTCAGGAGCTCTCTGTACAGCATCAGGGGGTCTGGGAGTTTATTGGGCATCTCTCCATGCTCCAGTCCAACCCTAGAGACGTACAGTCTCCTAACTACCTCTACAGGCGGAATCACTTTACTCCGGGATTGCTCAAATATGTCGGCATTCAACTTTCTCAGGGCATTTCTTAATATCCTTCTCTGCTTGGTTGCAGCCGGCTCGGGAATTATGAAGTTAACGAGGAGTCCTATCGGTACCTTAAGTAGGTTTATTAGCGCTTCATGAACGCTTACGACGACGTCTTTAGATTCACTCACAAGCCCCCCGTACTCACCATGGACGTCGAATATTACTACGGAACCACCTATCTGAGCTATCCTATCGGCTAGTATTGCTACTAAGTTGCTCTTACCCGAACCCGTAGTCCCAGCTATTAGTAAGTGCTTAGCGAGTGAGTTAACTCTAGCCCTGATTTCCAGAGACTCGAATCCGACTAAGGAACCAACTCTGATGCCTCTAGTTGGTTCGCAACTATAGATCATTCTGAGGTGCTCTAGGCGGGCGAGGTAAACCGGGGTTTCAGGTGGTGGAGGATACGTCGGGAACTCGGGTCTGCCCTTAGTTATGTCTGCGATTAGTAGGACCTTCATGTAGCTTTCCCTCTTTAAGTCACTCATGTAACTCTCGAAAGGCCCTAAGCCTGGGCTAACGATTATCGGTATTACAGACCTATACACTGTTGAGCCAACTATCCCAATTACTTCCCTCTCCTCCTCTGCGTCTCTCACCTGGTCCTTGGCTTTGAACCTCATGTAGACATAAGTCCCGGAAGATACTGGGTAGTTAGACTTTATGTCTACCTCGGTTGGTGTTGAGTATTCGCCAACTATACCTATAGGCTTCAAGCTCACACTACTTCACCCAAAAGCTCTCTTCCGGTAGGTATAGACGAAAAGCCTAGTTTGAGGAGTAGGTACCTAAGCTCCCGACCGCTTATTTTACTCAAGTTGTGTGCTAACTTCAGGGGATCCGGGTAGCCTGTGTGGGAATATGGGTAGAGTTCCGATAAGACTTCTACAAGCTCCTCGGGGCTCCACTTACCTGGCATAGTAACCTGAAAAGCTTGAGCAGGCGGGCTAAAGACTACGTACGTGACTGTAATAGGCATCAGGGGCTCCAGGAAAGACCGGTCTTCTTGGTCTAAAGAGTTTAGGGGTCTCGGCATCTCCTTGAAGCTATATATGTAGACGGGCTCCAATAGTAAGGCCTTCTTCGGGAGCCGCCCTATTCTCTTCATCAGTTCGATGAGCACTAAGTCGTTCACTCTATCCCCAAGCTTCTCGAGTAGCTCGGGACTAGACACTCTATCCGTATAGTAGCTCCTCCTAATGCTCTTAGCTATAAAGAGAGGAGTGGCACCGGTTGCTACTATAGACTTAACACCTCTAACGACCTCACGCCAAATGTCTCTAAACCTAGAGGGTCTATCCTTAAAGGACTTGAGACTCCGCGGGATCTCCGGAAACTTGCTGTACCACAAAAAGGAGAAAAGAGATCCGTCAAATAGAGACACATCAGCTCCCTCAGATACTCTCACTAAAGCCGAGACCTCGAGTCTTTTCGAAATAAACTGTACGGACCTCATCACGACCTCGTCAGCAGTAACATCGCTTACGCGTAGCGACGGAATAAAGTATCCGGCGTCTGCGTCGACCAGGCACTCCGTAGACGAGGTCTTACCCGGTGAAACCCTGATTGCTGCGGACTGCGCTGCATAAACTAAGAACATAGCATAAGACTTCAACGCCCAGCTAGAGTCTCCGGCTGCTACTATAGGGGGAGACTTGGGAGTAGTTCTTAGCTCGAAAAACTCGACCCCTTTAAAAGTATCGAGGAGGTCCTTCACTTCTCCGATTCTTGTAAATAAGCTTCCAACGACACTGCTTAAAGCGCTTACTAAGCTATCGTGTATAGGCATGGAGCTTCACCAAATAACTTCTAAAACTCAATAGTCTAGCACCCAGCGTATTCTTAACAATTAGCAACAATATAAGTACAAACGAGCAACATCTTCTAGTGCCGTCACTATCTACACTGCTTTAGACTTGGTTAGGTGGAAATTCCGTGTACTCCATGGTGGGGATTATTTGACCGTAGATTGCGGCGTGTGAGGACTGTGGTTAAGCCGTATAATCTCTGAAGTCTCCTGTTAGATTGGAGGTTTTGGGCTTGCTGAGTGGCTCGGTGGGGGTGTACGTAGGCACGTCTGGTTGGCTTTACGATTGGAACGAGGGTAGGTCTCTTGACTGGTACCTTAAGTATTCCGGTCTTAACGCTGTTGAGCTGAACGCCTCCTTCTATAGATTTCCGTTTCCAAACCAGGTGGTCGGCTGGAGGAGGAAGACTGAGAACTATGAAGTCCGCTGGGCTGTTAAAGTGCATAGGAGTATAACTCACTTAAGGAGGCTGGGCGGGGGCTCTCTAGCTGTTTGGTCAAAGTTCATAAGCCTCTTTAAGCCCCTAGACAATTACATCGACTTCTACTTAATCCAGATGCCGCCGACGTTCGAGATGAGTGAAGGTAACGTATCCAAACTGGAGAAGTTCGCGGAATCAGTCGGACTAGGTAGCAGGCTAGCAGTGGAGTTCAGGAGTACAAGCTGGTTCAATGACGGTACAATCGAGATTTGTCGGAAGATCGGTGCTACAGTAGTATCCATAGACTCACCTATAGGTACCTGGGTTGCTTCGAGCAATGGCATAGTCTACATTAGGCTCCACGGAAGAACTGAGTGGTATTCCTACGAGTACACTCTAAAGGAACTCGAGGAAATAGTGAGCAGGATAGCCGAAGTAGGTCCCCGCAGAGTCTACGTATTCTTTAACAATGACCACTGGATGTTAGACAATGCGAGGACTATAGTAAGGATACTTAGCTCAAAGATCTAGACAATGACTTCGTGGGCTATAATGAGCTCTCCTTCGAAGCTCCTTGGATGTTACGTAAGGACGCATCCTACAGTTCCACTACGCGCGGTCGCCTGCTTTTAAACTGCATAAAACGTCGCGGGCCATATGCTGTAATGGTGGAGTTTAAGTAGGGAAAAGGAAGAACGAAGCCGGGCGTAGCAAATAAATAAAATGAAAAACCAGGTTACATTTAGTTAGGTCAGCTCGAGCTCTTTAGCTTTAGGCCAACGAGCTTAGTTATTAGAATAGTGCATGCGTTATCTCCTGATACGTTAATAGCTGTTCTTAGAGCATCTGCTATAGGGTCTATAACCATCATTATACCGACTCCCTCTAATGGAAGCCCGAGCGTCCCTAAGACGAATGCGAGCATTATCGTCCCTCCACCAGGTATGGCTGCTGTCGCTACAGACCCTATGACAGCTGAGGTTACAGCCAGACCTATGTGTACTGGCGTAAGTGCTATCCCAAAGAGCTGAGCTACAAAGATGGCTGAGAGAGCTTGGTATAGAGCTGTCCCGTCCATGTTCGCTGTAGCACCTATGGGGAGAGTTATCTGGAACACTTCATCGGGTACCCCCATCCTTCTAGCTGCCTCCATGTTGTAGGGTAGCGTAACGGCTGAAGATCTCGTGGTGAAGGCTATTAGGAACGGTGTGGACTGGATCTTGAAGTACTTCAGTGGGCTAAGGCCTCCGGTTAGTACTATGATGCTGTAGACAACGAAGAAGTGTATGAAGGTAAAGCTATACTGAGCTAGCAGGAACTTGCCGTAAGCTCCAAGCATCTGCGGGCCGTAGACTGCTATGAGCCAGGCAGCGTAAGCGAATATAGCTACTGGTGCGTAGTACATTATTACTCTAACCATAGTTATCATAGTGTTTGATGCCAGTCTTAGGAATGAGTATATCTTCCTACCTTCTTCACCCAGTAGTACGACGGCTACACCTAGAATTATGGCGAATATTATCATAGTCATAGCCCCACCGACGGCTAGGAGGGCACTGAAGTCGGTCTGGAAGAAGCTTAAGAGTATGTCAACAGATGAGGGAGGCTTCGGAGGAGTGTAGCCAGCCGGAGGCTGCAGCCCAATACCAACACCTGGCTGAAACACCTGTCCAGCTGCTACGCCTAGGTAAGCTGCTAGAGCAGATGTAGCTATGTAGAGCACGAGCATCCACATTAGCACTAGACCGAGCTTACGCAAGTCCGCCATAGACGCAACAGCAGCAGATATAGTGAAGAATATAAGTGGCGGTATGACGATACGTATCAACCTCACGAAGACGTCTCCTAACGCCTTAAGCCACGTAGCAACATCGGATCTAGTAGCATCCGGAAGACCCAAGAGAGCAAAACCCAGCACTAAACCGATAACGAAGCCTATAGCAATAGCAATAAGAAGCTTTACTCCAGGTCCTTTAACAGACATGTGTTACATCCTCAACTAACTCATAGGTTCTCAGTATATATATCTTTAAAAATTTCGAATGGATGCTTCCAATAAACTACACCAAAAATGTGACTTCCTCCCGGCCTGGGGTGCGGGCTCAGTCATGAAAATAGGCTCATTTCGTACTTCAAGTACGCACCTAACAATGTCACATGGAGTATTGCTAACCTACAGTAGCCGCCCAAGTTAAAAGTCAACTGCGGTGAGTTCTTTTGTTGCTTGCCTCTACCCTGGTTTTTCTCAAGGTCTCAACAGCATGTTTTAGTGATTCTATTAAGTATCCCTCTTCACTTGGTAGACCCACTATAGTCAGTTCTCCATCTACGTAGACTTCGGGAAGATCGATCGAATCAGAGTACTCTTCAACTACTTCGACGCTTTCTCCAAGCTCGCTAGAAAGGAGTTCGGAGACCTCATATAGCCACGAAACAAGAGTGTAGCATGTATAGTCCCTTCTGCACAGAACCCTGATCTCCGTTTTCCCACCATAGAGTAGTAGATGATAATAGATAAATGAAGAGGCTCTATTTCAGGATCGTAGAGGATTTCTATATTTCGAGTCAGAATGAGTCAGAGGTATGTGATCTACGTAGTACGAGTTGAAGCTCTCGAGTATTTCCAAGAAGACTGTGAACTCAGCATTCTCGATATTCTTTTACTCATCTCTAGGTTCGCGTTAGTAACATTTACTCTGTAATTTACTCTATAGCATTCGGCAATTCGAGAGTAGGATTCAGCAAGGTTGCAATAATAGCCCAGAGAGGACATACCTCCTTACACAAAGAGCCGTTGCTACCACTCAGCTGATCAGGACCAGAGTATGCCTCAACGCTCTGATGGGAATATTTATTCATTTATCGGCGCTCTTAATGAGGTTCTCAGCTCACGAGGTGTATGTATACAAAGAAGATGAAGAGTAGTACTTTCATTACCTCTTAACTTAGAGACTCCATGCTAATGGTGGCTTCGCTAAATTTGTATTAAGGTTTTATAATCATTGCCATGACATACCCTAGGCACTTAATTCATTCCTATTCTTCTTCCTAGTTTACCCTAGAATGCACATAACCAAGCGTATTGCTTACTAGTCTCTGAAGAATGACCTCCAGAGATAATTGCTAGTCTTTTAAACCTTAGCTACAAAACTTTTTCCTATTAACAGAACTCGTGTTCCTGGAATCTAGGTTAGGGCATACCACTCCCCAAAACATGCGGAGAAAACGGGAGAGCTTGTTAATAAGCTCAATAGAACCGAGTCTTCAAAGGTCTATAAACAAACTTTCGCTCAATACTGCCTTCTTAGAGCACCTACGTGGCTCGTCGGAGCGATTAGCTCGCTAGCTATAGCGACTCAGAGTGAATAAGAGTGTGGCGTGAGCCTAAAGCAACTGTTTCGGGTTTCACATCTCTTCATATTTGTTTATGTGGATGGAAACTCTTAAGTACTCTATGTGTAGTAGTGTGTGGGGATAGTTCGATGAGGGGTTGAGAGCTCCCTAGGGGCTCTCCCCGAGATACTCAAGATGTGGGGGTCTAGGGGTGCCCCTGAAAGCCCCTAAGGGTGGTGCAGACCCAAGACCTATGCGGGGGAAAGAGGGTGAGGCGATGAAACCACCTAACATAAACCTATACAAGAGCTGAACCCCTACTGCTGTGTGTGCGTACGTAGTTAGCGTGGTTAGTCTCGCTGGGTAGTTTTTTAGGTTTATGGATTATAGTAGTGAGAGTCTTAGTATCGCGTGCTTGTGGGTGTGTAAGTTGGAGGAGGCTCTACTTTCGGGTAGTCCCACGGTTTTTGCTAGGCAGAAGATGTTTAAGTACATGGGGCTAGAGAGGCTTGAGGGCCTCGTTGCCGGCTTATTTGCCCCCTTGGGAGTGGAGTCTGCTGGCGTTGCTGAAGCTCTATACCGAGTTCTCGCTGAAGACGTAGTGTCACCTAAGGACCTGCCCGAATTTAGCGTATCGCACGTTGATGGTTTTGCTCTATCTGAGTGTGATAGCAGAGTGTTTAAGGTTGTGAGTAGTGAGGTTCTCGATCGATGTGAAGCAGCACCTGTTGAGACAGGTTACCCGGTACCAGAGGGTGCGGTAGCGGTAGTCCCCGTAGAGTCCGTGAGGTTTCTGGAGGGAGGTGAGTTAGTTGTCCCTAGAAGCTACGAGAGGTTTCACGAGATCGTTAAGAAGGGTTCTGATGTATCTAGAGGTGAAATCCTTTGCGAGAAGGGTTGGGTACTTACTCCACCGCTAGCTAGAGCCCTGCTCGAGTTGGGTATTGAGGAGGTGAAGGTATATATGAGGCCTAGAGCTCTTGTGGTGCCTATAGGCTCCGAGTTTACTGAGGAAGTCAAGAGAGAGTCTAGCAGTGTACTAATAAAAGCTATGTGTCAGGCTGTTGGAGCCTTAGTCGAGGTATCTAAGCCTGTAGATGACTCTGTTGAAGCCGTAAAGAAGGCCGTAGAGAAAGGTGTAGATATGTACGACGTAGTTGCGACAATAGGTGGAGCATCACTTGGGAGTAAGGACTTTACACTATCCGCACTACTTGAGCTACCCAGTAGTGCTCTCGTAGTTAGAGGGCTGGCTATACAACCAGGTAGAGTGACCTCGCTAGCTACTGTTAGAGGTAAGCCAGTAATCCTACTACCAGGCTTAGTGCAGTCAACAGTAGTGGGAGCAATATTCCTCCTCCAGCCCTTAATCAAGAGACTTCAGGGAGCTCGCCCACGAGCTCACTACCCAATTGGCCTCTATAGACTGGCTTCAGACTACTCCTACACTGGTAGGTTCACTAGCTTCAAGAGACTGAGGTTCGTAAAGCTAATTAGTGAAGAGCTACTCGAGGTAGATGTCATTGAGACACCTTCACCAGTGCAGAAGACGATAGTGACTTCCCACGGTTTCATTATACTAGAGAGTGGAGTCACTAGCCTAAGTAAGGGTTCATACGTCACAGTCTACAGAGCCCCGGGGCTCTACGCTGAAGCTCCGCTAACATAGTGAAGGCTCTGCTCGCAGTTACTCAGCCTCTCGCAACTGTTTGTGTTTCTTATCGGTTCATATCGGTTGGTGCTATTCCTCCTACGATTAATGCGTAAACCTCTTTTCCGCGGTCTAGCGGAAACGTTCATAAGTATCTCTACATAGGTTAG
>Ga0209394_1001353_pt1 | contig 14622 bp, 18 predicted proteins | sample JNZ201metaG_FD_184122 | JGI IMG/M metagenome (GOLD analysis project Ga0209394, IMG submission 184122) | Hot spring microbial communities from Jinze hot spring, China to study Microbial Dark Matter (Phase II) - JNZ 20120812A (SPAdes) (version 3) ... | reverse complement strand
TTCAACTGCTTCAGCATTGACAGGTATATCTACTTCTACAGGTTCATTTGTGACGGGGATCACATCAACTGCTGGTACTACTGTAGTAGCCAATGTTACACCTTCTACTGCTTCAGCATTGACAGGTATATCTACTTCTACAGGCTCATTTGTGACGGGGATCACATCAACTGCTGGTACTACTGTAGTAGCTAATGTTACTCCTACAACCGGTACAGCATTGACAGGTATATCTACTTCTACAGGCTCATTTGTAACAGGGATTACATCAACTGCTGGTACTACTGTAGTAGCTAATGTTACTCCTACAACCGGTACAGCATTGACAGGTATATCTACATCTAGAGCCACAGTATTATCTGATGTAGTGCCTTCGACAACAAGTGCTGTAACAAGTGTTAGCTTATCAGCTTCGATAGCACCAAATACTAGGGTATACTATATGATAATATAGTGGGGCTACTGCTATGTCATATGTAAAGTACTCGGCTGGGAATCTTACAACTACAGGCACATACTGCTATTTTGACGGGGTAAGCTGCACTACTGACGGTGTAACGTATTCTAGCGGAAACCTAGTGACTATATTAGCAACTACAGATTATAATAATCCGTGTCCTCAGGTAGTATATTATTCGAGTGGTAATCTTATGTTAGCTTCGGCAACTTGTGGAGTAGTATAGAGACTATCTTCTTATTATTTTCTTTATATATTCTCTTAGGGTTTTAGAGTATGGTGATAGCATTAGAGAGTTCCATGCTACCACTAGACCGAATATAACGTTATATAGCCATAATACTCCCTCAGCGTCCCCGCCTAACGCTAGGTACTCTGATAATACTATTAAGCCTACAAATACCTGCTTATATGCTAGTAGGCCCACGCTCCCAAACCTCTCATATACACTTCTAGCTATAGGGTTTGCCTCTATGTATCCAGGCTTTCTTAGAGCATATGCTGTAGTAATCCAGTCTATTAAGTTTAGCAGTACTAACACTATTAATGATACCTCTAACCCGGTTAATCCATTCACTTTTATCACCATAACAGGATATGTATTGTCCAACATTATTAATCTTTAACCTGACATAGCCTCAGCATGTATAGAGCGTATTGAATCAAAAACTTTCATGTATATCTCATCAATCTCCCCCCACTTAGCCTGTCCCCAAGCCTAAGCTCTATGAAGTATAATGCGCCTGAGACCGGGCGCGGGGCTAAACCCAGTATTCGCTGGGAATGTAGCTCCAACCTCCCCAGAACCCTCGACCATTAGGCGGGGAGGAGGTCAGATTCAGTAGTTTAGAGAAAGATGGTATTGTGACTTAAACATATAAGTTACAGGTTGCAGTATTGTAGTGTGGGGTGTGATTAGTGTTAGGATCTGAGTCCATATATTTCGCTTTTCTAGGGCTAGTTGGAGCCTTACTATATATTCTAGTATGGTCTACGGAGTGGAGGGATCTATACAGTTATGAATCATTCAGGCACATGGCAATTGGTTTCATATCAGGATTCATATACTCACTACTACATAGTGAGCACAACTTCCCAAACTCTGTGATGGCAGTAGTAGTAGGATACTTCGGTCCGGACTTGATAGAGGCCATACTAGAGAGGTTTAAGAGGGTTGTTGAGACTGCTAGCTAGGAGAATATATAGTGGGGAGTTCTACATAGATCTATCGGGGCTCATAATACATGGACTCGTAGGCCTAGTAGCTGGGTTAATCGGTGGATACTTCCTACTGCCGGTCACAATATCATACCTACTCTACCAGTATATAGACTACATAGATGGGGAGGAGCCTAAGGAGGTACAGGGAGATATAGTAGAGTACCTGGTAGGAGTATTTATAGCAGCTATCTTTCACATCTATATGTGAGGATCCATATGAGGAGGTATGTGAGGCATAGGATGAGTAGTATGAGAAAAAGAAGTATGAATACCAGAGTAGCAATATTTGAGACTATATGCTCAATCATCTCCTTCTAAATACTCTAGTACAGTTAGGGCATGAGAGGTACATCCTAACACTCCTAGTATACCATTTGTATTTACAGTAGGGGCACTCAGCAGGTGCAGAACCATGCCTCGGTTGTGGAGGTACTGTTATTGGTTGAGCATTTGGGTTCTTTACCTTTCTCCGACACATTGGACACGTTATGTACATCCTCTTACTCCTAGTATACCATTCGTACTCACATTTTTCACATATGATTAGGCCGAGGAGTTTATGCTTCCTCATAAACATCACCTTAAGCTTTCATCCCTGCTAGTAGGCATTTCTGTATTGCCTTGTTTTCTACTAGCTCTGGGCATCTAGGTATTGTGAATTTTACTTCTCCTTTCAAGTATTTTTCTAGTTCTACAGGCCACTCTCTCTGTGTGTTCTCTCTAAACACGCATGATGGTCCGGCATACCTCCATAGTTGAGGATGTATGGTCATGAGCTCCCCCCACAGTCTCCAAGCTATGAATCTTATCTCCCACTGGGCTTTAGTACACAGTCTTAGTGGTAGGAATACTTGTATTAGCTCTCGGGCATTCATAGTTACTGTTATCCTTGTTCTAACAGAGTCTGGTATAACGTATCTAGCGTCCTCCCTCCTAACCCCCTCAGATAAATACTTATAGTATAGTGATGTGCTCATAGTAACATGCTCAGCCCATAGTACTAGCTTTTCATGCTTGAACCCTAGGGGGGGCACGTAGCCTATGCTAGCCACCTCTAGCACCCTCCTAGACTTAACTGTCTCCTCTAACACTCTACTATAGCACTTGTATATATCAGCCTTAGTCCCCTCACACTTGATCCCAGCGATTTTAGATGCCTCTAAAGCCATGGTCTTAAGATACCCCTCAGTATACCTATGGCTCATCTGTGTGTAGCTGGCGTGTCTGTGTCTCACCAGTTGGTGGCTTGCAATCCTGCTTAGACCGTCAATTATGAATGTGTAGCTAGCATGCTCCCATGGGCTGAAATGCATTCTACGGTATGTTTCTCTAATCCATACATCAACCTCCTCATTACTTATATCTATTAACCTGTCTAGAGGCTTGCGGGACAAGCTAGTCTTAGAGGCTACAGCTATAATCCTCGGAGCATCAATAGTGTACTGTACTATCTTTACAGTAATACTGAGCATCAGCCCTGAACACCTTTAACCTCCTTAACGCACTTACTACCCCTGCTAATATATATGCCACCTAGCTTCTTACAATACGTTTTCAGTATTATTAGAGCATATGTCTGAGATATCTCAAGCTCAGCTGACATAGTGTAAGCGTCAATCTCTCCATACTTCTCTAACATCTCCTCTATATAACTTTTAGCTGCCAGATATACATACCTCAACCTCACCACCTAGTTAGTTAGTGTGAATGAAAGTTAATAAGTTTTAATATATGAATTAAGCTTCACTATATAACAAGCAGAATATGAGGGTGAGGGTTCATCACCGCTCAGAACCCTAAATTTTGACATCGGGGGTGAGCGGGGGCGAGTGGTTCCACCGTGTATAAAGTAATCTAAGCTAGGTTTATAAAACTAACGGTATGGGGGTCTTTTACAACATTAGCAGTATTAATAAGAGCTTAGCTATAACCTATTTAAGATTCAAACTATAGATTACTCCGGGGGTGTCGGGGGTGAGTGTGGGAGTTCTAGGAGAGCTACAGTATAAGATACTAGCCACATTAATATATGACCTTAAGCTTAAAATATTCAGGATCGATGATGTTGTTAAAGAGCTGAACAGGATAGGATACCAGACAAGGAAACAGAACGTTTTCCTATCAGTTAAGAAGCTCGTAGCACGCGGAGCAATAGAGAAGATAAGACATGGACTATACAGGGTAACTGATATGGCTGTGAAGCTACTTGATGAAGCCATAGTATTCAATAGAAGAAAGTACATGAAGAGACCCGCCCCTAACCAGGGGTCTTTTACAAGTAATGATACTAGGGTTCCTGGTGGTGTTGTTGGTTTGTTTTTTGATAATGTTAGGGGTGTTAGGGGTGGTGTTTGGGTTGGTGGTGATAGGGGTGGTTTTTTGAGTTCTAGTGGTTTGGGTGGTTTTGATAGTGTTAGTTATTTGGAGTTTAGGGTTTTGACTGGTTCTGGTTTTTTGAGGGATCTTGGTCAGGTTGTTATTTATTATGGTTGTGGTAGGGTTGATGGTGGTGGTTTTGTTTGTGGTGATGTTTTGGAGTGGAGGCCTCCTAGTGGTCTTGTTAAGGTTGTTGGTGTTGGTGGTGCTCGTAGGGTTTTTAGGGATGTTTTGTTGAGGGGTTTGGCTGTTTATTTGCTTGCTCTTCGTTTTGTTTTTGGTGGTGGTTTTGTTGGTTTTGTTAGGAGGTTTTTGAGGCTTGGTTATGGTAGGGTTGTTTTGGGGGTGTTGTGTGAGTCTTATGGTTTTTGTACTTGAGTTTAAGCTCAAGTAGATTCTAGTTGTAGTTATTCGATAAAGAATTCTTTGAGTGATTCTAGTTTATGTTTTAGATCTTCTAATGTCTCTTCGCCTAGGAATTTTGCGATCTCTCTAGCATCCTCAGTTACTTCCCTAGCCTTAATCCTAAGCCTGTATACTTCTCTTGATCTCTCTTTTAGTGCTTTTTTAAGCTCTTCAATAGTCGCCTCAAGCTCTCTTATCTTATCCTCGTAAGCTCTCCTAACCTCAGCTAGGTTCCTCTCAGCCTCCTCCCTAACCCTCACAGCTATCATCCTATACTCATCCCTCTCCTTCGCAAGCTTCTCGAGCTCTTCAGATACGTTTATTAGTTCATCTATAGTGAAAGTTAATGGTATGACGACATAGTACATGTCTATGAATGATTCATGTTCCGGCTTTAGTCTGTCTATTCTAGAGGTGGGGAGGCCCATGGTTCTAAGCCTCTCTTCAATAACTCCACGGATCTCATCCCACCTACCTGCTATATCCTCATATATCCTCCTCCTTATCTCAACAAACCTCTCATAGATCCTTCTGAAAACCCTCTCAACATATGGAAGATCCTTTTCTGCAACAACATACTTATCACCTATAGTGAAAACACTGATCTTTCTGAGATGATAGTAGAAGTCGTTCTTCAAACCGTGTAGCATATTCTTCTGCCTACTGCTCAGCCTAAAAACAGTTGTAAGAATACGCTCCTCAGGTAGATGACTTATACCGACCCCCCAGCCTCTAGTCCTGAGCTCAACAATATACAGAGATTTCCTCATCTCTCTCACCATATACTCAAGTACAAACGCAGCCTAATAAAGCTTACAAGCTAAGATAGCAGTATCTCTACTGTTCTCACTAAAGACGTTGTCCTATATTTCACACCTATCTCGCTCTGTGAAACCGCCTCCCTACCTGTAACTAAAGCATACGCATTATACATCAAATACACAGCCAAGCAGGCAATCTGTTGAGGCGTAGTGTTAAGATAGCGTAACTGCAAAGCAAGCCTCAACGTCTTAACATACAATCTCTCATCCATGTTTAGAGCCGACGCCAATTCAGATACAGTAATTGTGATTAGTGTTGTTTTGTTAAACCTAAGATGTGGCAACACCAACATAGCTAACTCTTTAAACTTAGACTTCGAACCCACAATATCTATTACCGTCTCTTTATCTGCTGAAACGCCATATGAGTGAGCAACAAGATATAGCGTCACAGCGACAAGCTTATCTAGCTCGCCTACTCCACGTTGCTCCATTTTCCTAATTATGTCGTTAACAATGTTGAACGTAGTGTCAAACACAGCCCGCTTCATCACAGAAAGTATGCGCGACAATATCAAAATCCTATCAGTCAACACCTTCTCCTGTGTCGCAGATAGCTTACTGTACCTACCCTTATGCGCCATTCTAGACACCACATCTGCCATGAACGGTTTAGAAGACTCCGGTACATTAAATCTCATCTCCAACCTATCACCAGTAATAGGATAGGCATGGTCACTATAACCCGTGTCATCTATGCCATCATCTATGCTACTACTATAATCACCACCACTAGTAGCAATATTGATGTTACTGTGTAACGGAGGGTCTAAATCTCTGACTATCTTCTTAGGTTCTACCACGTTAACTGTCTCAACATCATTAAACTCCCTAGCACAGTGAGGACATTTACGTGGTAACTTGATATATTTGAGACCCGTATGCTTCTTAATATGTATGAGCTCATTCAAGCAATTAGAACATTTGAATATCAATCTCATCTCAGATCAACCTCTAAACTAAGTTTCACAGCCCCCGACCCCCTACACCACCTCTAGGCTTTACGCCTATAAATTCCTACTATAGCTGTACTCGAGTACAAACGGCTAAGTAAACTGTCTGTAGCATCCAATAATCATGTCAACTATCCGTGATATAAGCTTCCTTACACTCTCAGGTACTATATCATACTCTACGCTAACGAATTTTCCATCAGCAATCTTAAGCACTATGTCATACCCAGGATACTGGATCTCAACACCATCACGAAGAACATTTACCCTGTATGCTCCAGTAATCTTAGCAGTATACACAAGGCATGCAACACCAGCCCCAAGATTATCTATTGATACAATGTCAGGTGCATTAACAGTCCCCATATAGCACGACGCTGTCTTCTTATTATCATAATGCTTAACAGAGACAGCATATGACACCTTCCCAGATCTATCGTAGACAATAACATTAATCTTCCCTATACGACCACAACGTGGACAGCGAACCTTGTACGATGTCATGGACATTATGTAACCCATCACACATCACCACAAAGCACTCTAGAGCCGAGCCTTTAAAACCTACACATCCAACAGTATGCTCGGCTTAGCCTCACTAATGTAAATACACCTGAAGTTCTTCCTCAGCAGTGCATTGTCCGTTTTTATGAAGATGAACGTTATATCGAGATTAGCAGACTTAGCTTTCTTCACAGATTCCTCCGAGACCTCATCAATACCGTCAGTAACTACTACTATCTTCTCATCTCTGTAATGCTTAACAGCATCCTCAAGAACATTATTGATGTTAGTACCACTATCAGCTCTGATCTTCAATAAAGTATCAACTAGTTGCGAGAAATCATTTATAGCATCATGAACTTCAGTGTCGAATAGCTTAAGAGTCATCTTTCCTCCAACTCGCCGAAGTTGATATGCAAGTGCTAGTGCTGAAGCAGCCGCGAAGCTAATCTTTGGAACGTACTCATACTGGGTTGGTGAGGAGCGGTAGATGATGCTCTCGCTCATACTTCCAGACTTGTCTAGATAAATAACGTAGTTCTGAATTGATCCATGTCTCTCTGAGACCCTAACAGATCTACTTGCTATCTTATAGCTCAACAGATCATCATCTAAGTACTCGAACGGTAGAACTGATGTAAGCTCGCTCCATCTCTGAATTCTTTTAACGCCCAATGGCCTCCCACCAACCAATGTTGGAGCCTTTGTTTTGAGATCTAACGCCTTTAGCTTCCATAAGAACTTAACTAAGTGAACAACAATTCTCTCCCTAATCTTTTTGCGAAACTCATCTGGCTTCTCAAGCATCTGAGCCACTGGTACACCTAGATGTGAAAAGCTCTCAATAGCTTCTATATCCTCTAAAACCTCCTCAGCTTCTTTCTCTAATGCACTAATCACTAACTGCACTGCTCCCGCAACCTCTGGCGAAGGATTCTCAGCAAGTTCTATGAGCGAGCCAACTGGATCCTCCTCATCTTTCTTTGTCAACTCTTGTTGTAGCTTCTGTCTGAGCTGTTTTAGCTGCTCTTTCGATTTCTTGAACAACGTATTCAGAAAGTGTATTGTTGCATACTTAGCTAGCAACGGATCACCAGCAACAGTACTATTTAACTTCTTGTACGCCTCAGACTCATAATAACGCTCTAGTATGAGCTTCCAGGCTGATTTCACAGCTGAATTGAAGACTATCTGGCTCCACGGCTTGAGGTGAATAATTGAAGAGTCCATAGCCATAACAAACGGTATCCTCTTATTCTTAAGTAAAAAGTTTGATAGAACTGAGCGGGCTAACGCTCTATACGTAGTATTACTGTAGTCCTCAACAAGCACGCCCTTCATCCTCAACCCCTCTTCTTGAACTTCTTCAAGCTCTCTTCTATCTTCATAATTTCAGCTGCGAGCTTCTCAGCGTTCTCAAGGATTTCTTTGAGCTCATCCTTAAATAGCTTCGCTTTCTCAGTGCCGATCATGCTCTGAGCGACCTGTATCGCTTCAGCAGCGTAACGCTTCGCTGAAGCTAAGTCACCAGCGACAGCATAGTCCCTAGCCTTCTCTAGTTTCTCACTAGCTTCTCTAAGCTCTACTGGCATTAAAGAATCTAGTGCTTTCTTGTAGTTCTCTAGAGCTTCTTCGCTTGGAAGTACGTACTTAGAGACTGCTATAGCGCTTTTCCTCAAGTCTTGTTTATATACGTAAGCGTAGGTAGCAATTAAACGTGGTAGATGCTGTGGGCTTACTGTAGTTCTATCTGAAACAAAGATGCCGTTCTGTCTCAGTACAATCACTAGCTGTGACGTTACTTTAGCGATTGCTGAAGCATTCTCAACCATATAACTTGTAACATCATCATATATTCTAGATATGTCTTGGAGAGTAGCTATAGGTTTTGGATTGGAGTTCATATTAGTGATGTTATGTATAATAGCTTTCTCGAGCACTGAGGCATCAATTCTTCTAACGAAGTGTCTTAAGAGAAATCTATCATAGAACGCTGCAAGCTCACTATCTGCCGGCACTTCATTGCTAGCACCGTAGAGCGACCATAGTGGTATATTGTAAATAGTGCCATCACTATCAACAAATATTCTCTCATTCATTATGTTTAATAACGTATTAAGAGTTTCAGAACTTCCCTTAAAGATCTCATCTATGAACGCTATCTCAGCCTCAGGTAGTTTTCCTTTCATGTTTCTAACAAATCTCCCTTTCTTGTATTGAACAGGATCTATTGCGCCAACCAGCTCATCAGGAACAGTATATTTACTTAAAAGATAATAGAAATAGCGACATTGAACTAGCTGTGATAGTCTTCTAATCAATGCTGACTTAGCAGTCCCTGGCTCACCTATAAAAACAGCATGGCTCTTTGTAAGCAACGCCAAAACAGCTACTCTCGCTTCTTCTTCCCTACCTACAAAGCCCGAGGCCAGCTCGGTCTCGAGCTGACGGGCCAGACCCCCACCCTCACCCACATTTCTCACCCCTCATTCACTTAGTTAGTTAGTCAGCGGAGGCTTAAAAGCTTTAGTATATACTTCCTTAAGTAGCACATTAACGTTTTAAGCCTGTACACGCGCACAGAGCCATCAGAACAAGCATGAAAGCTTTTAAGCCTCGGTTGCTACTACTAGTAAGTGAGTGTGAGTGAGAGATGGAAGAAGTAGAGAGAGAAAAACAAGAAGATATAAAACAAGAAGTAGAAGAAGAGAGAGTGGAAGAAAAACAGGAAGTACAGGAAGTAGAACTGCCGGTGAGAGTACTTGACTTATTAGCATCGTTCGTGGACTCCTCAATAAACACTCTCTACTACTCTAACAAAATACCATACATAAAGTTATTAGAAGACGGAAGCTATTGGGAGTTTGAGGGAAACTGTATCAGGCTGGTAACGTGGAAAGATGAATATAGTATATGTGATGAGATAAACATTGTGGTATATGAGCAAAGGGAGAAAGTGCATGAATTTGACACATCGCCAAAGACGCTACTTTCAGTAGTATTCAAAAGCTGGCGAGGACAAAGAAAAATACGTCTGTTTGAAGTATATCGCAAAATGCTGTTTTTTGAGCATCCAGATAATATAGAATTTTTAAGCAATAAATGAATTCAATAATAAATCAATTTTTTCTTTTTTCTTTTTCCTACCCGGGTACTATCTTCTATAGTAGTAGATAGTGAGCGTTAAGCTTTCTTTTAATCTGTTAAGTGGCGAACTAACGTTTTAAGCTTGTACACGCACACAGAGCCATCAGAACAAGCATGAAAGCTTTTAAGCCTCGGTTGCTACTACTAGTAAGTGAGTGTGAGGAAAATGGAAATAGATGATATGGTAAGAGAAGATGAGGAACAAGTGTTATTTGAAATCCCGGATAAAACAAGAGTAGTCGCGTGTAGAGTTACTTACGAGTTCCCAGTATTCAATCCAAGACACACACATTTTGATGTTACAGTTTACATATCACTCCGCATAAGAAAGTATAGAAACAGATATCTTGTCGCGAAGAAAAAGACAGCAAGAAGAGAATTCACAGCGCCTCTAGGAAGCATAGTGAAGATCACATATACTACTGGATCAAATAAACACGTCTACTATAGATATTTACAGTATTTCATTGTTGACAATGCAGAAGAGAAAGAGTATGAAGTAGATGTAGAAGGCAGAGAAGAAGAGAAAGGAAAGATAAAAGTAAAGAATCTTGTCCCGCTGAGTCTTGATGACTTTGACAAATCTGAAATTGAAGCTGAAGTTATGAACACGTATAACGCACGTCTATCAGAATATGATCCCGCAGCTGAGCTGTATCATTTCTGGATCAAAAAAAGAGTCGCTGACACTATAATACAAGCGAACTCTATCACTACTCATGATATGGACATAGAAGAGCAAATGAAGAAACTTGATGAATTAGTCAAGCAAAAAGAACAAGAACTGCAGACGCTAAAAGAGCAACTACAGCAACTACAACTCAAACAACAACTTGAACAAATGAAAAAACAACTAGTATAAACCATCCTACTTTTTTATACTCAAGTACAAAAAGAAAATCACACAAATTTCTTCTTGAGATCATATAGTTTTCTCTTGATATCTGCGTTTTCAGATTGAGCAGCTATTCTCACTTTCACACCTAACTCGTTTTCAACTGCTCTCACATTAATACCCTGCCTGCCAATTAATTTTCCTGCTTCTACTGCTTCAGCAGTCCTGATTACGACAGTATCACCTACAACTTTTACATCGCTTTTCTTAACTATCTCTGCAAGCGATTGCGAAATCTTTTCGTATGCCGTAATCAAACGTTCTTTCATATATTCTGCAAATATTTTATCTAGTGATGTTTCTGTTTCAGTGCTACATTTCATCCCCTTATCTTCGAACCAACATTTTTTATTGAATAGCATATTCGTCAAAAACGCCATATTTCTGTTTATGTAAATTTTGTCAATTATAATCCGCATCTCATCATCGCCCAGTTTTCTTCTCAGCTCTATGATCTCTTCTGGCGTCATTGTCTTCGGTAGTAGAGCTCTTACATGGTAGCCTCTGTATGTCTCATAAATTTTATAGTTCTTGATGTACTTTAGCGCGTTAATAAGCTTGGCTTTACATGTCATAGTTTTACAGTCATAGTCTAGCGTTAACCATTTTTTACGATAATCCTCGATGGCTTTGGCTAATTCTACGGGAACCGTTGAAACTATATTTACATCCTCAATGTCATCGGCTACAGAAAACTCAACCGCCACATATGAAGTAACTGAAGTAGATAAAGGTAGTTCCTCATAGCCAACATATGCTAGATCGCCACATCGATAGTGTTTTAGAATCTCTTCTGCCATTCTAAATGCCTCTTCAGGCGTGATGAAAAGACGTGAAAAGATATGTAAAGCGCAAGGATAGGAATAAATACGCAACCCATGATTGTAAACCATTACATGAAACATACCTACCACCTCACACTCACATTTTAGTAGTAGCAAAGGAGCCTTAAAAGCTTTAGTATATACTTCATCATAAGAAGACTTCATGATCCGTTTATGTCAAGGTTTTATAGGCAAACAAAAACAGCAGATTTGCTATGTAAATACACTTACGGAATTGTAGCTAGGAAACCACTGCAAGCATATATGTCCTATATATCTATTCTGTGCAGTTGGCAATATATAGGACATATATCTGAGATATGGTATTTAAAAGGATTCTGGTGGTTTAACGAGATATATGGGATATATATGGGGTATGTTGGTCGGTATAATAGAGATCACTATAGCAGGATATGGGTTCGGAAGGAGACGTATAAGAAACTTATCGAGATTTGTGATAAGCCTCTTGTTGACTGTTTAGATGAGATTATTGGTTTGCTCGAGTTGCCTGATAAGCTATACGATGATGTCAGGAGGCGTTTGTTAGGAGATTCTAATGCTACTGTCTTGAGATATGTGGGGTCGGATTGGGCTATAAAAGATGAATTGATAAATATAGCTGTTAGAGCCCCCGTGAAGAAAGGCATATTTGTTGAGGTGTTTGGAGGGACGGGGATATTATCTCAGTACATATCCCGGAAGAAGTTCCGCATTGTTGTCTATAATGATATAGATAGAGATCTAGTAGCGCTACATAAGATAGTAAAAGAAAATCCCGGTCTTCTAGCGTCTCTGCTATACATGCTACCATACTCTCGCTATATTCGCAACTATATGAATAATATGGCGTCAGTAGAGGTGGGGGGGCTGGCTGGCGCGGCTATATTATTCTATCTTATTAATTCCAGCTTTGCAGGTAAGCTTACCTCTTCATTTGCTACTGACAGATCTTATAATATTGCAAGAAGATTTACGTCTAAGATTGCGGCTTTATATAATACGTCTGAGAGGTTTAGAGATGTAGTTATTGAGAGCTTAGACTTCAAAGAGCTCATAGAAAAATATGATACGGAAGAAACACTATTCTATCTGGATCCCCCGTTTATATCAACGGCTGGCACGAAACGCGACGACTACTATAGACACGGTTTCACAGCTCGAGACGTTAACAGGCTCGTGAATACTCTCAGAAACATCAAAGGATATTATATGATGAAGCTATCAGATGATAACGTTAATTACTATAAAGATATCCCTATAGCTGACAAAGTGTCTATAACTAAGAAGCTAGATTTAAGTCTAGTTATAGGCAAGGAGAGGCGAACATTCACATACATGATATTAACAAACTACAAGCTCCGAGACACTGAAGCAAATCCTCCGACTCTTTGAGTTGAATATAGTTCAGTAGATGATCTAGCCTGGAATGATGGATAGTCTTGGCGATGACTAGGGGGTTAACGCCTCTGCGGGCTAGGTATGTGATGAACGCATATCTCAATATGTGTACTCGCCACTTAAGCGGCGAACTAACGTTTTAAGCTTGTACACGCGCATCTGGATATCAGAGTATATACTAAAGCTTTTAAGCCTCCGCTTACTAACTAAAAAAGTGAATGTGAGTGAGACGAGGTGAGTAGAATGGAAACAATGATATTAACAGACAAGGATATTAAAGTATACGCGAGCGACAAAGACAGAGACAGATACATCAAAATGTTTGCAGGCGTATATAGATTGACAAATACTTTTGTTTTTGATAACGTGAAGGTTCTAGACTTTGATATGAAAGACAATACATATATAATGTCAGAGCTTCAACTAGAGCTAGAAGCATTTGACAGAGCTGTACCTCTGCATGAATGGTACATTGATGAAATGTTTGAAATTGCGTCGTTCATGGTAGACGATAGATTATACGCCATCGCATACGATGGGTTAGACGAACAAATCGTACTTGATGAACATCGCAAAATCAATGATAACTTATACGTATTTGAACGTGCAACGCCACTAGTACAACTACAAGAAATGCATTTTAACGTGTACAGAGACGATGCACAAGTTGAGATTAATATTGACTGCGACGATATGATAATTGATATCGGCGACACAATAAAATTAATAACAATAAAGTCAAGTGAATCGCGCGTTGTTATGAATGTATATGAAAAAATCCAGTAATAAATCAATTTTTTCTTTTTCTCTCTTTTCTTTTTCTCTACTATCTTCTATATTATATATAGATAGTAGTGCTTGTTGTTAAGCCTCCGTTTAACGTTTTATGTGGCGAACTAACGTTTTAAGCCTGTACACGTGCACAGAGCCATCAAAAGCTTTTAAGCCTCCGTTGCTACTACTAAAATGTGAGTGTGAGGGTGACAAAAATGATGGAGGAAGAGATAAAGATGGAAAGCGTGAAAGAAAGTATAAAAGAAATAGAAAAGTTAGTGAAAGAGGAAGGATATATTTTGGACTACAAAATAAAAAATGATAGCCTTCTCATTGACATAGTCGCATATTTTGACATCTCCGAGATTTGCACAGAGGAAGTGTTATCAAACAAATATTATGAATATGATGCATGTGTTGAGACGCTAATGGAAGAGATAAACATTGACTATGCGATATACAATAAAATAAACATTGAAACAAATGATTATGATGTCTCCACAGAACCAATTGAATGCGAATATGACGACGGCTGCCACGCGGGCGGCAGAATAATAGTAAAAATTAAAAATATCAATAATATTAATCACATTATGCGACATGTTAAAGACATTATAAAACTATTTGTTGATCACTAATCTCATATCTCTTTTTTCTTTTTTCTTTTCTTTCTCTTCTATTCTCTACTAGTAGATAGGAGCTAGGAGCTGAGCGTTAAGTCCTCTCTTAACGTTTTAAGCCCCTAAATCTCTTAAAATGTTAAAAGAAAGCTTAACAACAAGCACTACTATCTATATATAATATAGAAGATAGTAGAGAAAAAGAAAAGAGAGAAAAAGAAAAAATT
>Ga0209394_1001351_pt1 | contig 14642 bp, 26 predicted proteins | sample JNZ201metaG_FD_184122 | JGI IMG/M metagenome (GOLD analysis project Ga0209394, IMG submission 184122) | Hot spring microbial communities from Jinze hot spring, China to study Microbial Dark Matter (Phase II) - JNZ 20120812A (SPAdes) (version 3) ... | reverse complement strand
TGTCCTTCATTCCGTTCACATATTCTATATATCTCTTTTCCTATGTATTCTATGTATAGGTCATCTATACAAGATACGTATGGATATGGTGCTATCATTGAAACTCTAATACCATCATAGTTTTCGTCTACTAAGTGAAAACCAGCAGTTGATATGACTTTGTCATTTACTCTTATATACCCATATTCTTGTGATATGTATATTTCTACTTTATTTAGACCATAATTTAAATCTGCATCTGCTCCCATTTTTTCTATATACCCTTCTGGAGTAATAACATTAACACCAACAGATATTTTACCAGCATATTGATTACCGCCGTCGTATCCACTATCCCAGAAGGCAGGCGAAATAAATATTTTTATAACTCCGCTTTCATCTTTTCCAAAGTATATTTCAGTTACTGGTATAAATGTTTCTTCTGATACATCGAAAGTTAGTCTTGTATATATTGGCGGACTTACATTTTCTCTTCTATACATATTTATTGCTCCTTGAATTTCTCCAGGTATTAGATATAATTTGCTATTATCTATGAAGTAAAGTCCAATAGTTTCAACTCCACAATACCATGTATCAGTAGTTGGTAGTGTATCAAATGGCTCATGTATATACTTCATAGATATCGGAGTTGTTGAAGATAATCCAGAAGACGTTATTGTTTGTATTATATCTTCGCATGGTTCTATTCTCTTATCTGTATTGTATTCTAGTTTAAATTCATCTATAGCGGATCTGTATATTTCATGACCGTATATAAATAATCCTAAACCATTGTATTCGCTAGCTAAACTAAGTTGCTCTTCAAATATTGTATCATTGTTTATTTCAAATTTAATTGTATTATTTTCTATGTATACGTCAAATGTGTAGTATTGATTTTGTAATGGTATTGGTCCTCGGTAATAGCCTTCATTATTGCTGTATATAGATATATACAGATAATCATCAGATTCGTATACCGCAACCACTATATATGGTTTGTCTATATCTATTGGATCTCCTATTAATACACTTGTTTCATATGGCATTATATACTCTGTTCTATCATACTTTAGTTGTATGTGATATGGTGGTCTATTATATTCTCTACGAGCAATAGCAAACATTGCAGAGCCATATGGATATTCTTCTAATATTAGTTTGCCATTGTAAGTGTATACGTTTCCACGTATTGAATACATGCAATACCATTTTGATTCAGATGGCATAGTATCGAATGTTTCTAGTATTGTATCATTATATCTTTCTATTAACCCTACTTCTAGTTCAGTTAGTATTCTGTTTTCTATGTCTATTAAGTTTGTTTCTATAATTTGATGACTAAAATCAGATAATATATTGTTTTCAACGTCTAAATAGCTAGTTTCTCCGATTAGATGTTCAAACTCAGTTAGTATTCTGTTTTCTACGTCTATTAATTTTGTTTCTATAATTTGATGACTAAAATCAGATAATATATTGTTTTCAACGTCTAAATAGCTAGCTTCTTCGATTAGATGTTCAAACTCAGTTAGTATTCCGTTTTCTATGTCTACAAATTGACCTGCTGATATACCTAGATATATATCTGTTGTAATAGCATTTGTTATTTTTACTGTATTCTCTGGTCTTGGTGTAGGTGGAACTATTATTTCTGGATACTCTGGTGCATTTGGAATTTGCCACATTGTAGGATTAAATGATGTAGTTTCCCAGAATGGTAGTTCAAATGGAATATATACTAATACTTTTTGTGACTGTGGTTTTGGTATAAGACTATCTAGTATTGGTGCTGTAATTATAGGTAGAATTGGTGATGCAATAGCTGTTATAAGAGATTTTAGACTTGGTTGATCTATAAATTTATCAAATCCTTTTCTTACGAGCATTAGAGAAGTATTTACTACAAATAGTTGTATAAACTTATCTCTAAAGCTTTTTATCCAATTATTTACATGATTATTTAGCGAATTAACAAAGTTAGATGCAAATGATACTATAGTATTCCATGCACTTCTTAGTGTATTAACTAACCAATTTACTGCTGTAACTATTAGGTTCCATATTGATCCAAATACCCAGTTTATACCGTTCCATAGCCACATGCCAAAGTTGTATAGTTGTTGTCCTATGTATGATAGACCACTACTTATCCATTGTAAACCACTTCCTATCCATTGTGCTAGTGCGTCATATCCTTCTTTTAGTCTATCTGCTAACCACTCTAGTGCCATGTATACTTGGTCTGCCATCCATCTTATACCGTCGTATATCCATTTTGCAAATGAAACTAGTCCGCCATATATCCATGATCCAAGCTGACTCAGCGGATCTAGTATATTACCTCCAATATCTTGAAGCCATCTCCAAAAATTATCTATTGCTCCTACTATATCATCCCATAGTGTCATTTAGATCATCTATAACATTCTTACTTTCATCACTAGACCTTCTGAGGTATATTCAACATCTACGAATGGTTTTATGTTATCTGGAACCGAGTTTTTAAGCTGATTTATTAGATCAATTTTTGGTATTAGTATCTCTAGCACATTTCCCTCTGCTTTGATATTTGCATTAGGGCTCAGATTTTTTATACCTGTGAATATACCACTATTTATCATATCTTATCACCTCTTATCTCATGCCATTAGTATCCAGAAACTTGCAAACAGATGCATTGCTCCCCATGGATTATTCATTACGTTGTCCCAGACTCTATACATGAATGCATATATCCAGTCTAATACGTTTCTAAAAATATTTATTAGTGCTTGTATTATGCATTTACCAGCTTCCTCTGCCCGATGAGCCAATGTTAGTGCTGTATCTCCAATTGTTGATATTACACCAGATACTGGCATAGTATTTCGTTAATTGAACCTTATGTAGTAGTTTACGTATAGTATTCCACCATTTGGAACTGTAACTGGAGAACTTAATACATCTCTGCATATCATCATTCTTGCGTTTATACTGCTACCGTCTGGTGAATGCTGCATGACTAGTCCTATTTCTCTAACTGTTATATCTCCACCGCTGTTATTTGTAAATGATCTACTTATTTTATACCTCATAGTAGGAAAGTTTGATGAATCTAATATATCACAGCTTGTGCTACCATATACTAGTCTACCAGATCCTGTGCCATTTTGTATTTTACTTGCTAGTGTATATGTGTCTAATGAATTAGGAGTAGAACCACTACCTACCCATATTCCATAGCTATCATCGTTTGATGGTGCTTCAACTTTAGTTAACTGCCAGTTGGTTTGTATGTTGTTAACGTTTTGACCAGTATTTACGTCCTTTACAGTTCCACCGCCAGCCATTAGTATACTACCAAACCACCATGCAAATCCAAATAGAATGCTATGCGCTTTTTCTCTTCTTTTCTCTATAATTTTTCCGTCTTTGTCTTTCACTATAATCTCAATCTCACTATTATTGCAACCACCTCTCTCTTTCATTCTACCATCACCCCTACTAATTAGTTTCTTTATTAACATAGATATTATTTTACGTAATCATATATAAATTTTACTATTACAAGCTAATTAGATAAGTTGTGGTTCTATATAGATAAATGTATTTACAAATAAATTTATTAATTTTTGATTCGGGCAAATAAAAAACGAATTGAAAAATTTTTAAATTTACGAATCCGTAAAACGTAAATCTCGGCGAGATAACGGTTTTACGTTTACGTTTATACATTTATACATTTATCAATTTCCGATTATAGACAACCCATGCCCCCATGACTATGTATAAATTTAAAAATTTATAAATTTATCTTTTTTCGGATTTAATCTCTTCTATTTTACGATCTATATATCTTTTAAGTTCCTCGATTACGCTTCTAAGTTCGCTATGTTTTATATGGGATACTTCTAATTGCTCTGGTGGAATTTCTTCTTCTTCGAGTAATATATATACTCCACGGCATAATTCTTCTAATTTTTTAAGTAATGCTCTTATTATCTCTATATCTTTAATCAGTTCGGTTGCTTCGTCTATAGTTAAACCCTTATCTCTTACTATTTCTATAAAATCATTAATTTCATCATATGTTAATATTAGATGTTTTACACCCATACTATCACCTCCTAGCTTTTAATAGATATATAAAATACAATACTTGAGAATAGACCTATATTAGTAGTAAATAAAACCCATAACATTTTCCTTATAAAATTAAACTCGTTATATAGCTTTAGCATACATGCACATATAATTCTAGTTTCTCTTTGTATATTGTTCTCTTTTAATAGCGATACTATTTCATCGTAAATATCGGCACCATTCATACTTTAGACCCCCAATAGCATTTTTTTAGCTTCTTCTCTGATCTTACGTATTTCTTCTTCAGATAGTTTTTCACTATAATCATCTTCTACTTTATCTTCTATAGGTTTTCCGATGTTAAATAGACTTCGTAGCATATCGAGATCTTCTCTTGTAGTTAATGCCGTTTTGCTTAAACTAGACATTATAGTTGATACACTTCTTGATATAGAGATAAATGTTCTTATTATATCTATAGATCTTTCTATTTCGTCCAATTTGATATCTTCTAGATTATTTAGTTCAGTGATTATTTCATCAACATCTATATTATAACCTGATTTTTTAAGATTCATCAGTTGTTTAATTAACATATTAGGGTTTGAAAATGAGGATATATCTATGTTTACCCCCATTGAAGCTAAATAGTTTACTAGTTTATCTATTTTTTCTTTGAATCGAGTAAATTTTAGAATAGTGTCAAAAGCTTTTACTACATCTTTTATACTATAGTTTTGTTGGGATCTTCTTGTTGATGTAGGTAAAGGTATATTTGTATTAAGCACATTATCACCTTCTTCTTACTCTTATAACTATATAACTATCTTCAACTATGCTTACAACTTCTACTAGATCTCCGCATGCTTTTTTAACTGATTTTCTGCAATTACGTGCTAGTAGTTCTGATATATCGTTTATATTTACTGCTATATATGCAGTATGATCGCTCTCATCTATTTTAACTTTGCTATTAGTTAGTCCCATGTTTTTAAGATTAACTAATACGTTTTTTACTGCAGTTGCTAGTTGTTTATTTTTGTATTCTCTAATTGCTTGTTCTTCTTTTTTAATTTCAGCTGTATCAACAGCCATATATATCACTATAAAAAAAATAATGCTTAAGTATTACTGAATACCGTATGCTCTGTCTATTGCATCGAATACTTGATTTAGTTTAGATGCATCAATTAGACTTCCTGGTTTATCAACGCCACAATTTGCAAGCAGATACTCTCTGACAATATTTTTATCATAGCGTCTTTCGACTACTAGATTAAAGTATTTCTGTCCAAATCCATAGTATGGAGCTCTAAGAGTAGGTGCTACATCTGAGATTACTGATGCTATTATATTTCTAACCATCTTGTATTTCTTAAACCCTGCTAACCAGGCATCGAATTGATGCTTTGAAGCTTCTTCAGCAGATTCTCTATCTGGATACTTTTCATATATTATTTTCTTAGTTTTACCTTTGTATCTTACTAAGCTTAAAGATGTTGCTACTTTCTTTCTACCAGGCATATTTTTTCACCTCCTTAAACTTTAGATGGTGCAGTAGCACTTACAACTCCACCCTCTTTCTTCTTAGGAAGTGGAACCTCTGTAAATAACTCTTCACCAGTTATTGCTCTAACACAGTCCTCTATAACACCTACGTCTATATTAGGATACATATGTGTAATCATTCGTATACTTGTATTAGGATCTATTCCTCTGTCAATAACGTCCTTTAGATATAGTTGAACAGCACTCATATATATTGCATGATTTGACTTTGGAATACCTCTTTCGCTACAGATTGCTGAAACAGTTTTTCTAACTTTGCTCCATACTGAACCCTTAGTAACCATTCTTGAAGCAAGTGCTTTTGTTATCTTCTCTGCTAAATCTGTAGTTCCACTAATACCTCTCCAAACAGATACAACTTTTGCAATATATATGTCTGCACTAACTTCTGGATCAAATTCTCTCTTTCTTCTTGCCATATACCACCACCAGTAATAATTACACGTATTTAGTATTTATGTTTATCTATCACTTTATTAAAACATATCTATTTGATGAAATCTTATACAGATATTCTGATCCACAATTTACACATTTAATGAATCTAGGTATATTATCTGTATTTATCAGATTTTCATATCTACATACTTTACATACTAGTATATATCTTGTCATAAAAAATTTATGAAAAATATTTAAAATTTAGAACAAACCTCCAAGCCATCCAGTGACTCCTCTGAAGATTCTTGTTCCAAATCTCATAACGATGAAAGCCAGTGCTCCAACAACTACTACAGTAGCAATAACTTGTGCATTGTCAGCGATTGCACTCGCAATGTAGTATAGAGTATCCTGAATACCTGTCATCAGTGCATTCAAAACATCTGTAAGAGCATAAGCCATTTATATCACCTCCAGAAAAACATACATAATATTAGTATTTAATTTTATCTATCCATCTAATAAGTTTATCTTTAATTTCTCTATTAATGTTTATGGCTTTTTCTCTACATTTATTCGATAAATCGTTATACTCATCAGCATTTAAACTTAATGCATAGCTTATAGTATCAAACAGATCATTCTTATCTATTTGATACATTATAGTTTTACATCCGTATCTGTAAGTATATATTTTCATACAGCTTTTTATATTAATTCCTTCTGCAAACTCATTAAATGGAGGAGTATCTGGATATATAGGTATAGTTCCTACTGCCATAGCCTCTAATACTGGTAATCCAAAACTTTCACAAGAAGAAGGAAATAGTAGAAATCTACTTTTAGAAATTAATACATATTTGTCGTATTCATCAATCGTCCCAGTTCTAATCACCACTATATTACTTCTTTTTGGTATAAATTTATTAGTTATAAAAACTGTTTTAACTCTATTATTAGATAAACAGTAATCCATAACAAAATCTACGTTTTTACGCTTAGAATAGTCATCAACTGCAATATTAATTATATCATACTCTTTATTTTTATAATACATATAAATGTCATCTGCAATAGGGTTATAAGGTCTAAATACTACATCATCTACTTTAAATCTAAAGTATTTCTCTACATGATCTTTATAGTATTCACTAATTGCGATAAAATACTTAAATCTATTGTTACATTCGAAAAATTTAGCTGGTCGATTAGGAATTAACATAGGTTCATCTGTCCACCAGATATCTGCAGATATATTTTTAGATAAGCAATAAAGTGTTGAATGAATAAGAATACTATTGGAGACATAATTAGAAATATTGTTAACTGAAACTATATCTATATCATATTCTGATAGTAGATTTTTAGTTGATAAAGATACATATCTAAAGCTTGAAGATTTGCTTGTATTAGTTATTAGTCTTATAGACATATCATCACCTAAAATCGTTAAGTTTTAATTGACCATGTTTTACAGGATTAATTACTATAGTATCATCAGTAGTATCGTTAGCAGTATCTTTTATAAATGAGTCAATAGTATTGATTCCAAGTATTTTACATATTCTTTTATATAGTGCGGGATATAGTCTTGCCATATCATGCTCCCAGTCTTTATATGCAGTGCATACTATACAACCAACTCTATCAACTTTTTCATATGCTGGATTTACTGGAATATTGTTTTTCTCTATATAAGTCCATACATCAAGTTCACTCCAGTATCCTATAGGATAACATTTCCAGTGTTTATGAGTTGTATGATAGAAAAGTAAACCTTTCTTTATTATACTCCACTTTCTATTGTAGCTCTCGTCCCATGTTATTCCAAAGAATACACATTCTATTCCTTTTTTTCTATACATATTTAGTGCTGGTTCTTCTTTTAGATACCAGCAACATTTAGGAGCACCTTGTAATTGAGTTAATCCTTTACTAGCGAGAGCTATTTTTGAATTAGTAAGAAATCTTGTGGATGGTAAACCATACTTTTCAACTATTTGCCAGAATGTATATTTACCTTTAACTTCTATTAGATTTAGATTCCATTTTTCTTTTAACTCTCTTATAAACTTTATAGTCTCTGGCATTTCAACTCTAGTATTTGCAAATATTACAGGAATATCAGGATTATATTGTCTTACAATATGCAATACTACTGTGCTATCTTTTCCACCGCTAAAAGCTACCGCTAATCTCTTGAACTTACTAAATGCTTCTTTAACTATTTTATGTGCAATTTCTACTTTATCTTCGAATGGAAGATTTCTCATTTTATCAAAAAGATTTAGTTGTTCGCTAGTAAATGTTCTCTTTATTTCTTCTTTTTCTATATTTTCGTCCAATTCCATGCTATCACCTCTTTTGTATGATATTTCGTATAATGTATCATATATAAGCTTTACGAATATATCACTCTTACTTTTCTAACTATGCTTTTCGGATTGCATATTAGATTTTTTTTACAGTCTTTACACTGCTCTTTTGGAGTTAATAAATTCTTATCGGGACAAAGAACCCAGATTTCTTTTCTAACTTTAACTGACATCTGCATCACTCTCCAGCAATTTCTTTATAGCATTTTGTAATTCTAACGCTAAATCAGTTTTACCTCTAAAGTATATACTATCATTTCCTAATTTTGCATCAAATAGTATATTCCATGATGTCAGTTGTTCTGATGACCTGACTCTTAGCCAATTGAATATTTCTCTTTTCCAATCACTAAGTAGTAGTAGCTGTAAAAATACTATATCTTTGTTATCAAGCAGTGGTGCATCTATCTCAAGCTCTATATGGTATCCTCTTCTTGTTTCATATGCTCTAATATCCGCTATACTTATCGATGCATATCTTAATATAGGTTTTATTCTATTAACTATATTACGTGCCAGCTTATCCACTTTTCTTTTTCTATCTATATCTATTTTTAATACATATCTCACATTACTCACCTCCTATAATCGATTTAAGTTCATCTACAAACTCTTTAACTGCATCATCTATATATTTAAACATTCTAGCTGACAATTCTCGATCAATACGTATTTCTGCATCTTCTTTTCTACTAATTCCAACAGCAAAATCTAATAACTTTCCGTCTATGCATTTAGATTTTTCTGTTCTATAGGTTTCTATGACATATGCTTTCTCAAAGTCGTAGTATTCTTCTTCTGCAACATAGAAGTATTCTCTTGTTAATCCCTGAACATATGCACTAAATAGCTTTTCATTCAATGTATTTAGTATTTCTGTTTTATGCAGTTCATAATATGTTTCTGGAATATATAGCTCTATACTAGCATAGCCTTCAGTAATAAACTCGTGATGTCTTTTTATATACTTTGTCTTTACATGCCATTCTAGATATATTCTAAGACACGATTCTTCAGTAACCTCTTCATAGTTTCCAGTTTCATATAGTCTTACTATATACATAAACACGGACATTCTGTAACCACGTGGAACAAATTTTCTTATCACTGGATATATCTTTCTATAGTATTCTGTATATCCAATTTTACCCTCTGCATAATCTCTTAGTATATTAAACTCTATTTCACTCAAAGTTACATATATACCTAAATACGGTATCCAGAATCTATATATTTTAGTCATACTGGCTCACCCGCACTTCTATCAGAAATATCTCCATATACTACAGGTATATATACTATAGTGTTGCCTATTTTATAGCTTTTAACAAGTCCAGTATGCTCTATTATTTTTAATGCATTACTAACATTAGATTCTTGCATTTTTAAAATTTTTGCAATTTGTCTAGCAGTTATACCATCTCTACTACTATGTATTACATCTAATACTCTAAGTTGTGTAGGTGTTAATGTGCTTCTTGAATAACCTATTATTTGTAGAGGTATATAGCTCATTGCTATATCCATATCTTCATTAGATATTACTTCTCTGTCCTCAAGTATCGCATTTATTCCTGCAATTCTTGTTAAATCCCATAGCGCTCTAGTTATAAATCCCTGTTCTATTCTATATTTTAAAAATAATTTTTTAGTTCTATCTACTAGATAGTTTCTTTGTTCATCCTTTATAAATATATCTTTGCCATCTAATATATCTCTAAGACTATGAAGTTCTTTGGGTGCTGTAAATATAGACTTGCCTAAGTATAAATCAAATCCTTGATATTCATCAGTTAAAAGACTTATTGGAAAACATCTTGATAGCAGTGCTAAATCATCTATAGTTTTTATTTTGAAATACATACTACCTATTATATAGCTAAGTTTTGCTTTTACTGTTAAAAAGTTTTTCTCTGCAATCACTTCATAATATTTACCATAGTCTTTTACTTGAGTAGATACAAGATAACCAAGAGTTCTTGTAAACTTATGGCTTTCCATAATATTAAGTAATGCATCTCTAGATGGTTTCTCAAACTTCTGAAACTCATCGATCATCATAACTGATCCCGCACACTTTGTTACGAATCCATGTATTATTAGACCATTCGGTTTTATAGTTCCTACTAAACCTGCGAGAGAATAATCGTTCAATACATAACCAAGTTCTGCTTTTTCTAAATAATAGAATAAAGTAGATTTTCCTGAACCAAATGGAGATACTATTAGAACATTTAGCTGTAATCTGGTAGAGTATCCATCTTCGGCTATTACTTTCCCTGCTCTTGATGAGATCACTGAATACTTTATAATATCCTCTATAAATCTCATAGAGGATCATATTCTTTTCACTATTACCATTTTATCTTTTACAGCCACTAGCACGAAATCTTTTGGTTTAATGCCTATTGCTGATAGTTCTCTTGTAAGAGTTAGACTTGGCAAATTATTGTGTCTTATATTTTTTGACACTTGACGAATTTTCCAGTTACCTTCTCCATACTCTTTATCTAAGCTATCAATTAGCTCTTTTGTAAATATCATGCTCTCCTCAGCCATTACTATCACCTCCTACTTTTTTTAAAAAAATAAAATAGTTATGTTGTTGATACATCTTTACCACTTTTAGTTTTTGTAGCTTTCACTTCTTTCTTTGGAAGTTTTTTTACATCAACAACTCTGCTTACTAAACTACCATCTCTTAGCTTTTTATATTTTACTTCCACTAGAACTTTTGTTCCTACTAATTCATCTGTATTGATTTTTTCGCCTGATTTAAGTTCTCTACCTACTAGAGCACAGAACCACTTATAGGCTTTGGATGGTTGTCTTCCAACACTTATTTTATTGCTAGTAATTCCAGTTACTACTACTTCGCTGTTCTCTGTTTCAATCGAAAATCTCCACTCTAAAATTTTTCTCTCCTCTTGATCTACTGTTATAGATCTCTCTTCGATTCCTTTGAATGTCGCTTCATATACGCCTTCTTCTATATTTACTAATTCTATTCCTCTCTGCTCCCCAACTACATATTCAGGCATACAACCACCTCCTATATTTTTTATATCCAGCTTAACTCCTCTATATCATAGAGGACACTGAATTCGCTATTTCCTTTAAACTTAAATTCTCTTTCTCCACATTCTGTAGCTTTAACTAGTTTTATGAATCTATTACAGCTATCAGCACAAGCCCATAGCTCTCCTTCATAGCACTTATTATCTATATGCTTCACTACTACTCTGAAAACAAAAGCCATTGGCATACCACAGACTGGACATATGTATTTTGGAATGTTTCTACTAACTAGCAATTGTTGCATTTTATCACCTCACTCTGTAACCAAGTATATCTATAGCAGTATTAAGAACTAGATATCTCTTCCCTTCTTTTTCAACTATCTCGTATGGTATTTTTTTGCTAGTTAAATACTCAATGAATTTAGCTGGAGTTCTGTAATTTTTATCAATACAATACTTTTGTAAGAAGTATGTCATATTTTTGAATAACTGACCACAATAGATTATTCCTATATCACTTATACCTGGTATTTTACCTGTTTTTGTTACCATTGTAGTAGCTTTTGTTCCAAGAACACTTCTTACATTATCTGCAAATTCTTTGCCAGCTAATTGTTCTATAAAATCAATACCCACCATGTCTACAATTGTCTCGAGTCTACCTCTTAATGCTTTAAGCTGAGAACTTAGTTCTTCTTTTTTCTTTTCTATCTCAGCAATATTCTTTTTCACTGTCGCAGTCTCTGACATCATTCTTATATTTTTTACTATAGGATCTACTGATATTTTACCAGTAGTGCCAAGCTGAGTTTCTAGATCTTTTATAGCTTTTATTATTTTTTCAATCTCTTGTAGTTCTGCTTCTTTTTTTGGCATTCATATCACCTCCAAAGAAAAATAATTAATTAATAGTATTATTGTTTTGCTAATCGAGGTGTAATTATTATCTTCTCATCATCAATTAAACAGTCATAGTTGTTTTGCTCTGCCCACGCTTTAATGCCTTCAACTCCTCTAGTTATCTGGAACTTCTTCATAAAGTATTGCATATTTGCATACTCTTGTCCAAGAAAGAATACTCTTTTTCTTCTATATTTTTTAGATGAAGAACCATACTTTTCTCTAATGCTATTCAAAGTATTTTTGATGTCCTGTGGCAGAAGTTTAACTATTTCGTCGGAACACTTAGTGAGTATATGCTTCTCTATGTTTTCTAGTTTTTCGTTTAACGAGTTCATCTCTGCAACTATTTTCTCTCTCTCCGAAACCAGTTCAACAATTGCTTTTATTTTGTCTGAAAACTCTCTAACTATTTTCTCAAACTCCTGGTTTATCATTCAACCACCTCCATAGTTTCATTTTTTTGTAAAAAAATGTATGCGTGGACAAGTTAATAAATTTTTCTATTACACGACTCGTCAATACATTTATACATTTATACATTTATACATAGCCAATGGTGGACGGGTTGTCTATAATTGGAAATCAATTTATGTATAAATGTATAAATGTAAACGTAAAACGTAAATCTCGGCGAGATAACGGTTTTAAAACCCGATACATGTATAAATTTTTTAATTCGTTTTTTAATTGGCTGAATCAAAAATTTATCCATAAAAAAATTTACATGTATAACTTTATTTATTTATGATCACTGATCACTCGACCCTTTACAAAGTTGTATGTTATATAGATAACACTGTTCACATGGAACTGAGCACTCTACAAATCTTTGAAGTTCAAAGTTATCACAACCTACTTCATATAGTTTCTCTGCCAATTCGCAATAGTGCCAGTGTATACATACATCACAAACACTTCCTAGTAGTTTTCTTATTAGTATTCTATCCATTTCTACTCACCTCCGATTTAATCACATAACCCTAATACATAGTATAGACACGACTCTACATTACCACCTTTATCACAGATAAAGCTACAGTCTATGTCGATTTCATCATTGAATTCAAAGTATTTACAGCCATACTCAAGCATATTATTATAGTGCTCACATTTTTTGCAATACCCTGTTAAAAACTCGTTAAGTATATAGCAGTCTCCATATTTTTTGCAATAGTAACATGCTTTATCTTTTAGTAATATCCTTACTCTATATGCTCCTTTTTTCCCTTTTAGTCTTATCTCAAGTAAAAGTTTGTATATTATTTTATCAAGTTTTTCTTTGTCAGTTGCTAAAAGTTTATTGATAATCTGATTAACTTCTTCATCATTTTGCATTTTCTATCACCTCTTAGGCTTATAACCAGAAGTCTCTAGCAGATCCTCTAATCTCACTATACTATCTGTTGTTATTAGATGTTGCAAGCTTGTTAGTAATTTATCTCTCTCTTCATATCCATAGTCATAGCTACCATGTAGTGGTATACTTATATTTTTATCGCTGACTGTAATAAACACGATGCTCGTTGTTGTAACTCTTATTGCAACTACTTTGGAAGTATCTATTATCCAGTCATAAGCTCTTATTATCATATCTATCACCTCACTTCTTTTTTAAAGTAAAGGAAAATACTCCTGCAGATGTGTCTACACTAGCATTGCATGTAAACTGATTGGTTATTGCAAACAGATTAATCAGATCATATAATATTACTACTACTCTAGGATTTTTGGCGATTGCTGGAATAATTTTAAAGTTAAAATTTATAGTGTCTTCTTGCTTATATTCCATGAAGATATCTAGCTCACAATATTTAGATAGCTCAACTATAAACGGATACAAGTCAATGTTTTTATATAGTATTTTATTTACATATACTGTAGACACTGCTGTAAGAGCATATAGAATTTCTTCAAGAGAACCCTCTTCACTAAATTGTTTCATAATTTGCATTAGCTCAGTAGCACATCTAAAGCTATTGTCATATCCATGCAGTTTAAGTTTAACTGTATCACCTGTTTTCGATAGTTCATTAGATATCACTATACTAAATGCAGTCTTATTACACAACTCATCAAGTATTATCTCCTTCATAGCATTCTCACCTCATTTGTTTTATTTCCTCCTCTAGATATGTCAATGCTACATCTAAATCTATTATATCGTTCTCAATTTCCTCTATTTTTCTTATAATTTTATTGAGCAATCTCTTAAGTGTTTCAGTGTCTGGCTCTTCTACAAACGCAATATATAAATCTTCCAGATCCTCCATTTCTATCACCTCCTCACGTATATACTCACGTATATACAAAAAATATTATACCACTATCTTTACAAATAACTTCTATA
>Ga0209394_1001350_pt1 | contig 14643 bp, 3 predicted proteins | sample JNZ201metaG_FD_184122 | JGI IMG/M metagenome (GOLD analysis project Ga0209394, IMG submission 184122) | Hot spring microbial communities from Jinze hot spring, China to study Microbial Dark Matter (Phase II) - JNZ 20120812A (SPAdes) (version 3) ... | reverse complement strand
ACTTTCACCTGTTTTCAGAGTGAGTTAGAGTTTTTCGCTGACAAAGCATTAACGATGCGTCCATGAGATTTTATCGGCGCAAAACAGTCTCCACATTCGTTCGCATGAATTGAAACCACGCTTTAAAATTTTGACGGCGTTCCAATTCGGATGAATTTCGGCGGCGGGGTATAAAACCCCGCCCTACAGGATTTTATGACGGCGAATTTTAATCAATCAAAGTAGGGCACGGTTTCACACCGTGCCGACTGAAATTTGTCGGCGGGGTATAAAACCCCGCCCTACAAGGAAAATTGGGTTCAAAGTAGGGCGCGGTTTTACACCGCGCCGACTAAAATTTTTCGGCAGGGTATAAAACCCTGCCCTACAAAAAATCGGCACGCCAAAGGCGTGCCCTCCGAATTTGCCCGAAACATCGTCGTTCGGAGGGTCGGGCTCCTGCCCGACCGAAAAAATCGGCACTCGGAGGGCTATGTTCCTACCGAGCCGAAAAGAAAATTGGCTTGATGTAGGGCGCAGTTTCACCTGCGCCGAAAGAAATTCTTCGGCAGGGTATAAAACCCTGCCCTACGAGGGAAATTGGGTTCAATGTAGGGCGCGGTTTTACACCGCGCCGACTAAAAGGGTATAAAACCCCGCCCTACAAAAAAATCGGCACGCCAAAGGCGTGCCCTCCGAAAAGTCCGAAAAGGAGGACAAAACGATGCAAGTTGAGCAAGTTCAGATATCTTCGGAGTTGCGCAACAAGTTTGAAGCGTTGCTGGATTATTTGCGTTCATTGGAAAGCGCGCTGGTTGCTTTTTCGGGTGGCGTGGATTCAACTTTCTTGGCGAAGGCTGCCTACATGGCGCTTGGAGATAACGCAATTGCCGTTACTGCCCGTTCGCCCTCTTACCCGAAGGCTGAATTGGAGGAAGCCGTCAGGCTCGCGAAACTTATAGGTATCCGCCACCTTTTCATTGATACTGACGAGGTCAATGACCCCAATTACGCTTCAAACCCGCCAAACCGATGCTACTTTTGTAAAACGAACCTATTCAGCAAGTTGAGACCTTTGGCTCAAGAGTTGGGCGTTCGCTACATCGTTTACGGTGCAATTGCCGATGACTTGAACGATTTCCGTCCGGGCATGAAAGCAGCGAAAGAGCAAGCAGCGTTGGCACCATTGGCTGAATTAGGGTTTACAAAGAGCGAAATCCGCCAGTTATCAAGATGGCTTGGGTTGCCGACTTGGAATAAACCTTCATTTGCTTGTCTTGCGTCCCGCTTCCCATACGGTTCTCAAATCACTCCTGAGAAATTAAGGCAAGTTGAGGAGGCGGAAGAATTTCTGAGACAGCATAGTTTTAAAGCCTTCCGAGTTCGCCACCATGAGACCATTGCAAGAATTGAAGTCCCACCGGAAGAATTCCACCGTTTCCTTGACCCTGAGTTTCGGAGCGCGCTTATCAAACGCTTTCGCGAAATTGGCTTTTTGTTTATCACCCTTGACTTGATGGGCTTGAGAAGTGGGAGCATGAACGAAATGCTGGCAGTCAGAGGCAAGGGGGAGTAAAGAGAAGACAGTAGGGCACGGTTTTACACCGTGCCGACTAAAATTTTTCGGCGGGGTATAAAACCCCGCCCTACAAGGGAAAATCGGTTCAAAGTAGGGCGCGGTTTTACACCGCGCCGATAGAAAATTCATCGGCAGGGTATAAAACCCTGCCCTACAAAAAAAAAATCGGCACGCCGGGAGGCGTGCCCTCCGAATTTACCCGAAATATCGTCATTCGGAGGGTCGGGCTCCTGCCCGACCGAGAAATCGGCACGCCAAAGGCGTGCCCTCTGAAATGAAAATTTGGCACGACGGGAAATCCGTCTCCGATTCCGGCCTCAAAAGCAAAAAGGGCAGAAGGGCAAAAACCCTTCTGCCCTTTGCTTTTCATTTACTCCGAATGCACCTTAGTAGACGAACCGAATTGCTGAGGTTTGACCCATCAACCGGATGCCATCGCGGTTCCAGACAAACACTTGGATGACCTTCCAACCTTTAACCCAGTCAGGTCCGGTCGTTGAACTGGTGTAACTAAGGGTGAAGCGACCAGGTTCGGTTACTGTGACAGTGAACCAGGTATCCACCCAACCAGGATTCCAATCTTCATCTGCCACTCCGTCGCCATCGTCATCATTGTCCAACGAACCTGGCGGGTCCTCGCCCTGACGACCATCGCCATCATTATCAACAGGATTTTGAGGCTCGTTGGGGTCTTCGTCTAACAGGCCATCATAATCATCGTCAATGTTAAGTGCACCGGGCGGGTCTTCGTTAACCCTACCATCGCCGTCTTCATCACCGTCATAGGCAGTGCCATGAACTCGCACCCAAACTCGCGTGCCAGGTGGCAAGGCTGATGGCGGGTCAAAGCGGAATTCAACTGTGAAGGTCTGCCCAGCGCCATTAACCAATTGCCCCTGAAGGATTGATACTTGAATGCTCCGCACTGGCACATAGTAGAAGGTTGGGAAGACTTTCTGGAGTGCAATGTTGGATTGAGGCACCATCTTCAAGACGACAGGTTGCGAGATATTGACACTTCGCAGATAGGTAATGGCAACCCCATTAATGTCAGTTACTGCTTCAGACTGCGGATAGATACCGCCATCTGACACCAAGGGTGATTGACTTGGCGGAATCAGGTAGTAATCAGCGGTAAGCACGGGTGATGGGGCAAAGCCGATGTAGTAAAGGTAAGCAGTTGACCTCGGGACACCACCAGCAGCCCAATCGTTTTGAACTGTCGTTGTCTGGAAGGAAATAGTTACGGGTGCATTAAGCGCAGGTGGGTTGTCAAAGTTGACCGTAACTGCACCGTTAGTGTAGTTGATGGTTCCAGTGCCGTTGCCAGTGAAGGCACCAAATCCGTTGTCATTCAGGACAGCGTTAGTGCGGTAGCGGTATGCTGCAACTATTTGTTGACCGCTTGCAGGCGGATTGACAAAACTGATGGAAATTGCGCCTGTGCTGTAGTTGATTGTTCCACGACCTTCTCCGCCTGGGGAGGAAATAACGCCGTTGCCATCATCAGTAAGGACAACTGTTCTTCGGACACGATAGCGAACTTGGACAAGTTCTCCTGAATCTGGCGGGAAGGTTCGTGGTGGGACAGCAAATCGGACAAAGATTGAACCAGAAGTGTAATCCACTGTGCCTGAACCATAAAGTCCTGTCAAGTTCCCGTTTCCATCGTCAACAAGTTGAGCCGGCGTGCGGAATACATAGTCAACGCGAACCATCTCTCCAGAAGCGACTGGTGCTTGCTCCGTGGGGTCATCTGGATTGGTGAAGGTGACCGAGATTGCACCAGAGTTATAATTGATAGTTCCATAACCTGCGTTTACCGGCAAACTCTCACTAAGGTCAAAGTTGCCGTCACCGTTCAAATCGCGCAATTGAACGCCTAAGCGGTAACGCCAAATGACAGTGACTTGGTCTGTAGGGGCATCATCAAAGTCAACATAGATGTAGCCGGAGTTGTAGTCAATGTCACCTTGGTCGTTATTTTGAGGGTCCACAATATTACCTGCTCCATCGTCTCTCAGAACCTCGTTGTTGTCTGCAACTATCACTGAACCGGGCACAACGGGACGGCGAGGGAGGACAGCGCTGAAGGGGTCTGCAGTTGTTTGAGCAACTGCGGCAATTTGCGGGATCGTTGTCGTGGAAACCACGACAGTATTGGGAATCACAGGTGCATTCAAGTTCCCGGAAAAGGTTGCACGGTTCCCATCGCCTGTCCCAAGGCTCCTGGTATCGGAAACGCGAACAACGCTGCTGACAACCACACTTCCTGGCGTTATCGGAGTTTGTGTCAAAGTGCCAGAGAAATCTGTTCGGGAGGCGTTACCTGTCCCAATCACTTGCGACGGGACTGTCGCTTCGGCGATAGTGACTCGCACACTACCTGGTTCTACCGGGATGTTCCTCAAAGTCGCAGTGAAGTCCCTCTGGACATCGTTGCCAGTTCCAATGACTTCTTGTGTAGTTGCCAAAACTTCTGCTGTGACGGTGGCGGAACCCGGTTGGACAGGAACATTCATGAGGACACCGCTAAACGACCTTGAAGCACCATCGCCAATTCCAATGGTTTGAGTGAACCTTCGCCCCGCTTGTGCTCTAAACACACGACTAAGTGACAGCAGGTCATAGCGGGTTAGGACGATGTTGTTTGCATCTCCTGCCACTATGTCGCCATATGGAACAACTCGTGTTGGCTCAATAGCAAAGGAGACGCGTTCATTAGGGACAGGGTTATCATTAGCGTCATAAAGGGTAGCAATCAATTGTGCCTCTATAGGTTCGGTCCCACTGAGCGTGTTGACAACAATGCGCGGTGGGTTGACGGTGAAGAATGCCTGCTTAACGGGTCCAGGACGCTGGAAGATGCTGACAGCGGTTGCGCCGTAATCTGAACCGTCTTTTTGGGCTTGCAAGCGGATAGTGACCAATTGAGCCTTGCGGGAAGAGTAGTATCGCACCAAGATGCGCATTGTGCCCAAACCTGACTGTGAATCGCCAGCGCCGTCGTCGGTAACGCTAAATGTCGTTGTCTCCATCTTTGCCTGCTTACCAGTTGCTTGGTCAGTGACTCCTGTCGGCAGGGTGAACAGACCCCGTATGTCGGTGGATGTCAAGGTGAGTGTGACGGTTTCAGCGTTAGATGTGCTAAGCCCTCGGATGTAAATCTCAAGGAGCGTCCAGTTCTGAAGTGGGCTATCAGGCAAGGGTTGTCGCAAGGGCGGGAATTGCTCGTCATCTTCCCTTGTGCTGACCACAATTTCATTCACGCTTGGGACAATTTCCACATTCTGTGGGGTTGGCAAGGCGAGGAGTGTTAGGTTAGTTGACTTAGTCAATTCAACACCGTCTTGGCGAATTACCCTGACCGTCAACTGGGCAATTTGGTTGGTTCCTGTAGTGTTGTTGCTTCGGACCCTAACTGTAGCCCTGCCATTGACAGTTGTGCTGGCAGACTCAAGGATTCCGTATGCGCCGACCAATTCAGCCATGAATCGGACATTGTCCGGCATCTGAGAGCCTGGGTTGAAGATGACTGTCACAGTCGCGAAATCGTTGGGCGGGATGTTGCCTTTATCTGGCACCAAGTCAATGCTGTCCAAGTTGCCGACAACGAAACTCACCACAGTGAAGCCCACGATTTCTTGCCCTGTCGCTTCGTTGATGGCTTTCGCAAAGACACGAACTCGGCGGGTGAAGTTACTAGCGGTCAAGGTGGAAGTTGCAATACCGTTAACTGCTGTCGCAACAATTGGGCTCAAAGTGCCGTCATCGGCGCCAAAGAAGACAGAGTAACCAGAGACCGGGTTACCGACGGCATCACGGACATCAGCAGTGATTTGGGTTGTGCCAGTGATAACAGGAATCAGCGAATTGGCAGCGACGACCACAATTGAACCTGGAGGACCTGCAAGTTGAGTGAACTGAACGGTGCGGCTGACATTCACACCTGGGACATCAATTTGCAGTGTGAAAGGTCCAGCCAATGTGGACGCATACATGTCCACTGTGTATCGGTTCTCTTGGGTTGGACCAGAACCAAACTGCTGAAGGTTGCCACTAACTGTTGCAAGGCGTTTCGTTCCAGCGTTGCTGCCCTCAATGACATCAAACAAAATGTTGCCTTCCGAAGCAAGCAAGGTCACTGTCGGGTTAGAAGGCATAGGACCGCGAACGATGATCTGAATTCGCTTCTTATTGTTTCCGGGCACTCCATCCAAAGGCAACCTCGCTGCAGGGTCAAGGCTGTTATTACTGGAAACGACGATGCTGAATGGAGTGATGGGCGAAATTTCAATGCGAGGCTTCAAGGTCACTGTCGTGTTCTTTACCTTCTTCGTTCCGTCCAAAGCCACTATTTCAGCACTAATTGTAGCAATTTGCTGAGCCTGCAAATTACCTGGACCTCGGAATTCAACAATCGCTTGACCGCCGGTAACTGTGGCGACAACAGCGCTTCCCGTTTGCGTTCCAAAGGTTAAGTTGCCGATATCAGTTGCAACTCGGAAGCGAGTTCCGTCGGGTGCCGGCAACTGGATGGTGATATCGCTCTTGGTCACCCCGTCATCTGGGATAGTGTCAGGGTTAGCAGTAACGGAAGTGATATCAGGGACATTTGCCGCATATCGGATGCGACCAATTCCTGTAGCAGTTCCTGCCCTCGCTTGGACAGTGAATTCTCCGGTTGCCTGCGAACTTGACAATGTCACAGATGCACGACCATCGGTTGTCACTACAGTGTTGGTTGGCGAGAATGTTCCTTCGCCCTCAAGCACGGAGAAGGTTACTTGAGTGTTATCGCGGACATTGTTCCCAACTGCGTCACGGACTGTCACATTAACAGTGGCTTGAGTCGGAGTCCCTGCACCTGGGACGAAGATGAACGGCACACCGTCAGGAGCGGTCTGAGCGCCACTGAAACTGACGACTATGTTCGCCGGGTTACCCGGCATCACAGTGATTGTCGCTGTTTGTTCCTGAGCACCCATTTGGGCTTTCAATATAACTTGACCGGGGGCAGTGGAAGCATAGAAAGTCGCCACTGCTTGCCCGTTGCTTCCAGTGACAACTTGAATTCCACCAAGGCTTGTATTGCCTTGTGCATCCTCCCAAAGTCCGTTGGTGTCCGAAGACGAGAGGAAAACGGTCGCGTTGGGGACAGGTAAGTTCAGATCTTGCTCAAGGACTGTAACTGTCACTGTAGTCTTGTTCGGTTCAGGACCAAGCGCTTGTCGTTGAGCGGGATTCAAAGCGTTGCTTGAAGAAACGGAAAGAGTTGTAGTTGCGACTTGAATTGGCTGCAGGACAGGAGGTCGGGTTGGTCGGATCAGAGTAATTGAAACAGTTCCAGCAACGATTTGACCTTGAGGGTTAGCAACTTCAACTCTAACCGTTGCAGTTGTATCGGCAGTAACTGCCTCGCTGATAAATGTGGCTTGTGCGGAGTTACCAGCAACTGGCACTCGCGCACTTCTCTGACCAGCAGTGCCAATGAAGCCTCGGTCGGTGGCAAAGAGGACACGGGTTCCATCAGGTATGCTTCCCGTAAATGTGGCGCTAACTTGAGCGGTTGATTGACCATCACCAATTATTGCGTCAGGATTTGCTGAGACACTTATCGCCGTCACATTGACAGCAAATGCAACAGTGGTTGAACCCTCTGCAGGTGTCTGTTGACCCGGAACTCTTGCACTGGCACGGACGGTAAAGCGTCCAGTGTCCAAAGTGCTGGTCAAGGTTGACGAAGCGACACCGTTCACGGTCGTGACATTGCTTGGCGTGAGAGTTCCCGCATCAGCAGTGAAGGTTACGAGAGTTCCATCTTCAACCGTGTTACCGACAGCATCAAAGACACGGGCGGTCACGGAGGTGCTTGTAGGTGTTCCTGCACCGGGAACGAAAATGACATTGGGTTGAGGTGCCGGCACTATAACAACTGCAGGAATTCCTGGGCGTTGCCTTATTGTCACAGACTGAGCGGCAAATGGGCGATTCTGAGCATCCCTCAATTCTGCTCTAATAGTCACAACTCCAGCAGTCTTTGATGCGTAGACTTGGACCGTCGCTCGCCCAGTGGAGTCGGTTGTTATGATCGTATTGCCCAAATCCGCGTTACCATCATGGACGAACAAGACTCGCCCGTCAGTCGCCGTCACGAAGACAGGGACGGACAGGGGCGCTGGATTGCCCTGCCCGTCAACGACTTGAATGGTCATTGTCACGAAGTTGTCGCGAGGATCACTAATTCTCAAAGGTTGCCTATCTGCTGGATTATTGGTGTCATCAGAGGACGAAACGGACATCTCGTTTGCTGACAAGGTGACGATCAATTGACCGCCAAGTTGAATCAACGGGAATTGAGTTTGGATGGCAGGCAATTCCGTTTCAGCAGGAATTGGACCAAAGTTTTGACCGAAAACAGTGCCAAAGGCTTGAGCGACAAGCCTTGCCCTGACACCTGGACGAGTTCCAGCAACAAAAGCGACTTCAGCATCGCCATTCAAAGTGGGCACATTATCGCGGAGGAAAGTTCCAGCATCGGGAACAGTTTGGTTTATGTTGGTTTCGCTTCGGGCAGAGAAGAAGACAGTAGTCCCGTCAGCAACCGGGTTGCCGTTTGCGTCGCGGACTCGTGCAGTGACGGCAATTTGAGAGCGCCCATCAGCAGGAACCATAAGTGGATTAGCCACAACAGTGACTTGGGCTGGTGGACCGGGCAGGATGTCAAGGATAAGGCTGCCCGAAGCAGCACCAGATTGAGCGTTAATGGTGACTTGCCCTGTTGGGCTTGGTGGAGCAACATATGCGGCTCTGGCAACGCCAGCAGCGTCCGTTATTGCGGTCGCTTGAATTGTCCCAGCAGAAGCATTGAATTGGACAACGACGCCGCTGACAGGATTGTTGTTTTCATCAACGACGGTTGCAGTGATTTCGGTTCGCGAGTAAACGGTCAAACCTGCATACTCGGGACGAGGCGGCAGCGAAACGACAAGGTTCGTTCGGGAAGCACTAAGCGACATAACACTTGGCGAACTCGCACCGAAAGTCAAGGAAAGGGTTGCACTAATTGTCCCCACTTGCGCCCTCAAGAGATACGAACCTGCCGTTCGGGGAGCAGTAACTGAGACAGTCGCCTGCCCCGTATCGTTAGTGGTCACCATAGGCGGAGTGATGGTCAAAGCGGGTGTTGAAGTGAACTGAACTTGGACATTGGGCACGGCGTTGCCGAAAGCATCTTTGACAGTGGCGGTGACCCGAATTTCTGTTTGCCCATCAGCGGGGGCAGTGGTTGGGACAGCAACCAACTCAATGGTTGCTGGCGAACCCGCAACGAGAGTTATTACAGCCTGCCCAGAAATTGCACCAACCGAGGCAGTGAGTGTCACAGAACCGGCACGAGTTCCAGAGCGGTAAACAACATCAACGGTTCCAGTTGCGCCAGAGGAAATTTGCGTGATTATATTGCCTTGCAAGTCCTCAAACCGTCCTTGCGCTGGGCTAACGGAAAGGTTAATAGTTTGGTTCGGCATCGGATTGCCAAGCCTATCGCGGACAGTGATAGTCACGCGGGTGAAACTCTGCCCGTCCGCAACAAGTTGAGTTTGCTGAGGTTGAAGTTCAACCGAAGCAACGACAGGTGCACGCAAAGTCAGAGTCAATTGCGCCGGTGCTATACCCGTGATAACTGGGTTAGGAGCGACAGTTATTGTGACGGTAGTATCCGATGCCACAAGCGCCGTTTGATAGGTCGCAATGACTTGCCCGTTCTCATTTGTAAGGGCAGCAAGCGGGTCGGCTGAATGAGGATCATCGTAAATCGGATCAATGGTCAATGTGCCAACACCTTGCAGGCTCAATTGCAAAGGTAAACCTGCAACGGGGCGGGAAGCGGAATCAAGAACGGTCACCGTCAGTTGAACTTTATCTTGACCGTTGCCAGACAGTTCCATGCGATTCCCTTGGGGAGTTATAGTGATGGTTGCAGTTGAGAAAGGAGTGGCAACGGCTTCAGGCGAGCGAGTTCCCGGAACACCGAGTTTGTCAACCAGTTCAACGGCGTAGAAGTAGCGAGTTCCATTAACGACATTTTTGTCAACATACTTTCCATCTGCGGGGATAGGCAAGACATCTTCAGGGTGAATAGGTCGCAATGTCGTAGCAGCAGTTCCACCTTTTGTCGTTGCTCGGAAGATGCGAACCCCAGCCTTGTCAATTTGCCACTCTGGGTCTGCTTGAGCCAAGTTCAAAAGCGGCTGCAAGTCAACAATAACTTGACCGCTGCTTGGGATGACTCTTGGTGGGACCGTCAAACTCGGTGGTGGAGTGTTGGGCACAACTTCTGCGACATTTGACCATGCGCCCTTTTGTCCACTCCTATCAACTGCCCGGACGGCATAACGCAAGCGTTGATAGCCTGTCAAGTTATTGACTGGGGTTGGCATGAAATTAGCGACATTGTCAAGGTATGTCGTGGTCGTGATATTGCTGGCTATGACCGCATTGTCAAATTCACTACCCGCTTGTTGGCGAAGCCTCGGTTGAGTTTGCTCAAGCCGCTGGATGATAGTTGGTGGGGTAGTGGGTGTGGGAACTGGACGACCAGCCCGTTCAATCAAACCACGAGTGACTCTCGTCTCTTGAACCACAATTCGCGCCACTTCGTAATAGGCGATATCGGGGTCAGGTGGTGCTTGCCATGTCAAGGTGACGATTTTGGTAATCGGATCAAACCTTGCCGCCAAGTTGAGCGGTGGTTGAGGTGCAAGGTCACCAGGTGTGGCAGTAACTGTGGCGCTCGGTGCGCTAAGCAATCCAAACGAACTGACTGCCCGAACGACATATTGATAAACGACACCGTTTTGCAAACCTCGGTCCATGTATGTTGTTGTCCGAACGATAGTTTCGTCAGCAATTTGGACACCGTTACGGTAGATGCGATAACCGATGACCAAGCCTGCAGGGTTGATGTCCGTCCAAGTAAGCCTAACTGCTGCATCCAGAGCCTGAGCCGTTAAGTTGGCGGGAGGCAACGGGACACCGATACCGACAGGCGCAGGCTGAGTTGGGGAGATGATGCCTAGGTTGGACTGAATCTTAACACTTTCTTTTCCGTCAGGGTAAACCGCAGAAACAAGGTAAATGTATGCCCGGTCTCTCTGAGCGGTTCTGTCTTCGTAAATAGTTGTTCGGACAGGGGAAGGGGTAAGGGTTTCAATGCCGCCGATAGGTTGGAAAGTGACCGTGTCAACGGCTTGGCGATAGACATTATATCCGCTGGGAGTCCCCCTCAATGGGGGCTGCCACGAAACGACAATCATATCAACTTGTGGGACAGCAGAAACACTTCGCGGGGCGTCAGCAGGACCAAGGGGCACTGGTCCAGCCTTTTCCTTTCCACCGCTTAGGGCTACTCCTACAAGCAAAGCAGCAATGGCTAAAGCAAAAGCACCTATTCCTACGGGACGCTTTATCTTTTCCACTTCAACGGGCTTAACCGGCAAACCGATTAGTTTGCCGACAATTTTCCTCACCGCGTCATACATTGCCTCTGCCGCCAATGTATCTTCAGGGGTAGGCTTCAACTTAGGGGCACTGCTTCCTTCTTCAGTGATTTCAACGGTCTTTTCCTCAATGACGGAAGCAGTTTCCAAATCAATTGTCAAGAAGCGGACGGTAACTTGAATTTTAACTGCGCCGCCATTTGATGGGTCATAAGTATAACTGTCAACGGTTCCATAAGCGGCTGAAGGAATTTTCATCACCGAGGCAATTTCAGCAATTCCTTCGGGAGTCGGTTGTTCCAAAACTGCTGTGACGGCATCTTCCGACAACAGGTTTTCCCTGATCAATCGCTTAACTGTGGAATCGTCAATGGACAAACGGGTTGGAGCATAGCGACCTGTTCTGGCTAATTCGCTGCTGAGAGCGAAAGTTACCCGCCCAGCAATGTTGGCAGGAACACCTTCTGCTGCAGTTAGGGGGACAATCAAAATTGGTTGGACAGCAGAAGTTGGGGGAGTTTGAGCAGTGGCTTTCGCTGCCACGCTCAACCACGCAACATCCAACCCAACCAACGCCGGGCTGAATAGCATCACCAAAGTCAAGAACATCGCAACATCCGTTTTCCATGTCTTTCGGTGCACTTGCATCAATCTCATCAGCAGTGCCCCTCCTTAATCCGACTTTAAAATTGCCGTCACTTTTTTACCACGCCCTTTGGGCGCGTTAAACGCATTTTATATGTTGCGAGTTGAGCGTTCGGCGTTGAACAGGTTTATTCAAACCAAACGCCGAACACAAGCGCCTCTCAGCGCAACCTCAAAATTGTTTGGGCTTGAGTTTGTCGCCCGTTCTCTGTTATAGCACGGACGACAACTGTGTAAACGCCTGAAGGCAGCACTTCATCGGATTTGCTGCGACCATTCCAGAAAACAGAACACAACCGACCGCCCGAGACTTGCTCACTCGTTTCCCAAATAACCCGCCCTGTCAAGGAACGAATTTGAACTTGAACTTGAACTTGCGCTGGCATGGTCACTGTGAACTGAATTTGAGCGCCGCGACCTCGCAACGGTGTCACTTTAAGCCCCTGAATCCTCAAAGGCAACTGGTCGGTCTGAAGTGCTATAACTTGCAAACGCTTAGGTTGTTGGGGTTGGGTTGAGATGGTCACAGAAGAAACCGAACGCAATGACCACTGTTGGTTTGTTTCAGGGTCATAAAGAAGGAGCATAGTTGATTGAGGAACCTGAGCCAAACCCTCAAATTGCAATTTCACTTCGCCACCTGCCGGGTTAAGCAACTCCAGTGTCCAAACGATTTTGCTTTGAGGTGCCCGAATATCCATACTCAAAGGAACTTCAGAGCGACCAATATAGATGACACTGCTGATTTGGGCTGAGCCGGGTGGCATAGGAACTTTCGGCAAATCTAATCGGTCAAACTCACTATGAGCATTTTTGCTGACACCAAGCCAAAGGGTGTTGTCGCGACCAACGCTGCTGGTTGCGATGATTTGGATTGACCAGTCTATCGGAAGTTGCAGTGATTCTTTAGTTTGAAAGCCTCTTCTGTGCCACGCTCCCCAAATTGTCGGCGGTTCAAAAATAATGTTGCCTTCCATTTCGCTGTAGAGCCAAAAACCTTGGAAAGGTGCAATGGGAATTCTTGAGCCTATCTTGGCAACATATTCGCCGCCGTAAGGTGGAATGGTCGGGTCATTTTTCCAGACGAAAATCGTGCTGCGAATTTTGCCTCTCTCCATTGCCCCTTCAATGACATCAACTCTGATCGGGTCAGCGTTGTCCACTATGTGAAAGCCTTGCAGATACATTTGCCAAGGGAACGGATTTGAAAGCAAGTTCCAACCCCGCTTGATCGGAACGACAACTTGGTTAGTTGTGAAAGGTTTGATGTTCGTAAAGACGAAGGAACGATCTACGGGAAGTTTAAGCCAATAGCCAATTCCGCGCTCCAAAACATTGAACTGCAGATCACGGCGATAGACCAAGTAGTTACGAATTGCTGGGTCATAGCGAGCCAACTTAAGTTCCTCAGGGTGAATTCCCAAAGCGGCAGAAGGTTCAGGGTCAACGAACTCAAATGGGAAACCGACCAAATTGTAACCTGCCTTCAAATCCAAAACGGGCAAGTATGGGATCACCACAGGCACTTTAACTTGCCGGGTTCCCCACTGAGGTGAAAAAGCAGTTACGACGAGTTCTCTGACACCTACTGTGCCTGGATTAACACGAACTTGCCACGAAACCCTTTGTTCGCCACCTGCACTGACATTAATCACTTTTGTGGCTGACTCTCCGGGAGGAAAACTTAGCCCATCAGAAAGCCCCAAAGTGACACTGACATTAGAAAGATTGCTCCAATGCGAGTTGTAAACGAAGGCAGTAACGGTAAAGGGATTTGGAGTGACATATGCCTGCTCAACTTCAGGGGTGAACGGATCATCACCGAAGTTGATATTCAGTGGAGTAGGTTGAATTGTCCACAAACTCAATGGGCGGCGATAGTCGCCGGGACCAGAGTTAATGCCTATTGTGGTGATGACAGCCACTTCCCCTTTTGCTGGGACTATCAGTCTGTTCCAGTAAATTCCCACAGCACTAACTCCCATGCCAGGGTCAGGCGTGTATTCAAATCCGTAACCCACAGCGGGCGAAAGGATGTTCGCAGCAGTGGCAAACAGAACTTTGTCTGGCAACGGGAAGGATGCATCCTGTGGGTTCACGATACCTTGGAAACTGGTCTGCACCGAAGGGTAACTGAACACAAACCACCTATCGGGTAGACCCATGTACTTCGTGATCACCCGTTCAAACCAAATTGCGTAGGAGTGATTGGAAGCAGCGTAAAAAGCAGGTGAAAGCGCAATTCCCCATATGACCCCTATACCGACCTCACGACCACGATTTTCATTGTTGATCACCTTCACCCTGATTTCTACGGCGTTACCAACTATAGTGCATTCCCTCACCACTCTCATGCTCGGCAAATTTATTGGAGGAAGCATCCCCGTCTGGTCTGGGATGTAGATTCTCCACTCGGACGAGAGAAAGTGTGCAGTGGAAGAACTCACGCCAAACAAAGAGTAGTTAACTCCTCCAACAGTGCCACTGCCCCTCAAATCTATATCAACCGTTCCTGTGCCCGTTCCGTTAACAACACCTGGAACATTGTATATCCGCAGCACCAATGCACTGTCGTCTGGATCATTAATTGTCAAGTTGTCATCTTGTGGGTTTACGGGGTCTCCTTGAACCGTTGAGATTGTCAAATTCGCGTTCTGAGGGTCAGCAGCCACTTGCATGTAAGAGTTGGCAATAGTAACTTGCCCCCACATCAAACCGTTGATTGCTGAAATGCAGATGAGCACTAACAATGAGACCGTCGAACTTTTTACAAGTTGCATAGTTATTCTCGTCATCTCAACACCACCACCCGCTGGGTTTCACGACCCAAGTTATCGCGAGCGGAGAGACGCAGCAATAAAGGCATTGATGGCAAAACTTGCCCGTCAATGCTGCGTCCGTCCCAAACGAACTGAACTTGCGTTTTCAATTCGCTTGAAC
>Ga0209394_1001349_pt1 | contig 14650 bp, 10 predicted proteins | sample JNZ201metaG_FD_184122 | JGI IMG/M metagenome (GOLD analysis project Ga0209394, IMG submission 184122) | Hot spring microbial communities from Jinze hot spring, China to study Microbial Dark Matter (Phase II) - JNZ 20120812A (SPAdes) (version 3) ... | reverse complement strand
GGTATTGAGGGTAGCCTGCCCAGTCTTGAAGCAGACGTGAGTGGAGGGCCGTCTAATCTGTAGCCCATGCGGTCACTCTCAAGCGTCACTACATACTCATGTTTGAAGAGCGTGTCTAGGTCTTGCAGCTGGTCCGCGTGAACCCCTTTAGTAGCTCTCAAGACTATGACCTCGTCTTTCTTAGGTATCCTCCTGCTAACGTCTACTGCTGGACTCAGACTATGTATTTTTGACCACAAACTCTCTACATCTACTTCTGAGACCGTCAGCACATCACCTACTCTTAGAGGTCTTCCCAAACACCCGAAACCTCCTCTCACGTACGTCGACTTACTCCCTAACACACTCTCACAATCTATGCCCCCGGCCACAGCCACATAATGCACGTTGCCTCTGTCTGAAGGACGTACGGTCAGTTCCTTACCAGACCTCAAGTAGATAGGCTTCCAGGAAGGAGCCTCATACCGGTCAACATAAACTTTGGGGAGACCTCCAGTCACGGCTATCACGAGGTCTTGGCTGGTTCTCAGAGTGATAGACCCAGTAAACTCTATTAAGGCTGCGTTAACTTCATTGCCTACGAGAGCGTTCGCGTAAGAAGCCGACAGAATATCGAGTGCTCCAGAGACCGGAACTCCAAGACTCCTGTATCCGCGCCTACCCAGGTCTTGAACCGTAGCTACACCAACCAAATACGTTACGTGTAGGTTAGCCACTATAATCACCTACGTACAGTCCCCTCAGCTTGTTGAATTCTTCTAAGGTTATGGGTTTAAAGACTACTACATCGCCTGGAGCTATAGGTATCGGTGGACTCCTCCTATAGTTAAACATTGTGAGAGGTGTTCTGCCTATTAGTCTCCAACCCCCCGGGCTCTCAAGACCGTAAACTCCGGTCATCTTGCCTGCTATGCCTACAGACCCTGCGGGTATCTTAACTCTAGGCGTCTCTAGTCTGGGTGCCGCTATCTTCGGGTCTACCTCACCTAAGTAGAGGAAGCCTGGCGTGAATCCCAGCGTGTAACATACGTAGCTCCTTGACGTGTGTAGTTCAACGACTTCCTCTTCTCTTAAGCCGGCCCAAGAAGCAACCGAGTAGAGGTCTGGCCCTAGCTCGCCGCCGTAAGACACTGGTATAGTGAATTTCCTCGGTCTGTAAATCTCGCTTAACTCGACTTGCTGGCTCCAAACCCATAACTCGTTGACTTTCTTGATTAGGTCCTCACTAGAAGCTTTCCTCGGGTCATAAAATAACGCGATCGAGGTTACGCCCGTCACTAACTCGTTGATTATTCCTGAGAGTTCTTTCTTGAGCGCGTAGTACAGCTTGTGCATAGCGTTAACACATTCTAGAGTTATGTCTCTGCAGACGTCTACGTGGATCACGTAGCCGCCACTACTAACAATCTTAACCTCAGAACTCGTCATGACCTCTAAACAACCTCTGACATAGGCTTAATCTCAATACCGAATTCCTTAAGTTTGGTGTTGACTGACTTAGCGAACTCTACAGCTTTAGGGCTGTCACCGTGGATGCAGAGTGTGTGTGCTCTCACTTCTACTAAGCTACCGTCTACGGCTTGTAAGACTCCCTTATCAATTATGCTTAAGGCTCTCTCCACAGCTTTACTAACATCTGATATTAGAGCTCCCGGAGCTCCTCTGGGAGCTAGCCTGCCGTCAGGCATGTACCCCCTGTCTATGAAGGCTTCGTAAGCTACCTTCAGACCAAGCTCTTCAGCCACCCTCGCTGTCTGAGAGTTATAGGGAGCTACGATAATTAGTCTCTTATCGTATGAAGCCACCGCCTCAGCAATAGCTCTAGCGTAATCTTCCCTAACCCACGCCATATTATATAATGCTCCGTGAGCTTTAACGTGCTGTAGCTTAACGCCCTCAACACGCGTGAAGGCTTCTAGAGCACCGACCTGGTAAATCATGTAGGCCTTCAAGTCGCTTAAATCAATTATCATCTCCCTCCTACCGAAACCCATTAAGTCTGGGAAGCCCGGGTGCGCACCTACAGCAACATTAAGAGACTTAGCAGTCTTGATAGACCCCCAAATACTTGAGGGGTCTCCAGCGTGGAAGCCGCAAGCTATGTTAGCTGACGAAACATACTTGAATAGCTCGCTCTCATCTACTAACCTCCACCTACCAAAAGACTCGCCAGCATCAGTGTTTAGGTCTATCTTCTTAACCAATAAAGACACCCAAATAATAGAAATAAAAAACTAATAATAATTTTACTATTAAGACTGAACAAACTCTTACTTTGTGTAAAGTAGCTTCCCGTATTCTTCAAAGACTCTCTTTTCGTCTTCTGTAGCCTTAGTTAAGGCGCTGATTAGTACTGCTAGGACAGTGTTGACTGCTAATCCTATGAGTCCTGCTATGGCTGCGTGATACGTCACCGGCATCCTAAAGTATTTCCCTGTCTGGACAGTAAAGAGTGTGACAGTTATGGAGCCTGCAGCGAAGCCTACTAGAGCGCCGTACTTGTTGATGAGTTTCTTCTTAGGTATTATCATTTGTAAAGTGAGTGGGAGTAGCTGCAGGCCGCCGGCAACAGCTATAGACGTCACGTCAAATATTAATCCCGGCTTCAGTATGGCGAAGTACCAGCCTATGAGGAGCCACACGATCATTAGGATTCTGCTCACAGCGACGTACTCGCTCTCGGGTTTGCCCGGCCTCACATATCTCTGGTAGATGTCTCTCACTAAGATTAGGGAAGTAGAGCCTAGGAATGAGTCGAGAGTTGACATTGCTGCTGCAGCAGCTCCCGCGAGCAGGAAGCCCGCTACGACAGGGTGTAGGAACGTGTATATCATGACAGCCATCACGGCGTCAGCACTCCCGTATTTCGAGGTGAGTGCTTGTATGAAGCCCTTGTCTAAGACTCCGGGCATGCCTACGGCGTTCACGACTGCTGCGGCAAGACCTATTAGTGCTGTCGGTATGTAGTATGACGAGAGATAGATTGCTGTCCCTACCGCAGAGGTTTTCAGAGCTTTCTCGTCTTTAGCGACGTAATACTTTATCCAGAGGTGCGGTAAGAGCATTAATCCAGGAGCGTATATCATTATGGCTCCTAACATCATGAGGGGGTCCCAGTTCATAGTTAGGAGAGAAGGCTTGAGAGTCCTGACTTGATCCATCAACTCAGGCACTCCACCTGGAGCGAGTCTCTGCAGGATTAAGATTCCCGCTAGGAAGACACCCACGTACATCCATATACCTTGAAGCACGTCAGTCCAGTACGCTGCTCTAAGCCCTCCTAAGATCAAGTACAGCGTAGTTATCAGCATCAGTATTAGCGAGCCCCACATGTACGGTATGTTGCCTCCACTACCTATGTCCATGATCAGGCCCAGCCCAACCGCCTGAACCACTATATAGGCTATGACGAATAACGCCATGACTACCGCAACTAATACTCTCAGAGCCTCACTCTTGTAGAAGTCTGCGAGTGCGTCGGCAGGGGATATATGACCCCTAGCCTTACCTAACTTCATGAGTCTAGTTCCAGCTAAATACATGAAGACTGCCGCGCCCGTAGTCCAAGCTGAAGAAGCGACCCAGAAAGTTATCCCGGTAGTCGCGTACGTGGCGACGCTAGTTAAGAACGCGAACGCACTGTGGTACGTGGCAGCAGTAGCGAGGAAAGTCACGAGAATGCCTGCACGCCTACTCAGCACGTAGAAGTCTTCAAGAGACCTCTTCAGTATCCTGCCAGATAAGAACCCGATGAGCAAGACAAGGACACAGTACGTGAAGATTATCGATAAGGTGATCTGCCACGTCTCCACCCTAACCACCCCTCTTTAAGTCGTGGACTGCGTAACCAACGAACATCAAGATAGCAATAATCCACCATATCAGAGAGTAGGTGTAGGTAATGCTAAACCCTGCTAGAGGTGTCGGGTCAGCACTGTTGACCAAGAATACCCCGAAAGCTAAAGCCCACACGACCAGTACTAGAATGACGAAGAAGGCCTCGCTAGATTTAGGCTTGGTCGATGAAGACGTAAGAGACTCACCGTATATTAATTTATGAAGAGTTTAAAAATATTACATATTACGCAATCTCTTTCCTAAACTGTTTCTCGGTAGATGGCTGTTCATAGGCTTTCATACTCAGAGTTACTCATGTGAGTATTCAGCGGGGTGTAGGCCTCAGTGAGACACGGGTCAGAAGCGCAACTCACCCTAGAAAACCTATGGAACCTCTGGCGGGAAGCTGTCACTATACTTCATATTCTATCTCGTTTGCTCCGTAGCGAAGATTAAAACTTTAACTTAATAAGATTATGTGGTGAGGTATTGCGGGTAGAGTTGGGTTAATCACTATAGGTCAATCTCCTAGACTTGATGTAGTCCCTGAGATCAAGGAAGTGTTAGGTGACTCAAGTGTTGAGATACTTGAGTGTGGCGCGCTAGACAGACTTAGTAGGGAGGAGATTGCTGAGTTAGTTCCTAGGGAGGGTGAGTATGCTCTAGTAACTAAGCTTAGAGACGGTTCTGAGGTCAGGGTATCGCGTGAGAGAATACTCCCTCTAGTGCAGAAGTGCGTTGACGTTCTTGAGTCCCTGGTCGATATGCTGGGGTTGCTCTGTACTGGCGAATTCAGAGAACTTAAGTCTAGAAAACTGCTAGTGATGCCTTCTGACCTCCTCCTTAAAGTTGTTGAGTCTCTTAAAGTTAGTAGGTTAGGCGTTATAGTGCCTGACCCTACTCAGGCAGGTCCAGCTAGGAAGAAGTGGAGTACCGTGGCGCCAGACATTAAGATTTTTAGTGTGTCGCCTTACACGGGAACCCTAGAAGAGTTAAGGAAGACTTCCAGAGAGTTAGTTGATCGCGACTTGATAGTGTTAGACTGTATAGGCTTCGGCACGGAAGCGAAGAAAGTAGTAGCTACGACTTCAGGAAAGCCTGTGTTAGTCCCGAGAACTCTACTAGCTCATGTCCTGAAAGAACTCTCGGGGGTGTGAAAAACGAGTCAAGATATCTTGAGTACTGCCCTTCGAGCCCAACGGCACGGGACTCACATCTAGTTCCATCCTTAAGTGGCTTGAAGTATCTCTCATCATCATGAAAAATCCTACAAAAACCTTTATAAACCTAACACACTAAAACAGTTGCGAACCCTTAATCACGTCCCTCACGGGGTTTGGGTTTCATGTTGGTTGATATCGACCCTTGGCTTCATTGACCTCAGACCTCCTTTCATCGGAGGTCTTATCATCGGTCTCCACCCTTTCAGGGTAACCCCACCCACGGCTCGCCCTCACCTAGCTCTGGTTCATTGCTGTGGGGAAACCCCCACATACTGGCTTTAGATACCCCACCTACTCGGGTCTTCACCACACACCCACATCGTGAGCAAGCTCAACCCACAATAAAGCAACTTACATAAACCCCTTACAAACCTTTACAAAACACAAAACAGTTGCACCAGGCTTTAATCTTCGGAGTTTAGATCTTTAGGATAAGCGATTATGGTTTAGGTTTTGTGTTGCTGGATTAACTTAAGTACTATGCTGTAGACGTTTGATGCGTAGTTAAGTGCTTCTTCCGCATCAAATCTGTCATAGAGCTCGTCGGGTGGAATACCGCTTTCCTCATCCCCGTACATAGAGGGCTCTCTTTCTCTGCGTAGCTTCCTTGATATGCGCGCTAATACAGGTATCTCAACCTGAAACCATTCGGGGAACCTCTGCGCTTCTCTTTTGAGAACAGGCCCTACATCATGCCATTTCGGCACCTCAACACCAACTAATCTCAGCGCTGCTTTAAGAAGTAGTTCAACTGATTCTTGGCACTGCCTAACTACGTACGGATAATTACCTCCTTCAAGTGCTTCTTTTGCGTGCCGGATTCTCTCTTCAGCTTGCCTTAAGTAGGATTGCGCCATAGATACGTTGTTCACAGCTCTACTACCTCACCAAATTTGTAGTTTTTCTTAAGTCTCCAATACCATTTCCTACCACATCTCACTCTCTCTGCTCCAAGCTCTTTAAGTTTCTCTCTAAGGTTGTTCAAAATATTTGTAAAGAAGTTCTCTTTATCATACAGTACCACAGCATCTTCAACCATGTCTAGATAAAGCGGCGATACTTTCCTCGCCTCGTTAACATTTTTTATAATAGGCGAGAAATCAACACGATAACCTTGGGACCTAAGTCTCTCAACCTCCTCCTCAACACCTTCTTCTACCCACATAAACAGCTCCTGCCTCTTCAACCTGCTCTTAGGAGGATTCTCCAAAACTATAAGAATATCTATATCACTCTCCCTACCAGCTTCACACCTAGCAACAGAGCCGTACACAACAAATGAAATAAGCTCGCTACCAAACCTTTCTATAGCTACATCGAGAAGCCTATGAAGTAGAGAAGCGTAGGGTTCACAAAGCTTCTTGGACATACTGATAACCACCCTGTTTAAAAGCTATATCTAATAATATAAAACTTGCCAACCACATTTAACTCGAAACCGCTTAACACAGCTTAAGACCATCCCCAAAGAAACTCTACAGCCCTCCCACGAAACCTCCAGACAATGCATGTTTCGTATAGTGCATCATCACCACCCTAAAGAGGCGTCTTTTCAGTCGTAAGCTACACTATTAAGGTTCTAGCAAGTTTAACCTCCCCATCTCAAGTAGTACCCTTTTCCCTAATTTCGCGTTTCTCGTCGGGAGTCCCGACTTCCTCGTAGATATAGTACTCGTTGCTGTCTTTTTGAATTATCCTCATGAGCTGTAACTTATTACTCCCTAACGGGTGTCTGTATGCCCTGACTTCTTCTTTACTCACGTCTACTACGTATAGCCAGTATTCTTGATTATCGCGTTCTAGCTTCTCGCCGAAGTCTTTCTCGCCTTTCGTAATCACGATCAAGTCTAGGTCTTTCAACGTCTTTAGTTCGACGAACCTAGTAAGCCCGGTTTTGCAGTCTTTTATGAGTAAGTCAAACTTATGTAGCTCCCTAACATCAGTAACTACGTGAGACTCACCTAAAGCTTTCTTCAGTAATTCGATACCTAGGTTTTCGAGTTCTAGCTTGCTCTCCTCATATTCACCCACAACGTTCTCTAGAAAGTCTAGTGAGTACTTCTCGCCTTCTTTCTTTATGAGTAAGAAAGGCTTAACTTCTATGAATGAGTCTGTAAGAGGTTTCCCGACCTCAAAGCTACTTAATCTTAGTGAGTCGTCATTCCTGAATTTCTTCTCTGCAGTGTATCTCAGATAGTGGTCGTATTTATTAACGAGTTTTTGAATTATTTCCGAGCTCACGTAATGTTTAATCTTTTGCAGTTCAGGACCTCCTACTGCTTTGTTGATGTCTAAGCTGACCACACTACAAGGTAGGCTGGAAAGAGTTTTTAATTCCCTAACTAATTCACTTAAGCTAAGCACGCGCCCCCCACTATAGCCAATTAACCAGCACACTCTCTCAGAATTTCTCAGCTTAGCACAAGCTCTGTAGATTTTGAGCTCCCCATCATAAGACTTACACCCAACAACGAGTCCTGGCTTTAAATTAGTCCTAGATACCTCGTTATAGAGACTGGAAATCAACGCTTCCTCAGAAGTAGTTGGGAAGACCTTACCGCGCAGATTTAGAACCTCAAAGATTTCATTAAGGAACGACTTAACTTCCTCTCTGCTAGTAAAGCCTATGACGTTACGCAGAATCTCCTCTACCTGAATTCTCCGAGACTGACGATCAACGTGGAAAGTCTTCCTAATCTCGTTCTTTAAGTTCTCAAGAGCACTAATATAACTCCCAACTAACTCGCTAAGACCTGTCCGGCCCTTAGTCTTGTAAGTTCTCCAAATCTCAAGAGATGTTAACTTCTCTGAAGTGCTACCCAACAATGACATTAATTCTCCTTCAGCACTAGGCTCCAACTTCCAAGAAACCTCACTACCACCACAACTCAGGATAGCTTCCCCTGGTGTCAGGCTAGGTGACAGACGTGCTTTAACGAGATTCAAGAGCTTAGTGTAGACAATGTTGAAGACTGCCTGCTCAAAGCCTACAGCCGTGATCAAGGAATATACGTGAACGTCCCTGCTCTGACCAAGCCTCCACACCCTCCCGGCTCTCTGCTCAAGTCTAACTAGAGACCACGGGAGTTCATAATGTATAACAACGTTAGCTTGCTGTAGATTCAGACCTTCTGAAGCAACGTCTGTCGAGACTAAGACTCTAGGACCCGGCTCCGAAAGCCACGCTTTAATCTCTTCTAAGAGTCCCTGATTTCTAGTCAGCATATCTCCCGTGATTAGCTCCACGCTACACCCAACGCGACTATTCTTGAAGACTTCGCGAACTCTCTCATATACGTACCTAGCAGTATCTGCGTACTCGCTAAACACTACTACCTTATCACCAACTCTTAAGTGTCTGTTAATCAGTGATATCAAGGCGTTTAACTTCGAATCACCGCGCTTTATGATCTCCCTAGCAAGATTTCTGAGTTCGTCAATCTCGTCCTTATAAGACTTAAAGATGTCAACGAATTTTAATGATGCGTCGACTAACTTGTCAGGATCTGCATCAACGTCGTCTTCCGTCAGGTACGCTTCTAAATCTTCCTCAAAGTCTCTTAGTGTCTGGAGCGGCCTACTCACACTCTCAAGAACTCTCTCAAATGTCTTGAGCCCGGCTTCAGGGCTTGACAAGCCTCTCTTATCTATTATCGCGGCAACAAGCTCTAAGCCTTTAACCTTGCCATACTTCAAGAGCAATTCTTTAGTTAATTCATCTAGTTTCTCAATATATTTTTTCTCCATCTCCGTAGGCTCGATAATGCATGCTTTGTAGGCCGCGTCAACGAATACCTTCTCTTTCTCGTATAAATTATTGACTTCTGACTTACTCCTTCTAAAGACTATAGCGTCTCTAACTTCCATGTAGAACTTACTGTGGTCGAGGTCTTTCCAGGCGCTCGCGTCCAGACCCGGGTCTACTAACGCTATCCTCTTGAGGTAGTCTTCTGGGTCTCCCTTATGCGGGGTAGCAGTCAGTAAGAGTAGCGACGCTCTAGAATTCTTATTCACTAACTCTTTAACGAAATTATATCTTTCAGTACCTAGTCCTATCTTATGTGCTTCATCAATTATTATTAAATCCCAACTACTTCTGAGTATCTTCGTCTTAAGCGGTTCTTTCTTGGCTGTGTCTATCTTTATTAAAAACACACCTCCCTCTTCAGAATCTAAGTAATCACTAGATAGCGGGTTTAAGCCAGCTCTCACGAGTTCTGCTTCCCACTGAGTTCTGAGGCTCCTAGGTGTTAAAACTAGCACCTTACGAAACAGCTTCTTCCTGAAGCCCCAATCAATGAGTAGTATAGCTTCAACAGTCTTACCCAGCCCGATCTCATCAGCTATGAGAGCTCTGATAGGCTCTCTAAGAACTAGTCTGTATAAAAGCTCTGCTTGATGTAGGTACCCCCTAAACTCTCTCCTACCCATTAAGTAGGGTCTGAAGAGCGGGTGCTCCTGAAAGAGCTCACTCATGAAAAGCTTAATTACTTCTTTACCTGACATGATAGAGAGTCCTCAGAGAGCTTGATACTCTAAAAAGAGCTCTCAACCCGCCTCTCCTGAACCTCTCGAGAGACTCGGAGTACCAGAAGTGAAGCGAGAACGAGTCAAGAGCAGTGACCAGCTCCTTCAGATGCTCTATAGCTAGGGTGTTCCGCCTGCGCATGCCCGTAACTGCGACACAGTAAGTAACTAGCCTCTTGTGAGTGTCTTCATCAAGTATCCAGAGCCCCCTCTTAGTAGTTCTGAAGGTCTCTCCCTCAGTCCTCCTCGCAATATCTATTAAGTCATCCCTGATACACCGCAGTCTCCCGATCTCGACAGACCCCATAGGAGAGCCTCTCTTGAAGTAAGCTCTATCACCGATCCAAACAACAAAACTAGTGAATCCAGACTCTCTATCCACAGGTCTCACCCCCTACAGCAATACGCTAAGCTAGCTTTACAGCCAGATATTCTCTTATTAAGATTCTCAAGCTCTTCAACGTCCTCTACCACACCGCCTTCCTCAAAATACACAACTAGAGACTCGCACATAATGCCTGCCACAACACCGAAAACCTGCTTTAGAGACCTAGACACTGCCTCCAAGTCTTCAAGCTTTATATCCTCAGCAACTACTTCAAGCTTGGAACGCTTATCAGACTCGCCGTAAGGCAATACCTTAATCGAGGATTTCCTAACTCTCTTAACACCCCTAACAGCTTTCTTCAAAGACCTGAGAGCCTCTATCAAAACGTCAACAGGTATTGAACCACTAAACACAATACTATCACACACGGTGTCAACTGCCGGAGTTTTATCAGAACACATGGCTTTCTCAACAACTCTAACTTTCAGAACATTCCTCCTCGGCTGAACACCCTCAGACAGCCCCTCAATAAAGTAAGTGTATTCCCCAGGCGCTGAAGGAGTCCTCAAAACCCATAAAGCCTCAAAGTCTGGCACACCGCTCGCAGGCTCTACAGTACCCTCACTCACGCGTAGTCTGACCTCACTACTAAACCTACCAATCCTTTTGACCAGAACATTGACATCTACTTGGTTCGGGAATTCTCCACTCAAATCAACTAATACTTCCTTCCTCATAAGTTCTAGCTCGAACGTATCGCAAACACGCTCACTCCTGAGAACAACCTTGGAATCTTTAAAGATGTAGGCGTAGTCGTGAGGGCGACGCGTCTTGAGCTCATACAGGGGTATCTCGCCATCTTCGTGTATGACTGTATAGTACCTCCTGTTCACACACCCCTCACTCGGGATCTCCTCAACTCTCTCCAGAATCTTCAGTAACGCATCAACAGCTTTGGGCCAAGGAATAATCACGTCGCTATCTAAAACTTCAGAGATTTTCTCAAGACCCTCAATCTCCTTAAAGAAGACTTTCTCGTCTCTCAACAAACCTATTTTGAGATTTCTTATACCAGTCATTACTAGATCGCTTACAAACCTGCTCGGCACCATAGGCTTAGCGGGGTTCTCATAAAATATCTTCTTAACGTCACCAACTCTCAACTCATCACTCCATTCTTTAGAGCCTTTAATTAAGTATGGGAGGATGTCAAAATCACTAGTTTCTTCGAAAGTCTTGCCGTTATTATTGAGTGAGACCTCAGCAATCTCTAATAGAGTTTTGCCAGACTTCTCAAGAGGCACGCAACGAGCTACGTCAACCCCCTCAGCATGGTCTGGAAACACTAAATACTTGAAGTAGTTGAATAAGTGTAGCATGAAACTCTTTTTAATCTTGTTATACATCTCGCTAAGCTCTTCTTTAAGAATCTTAGCGACGGTCTTCTCAGCATATTGTCTCTCTATAGTCTTCCTTAAGTTGTCGCAGGCTATCAACCTCTTAACTTCTTTCTTAACCCTACCCCACATGTCGTTGTCGTCTGAGAGCATGACTGTCACTGTGTTCTTGTTCCTTCTAGGCACTACGGAATTGCCTGAAGCTCTATAATAAATTAACTTGTAGATATCTCCTTCAACGATCTCCCTACATCTGAAGCCACTCACAGGCTCTAACACAGTCACTAACACGTACTTCTGGTCATCAAAATCTATGACTTCAGGTCTTAAGAGAATGTATGGAACACTACTCAAGAACCTGGCTTCTGCCGGGCCGCCCTTACTCACGTCGTATGGCTTAACGTACAGCTCTCTAACCTCGTTCATGATATGACTCAAAGCCTTAGAATCCTCAACTTTACTAGCTTCGTTCTCGATCAGCTCGTTAATGTCTAGGAAAGTAGTCACCCAGTACCTGCCTTCTTTAACGTAGAGGTGAGGCACCCTATAATCTACTCCACCACTACTAATCTCGTCAAGCAACTCACTAACTCTCTTAGGAGACACCTCGTACGCTTCATATCTGAGCGGGTCGTACGTCGCTGTTATGACTTCCCGCTTAGTCGGGAAAACATTCATCGGCTCTAAGTGTGGCTTGTAGACGTAAGTCCTCAAAAACACGTAGAGCGCTAGCCTATAAGCTAAATCCCTATAAACCTCTGGACTAACTTCAGGAGGTACTGGCAACTCCTTAATCGTCTTGTTAATAATCTTGTCGATGACGTTATCGAAACTCCTGTAGTCTTCCGTGATTATTAAAGACCTTACCTCGTGGTCTCTCAAGTCTATGTCTGAGGGGGTTATCAGTAACGCATTACTCTTAGATTTCCAGAGCCTCCTAACCACTACCCTAGCTATCCTGAGAGCGTCTCTAGTCTTCTGAAGATTCTTATTCCTCTCAACAACATCCCTTAATGTTTTGATGAAGTGTGGGTGGAACGGGTAGGAATCCCTAACCTCATCAACTAAGTCTTCAAACTCCTCACTATAGCTTACTCTGAGGTTAGAAAACCTTGAAGCAGCTAACTCAGCACCACTACTCTTTACTTCCTCAAAAATTCTCTTCTTCAGTATGTTCGTGAAGTCTTCTGACGTAGTGACTGGCTTGCCAGCCCTCTCAGCAGCCCTGAATATCTCTTTACCAACCTTCTCAACAAACTCTTCGTAGCCGGGCTCTGGCTCAAGCCCCTTATCAGTTGATTCTGCAGGTATGCTGACCACTACCACGGTCTTAGAGTTCTTAGAATACTCTGAGAGTATCCTCATAAACAAGACTACCTGATCAACATACTTAGTTAGTAGCTCCCTTTCTTCAGGTCTGGGAGCTCTAGCTAACCTCCTGTAGTATATGCCGAGCTCGTCAACAAGTATCAAGACCTTCTTATCTCTCAAGATCTGTGAAACCCCGTACATCTCCGGCGCCACAAGCTTCTCATCAAGCTCCTTAACAGAGTCGTAAGTCCCTAGCTGATGCGCTATATACCCCCACAAAGTCTTGATTGTTCGGCCACCAACCCTCAGAGGCTCTATAGGTGAGGGGGAGAAAGCCTTATGCGTGCCGTCCACCACAACCAAACTCACGTCCCTAACTACCTCATCACTAGCTCCAGGCACTACACTCTTAAGTAGTTCAGGATTCTTGAATAAATGATATATGAATATCAGAGTATGTGTCTTGCCACCGCCGAAAGCTGAGGGCAAAGCTATAGTTCCTCCCCTGCCAGCACTCACTCTACTAATCAAGTCACTCACTAAATCCCTCATGAACTTCGTTACGTAAGTCCTCTCTATAAACTCACGTGAATCAACGTATATTCGGTGACCCTCACCAGCAACAACTCTGTGGAGAGAGGGCGCTACTTCTTGATCTAAACTCTTATCGAGGAGGTCTTCCCTCACCCTAACATGTCCCCACAAACTCAAGCAAGAATCACCTCAAAGTAAGTTCCCCTAAATGCGATAAAATCCTGCTACACGCTCTCCTCTCAGGGTCGCCTGAAGGCAGTACACGCGCGAAGACTCTAGCAATATTCAGTGCTTCATCAACACCTACAGTCTTCCCCTTAAGCCCCTCAATAAAGTTCTTGAACTCATCCCTACCCAGTTCTAGAGCTTTATACTCTATATAGTGCAACACATCAATAGGAGTCTTGAAGACCGGGTTCCTCAAGCTTACGTTCTTTTCTAAGAGCAACTCCTCAAAAGACTTCCTTAAAGAAGCCTCATCAACCCCCACACTAGCCTTAGGCTCTAGAAGCTCTAACTCATCACCATACCTCCCGAGAATATTGAGAGAGATGATCTTGCTCACGTCAAGACCCCCAACAGCCCCGAGAACTGACGCGAAATCCCTGTCAATCACTGCCCTCCTAAACCTACTGTAATTCCCAGGCCTGCTCACAAGCTTAACAACAATATATGAGGAAGACTCAGGGCTAAAGCTCGTGCTAACACCAACAAAAACTCCAGCACCTCTAACCATAGCTTGAATAGCCGCAGGGAATATATGATTCTTAACTAACTCACTAACACTCTTATCTGGAATCAACCTAGAATACCTAGTGTAAACACTCAATACAGTACTCAAAGACTCTAAGAATAAGTTGAAGTCAGGCTTAACCCCCCTCTCTAAAACCCTCTTAACAGTCTCAGTAGCTTCATTAAGAGCCATCAAATGAGCTCTCTGCAACAACTCCTCACCACCAAGCCCCTCACGCCACACAACAACAATCGAAGAATCAAGAACTACCTTACCCCTAGCAGTAACTCTCTCCTCACTCTCAGTAGTGACAGGGAAAGCTCTAGAAACCCTCAAACCAGCCCCACGCCACCCAGCCTCAAGCAAAGCCTCCCAAGCCTCAGGACTCGTATGAGCGTAATAAGTAACTAAAACACCCCCACCTCTAAGTAACCCCCGCAACCTCTTGAAAGAATCTACTAAACCCTTCTTAAAAAACTCCACACTACTACCTAAACCAAAATGCCTAGCTCTACCCTCACTAGCCGAAACCTCCCGAGAAGCAAAAACCTCCCACTGAGTCCTAACCTCACTAAACTTAGAACAACCATTATCCAAACACTCAAAAAAAGCTTCAGCAAAGAACCTCGGAGTAAGCACAAAACCATCGCTATCACTCAGAGCCCTCTTAAGCCACACATAATAAAAATCACTAAGCTCAGAATACGCTACATCATCCAGATACGGCGGATCAGTAACAATCAAATCAAACTTCTCATTA
>Ga0209394_1001346_pt1 | contig 14688 bp, 7 predicted proteins | sample JNZ201metaG_FD_184122 | JGI IMG/M metagenome (GOLD analysis project Ga0209394, IMG submission 184122) | Hot spring microbial communities from Jinze hot spring, China to study Microbial Dark Matter (Phase II) - JNZ 20120812A (SPAdes) (version 3) ... | reverse complement strand
TTGGGGTTCCCATTTCGGGCGTGTGCTAGTGCTGTAAGTCCAATTCGATGGGCCTAGGGTGGCCTCCCTTGGATCGGCCTGCGTATGATGGATGGCTATGGGAGAATATCAGGTAGGGTTGGTGTTTGTATAGGTCAAAACGGTCCTGGGATTACCAATATGGTCACAAGTGTTGCAACAGCTAATTATGCGCATACCCCAATGATCGTGCTCGGACCATCCGCAACGATTAGGTGGTATTTGAAGTTTATCGGCAGAGAGGAGCTTCATCGATGTCTACCAGACTTAAACCATGCCGTTCGCATAACAATCGCAGGCAGATAATCTCTTTCGAAGCACGTGTGACGCTTACTCCATTCGCAAGTCTAAAATCGAGATACTGTCTAATTCTTTCTTTGTCCTCATTGTTAATTTTACCGCTCTCCAAAGTTCTGAGTTCACTTTTAAGCCACTTTTCGTAATCAATGCTTCTCCACTTCTCCATGTCCACCGTTTTAATTATGTTGTTTTCAGAATTTAAACCCTTAAGCTTTTTCCCCGTGCATTGAACTCCGCAATTTATGCCCCCGCCGGGAATTGAACCCGGGTCTAGGAGTCCGCAGCCCCTAAGGATATCCGCTACCCCACGGGGGCTAAGATTTTTCCAGCTCAGAGATAAATACGTTTTTCTATTTTGTCCATGGTTGACAAGATTCCTAGCGATTGCAGGGTGTCCAAATTTGCTTGATAAAACCTTTAAAAAATTTCAAAAGCCTTAAAAAAATCTGCTCTCAATTAAATTATGGAAGTTGGGATAGAGGTTCTCATCCTTTTGCCTTTTGTATCTTTTTTGGTGGCGTTTTTCACAGCTCCTGCTGGTGTAAGCGGTGCATTTCTACTTCTGCCTTTCCAAGTAAGCGTTCTTGGCTTCACTTCTCCCTCTGTAAGCGCTACAAATCTCGTTTATAACCTCATCGCAATTCCGAGCGGTGTGTATAGGTACATTCGTGAAGGTAGAATGGCTTGGTCAATCGCTTCACTAACGATTCTTGCAACTCTTCCCGGCGTTTTTATCGGCGCAGTTATTAGAGCAAACTATTTCTTAGATCCACGTGTCTTCAAATTTTTCGTTGGTCTCGTTTTGCTTTATCTCGGGCTTCGAGTTCTTATCTCTGCTTTAAGACCAAGTGAAAAAATAAAGGAGCTCGAAAAAAAATTTAAGGAACGCATCGAAACGATGAAAAAAAGAGGGTTACCAGAGGAAGCTGTTGTGAGAACGAGGAAAGTTTGTCTTTCAAGAATAGAATACGAGTTTTGGGGCGAAATTTTCTCCTTCAACGTCCCTTCTTTGTTCTTGGTATCTTTTGCGATCGGCATAATAGGTGGTATCTACGGCATTGGCGGTGGGGCAATTCTCTCACCAATTCTCGCAAGCATATTCGGTTTACCAACATACACGATCGCAGGTGCTACTTTGCTTGGAACCTTTCTAACTTCAGTTTTTGGAATTGCAAGCTACTATGCAATAAACTACCCCCCTAACTGGGCGATCGGGATTTCTCTGGGCATTGGCGGATTCTTTGGAATGTATTTTGGGGCACGTTTCCAGAAGTATCTGCCTGAGAGAACGATAAGATTTTGTCTTTCGGCAGTGATATTTGTAACGGCTATCAACTACATTCTTCAGTTCTTTTTATAAAAATTAGAGTTCAACGTATGTTGCATCAATTATGCCGTCGAGCTTCGTCATTTCTCGCAGAACTTCTTCGCTTGGCGGATCATCGACAAGCAGAAGCATTAACTGAACCCCTCCTGGCTTGTCTCCAATTCTTCCAACTATCATCCCCGCGATGTTTATGTTGTTCTTCCCAAACAGAGTTCCGACTCTTCCTATGACTCCTGGTTTATCCTCGTGCAGGGAGATTATGTAATACCCCTTTGGCACAAAGTTCACGTGGTAGGCGTCGATCTTGAGGATTCTAAACTCTTTTCCGAAACACGTTCCAGCGAAATACATTTTTCCTCTGTCGCTTTCAACTTCGATCTCTAGCAGATTCTCGTAGTGCTCGCTCTTGGTTGAGGTAGAACTCTCAACCTTTATGCCTCGATCCTCGGCGATCGTTTTTGCGGAGACTAAGTTTATCCCCATACCAAGAGTTCTCTCAAGTAGACCCTTAAGCAATGCTCTTATAACAAATTCTGTGTTCTTTTCCGCTATTTTCCCGCTGAAAGTAATTCTAACCTTTTTTATTATTCCGCCAAGTCTTGCGTTGGCTATTCTACCCATTTTCTCTGCAAGGGTTGCGTAGGGCAATAGAAACTCGAACTCGGTGGGCTCGATCGGTGGGAGGTTAACTGCATTCTTCGCTGGCAATCCCTTTGCAAACGCCACGATGTCTTCTGCTATTATGTTCCCCACGCTGATCTGCGCTTCTTTTGTCGATGCAGCGATGTGTGGAGTCGTGACAACGTTCTCGAATTTGAAAAGTGGGCTGTCAAAGTTTGGTGGTTCAACTTCGTAGACATCGATCCCAACGCCCCAAATCTTCCCGTTCTTGAGAGCTTCGATGAGTGCCCCCTCGTCTATTATTCCTCCTCTTGCTGTGTTTATTATTATAACCCCGTTTTTCATGAGCTCGATCTCATCTTTGCCTATGAGTTTCGTCGTCTCCTTCGTTTTGGGAACGTGGAGCGTTATTATGTCGGACTCCTTTAGCAGAGTTTTGAGATCTACGAGCTTTACTCCGATTTTCTGGGCTCTTTCAGCGGGAATATAGGGATCAAAAGCCAATACATTCATATCAAGCGCTCTACAACGCTTAGCAACCTCATATCCAACTCTTCCAAGTCCTATGACTCCGACTGTTTTCCCGCGGAGTTCTATTCCTGTGAACTTCTTTCTATCCCATTTTCCCTCTTTCATCGAGATGTAGGCTTGTGGAATCTTTCTTGCCACCGCAAACATCAGAGCGATTGCATGTTCCGCGGTCGATACCGTGTTTCCGCCGGGAGCGTTCACCACAACAATTCCATGCTGTGTGGCAGTCTCAACGTCTATGTTGTCAACACCCACTCCAGCTCTCGCTATTATCTTCAAGTTCTTCGCCCTTTCGATGATTTCTTTGTCCACTTTTATCTGGCTCCTCACGACGAGTGCTTCGTAAGTCTCAATTATACTCAAGAGCTCCTCTTTTTTCAGTCCAAGTCGAACGTCAACCTCAAGTCCCTCTTTTCTCATGAACTCAATGGCTTCATTGCTGATCTGTTCTGCCACAAGGACTTTCATGCTCGCAGTAATGCGTCAGGTTTAAAAAAATTCCTTGAGATAGAGCGCACGATGGTTATTTCAGGAGGGCATGTGCTCGGGATCGCTTCACGATGCGAAGTCGCGGTTGTGTCTAAGGTTCTTTCGTTGATGGATTGGCGATCGCTAAGGCTGCGAGGTAAAAGAAGAACTCAAACCGAGAACTCGAGACTTTTAAAAGCATCTGGATTAATGAAACCTTCTGCCTGAAAAATTTTTATATCATCAGTGTTCTTTTATTTTTCAACGCCACAAATAGATAGATTTCGAGCAAAAGCCTTATAAATCCAAAGAAGAAATAGTACATTACACGATAACGTAACCGCGGATCCAGCAAGGACCCCGACTGAGCATAGCTCTGGGTGAGGGGTAGAATTCTAATCCGCGGTAAAGTATAAGGAGGACCGCAAATTGTTGCGGTCTGATGGGGGCTTGTCAGCAGAGCAAACTGGCAGGCAGGGGGACGTATTCACTTTAACCCCCGCCAATTCTGGTTGATCCTGCCAGAGACCGCTGCTATCCGGCTGGGACTAAGCCATGCGAGTCTAGGGGCTTACCCGCAAGGGTAAGCACCGGCGGACGGCTCAGTAACACGTGGACAACCTGCCCTCGGGAGGGGGATAACCCCGGGAAACTGGGGCTAAACCCCCATAGGTGATGGATACTGGAAGGTTCCATCACCGAAAGTCCGCAAGGAGCCCGAGGATGGGTCTGCGGCGGATTAGGTAGTTGGTGGGGTAACGGCCCACCAAGCCTAAGATCCGTACGGGCCATGGGAGTGGGAGCCCGGAGATGGACCCTGAGACAAGGGTCCAGGCCCTACGGGGCGCAGCAGGCGCGAAACCTTCGCAATGCGGGAAACCGCGACGAGGTCAGCCGGAGTGCCGATGCTCGCATCGGCTGTCGGGGAGTCTAAAAAGCTCCCCATAGCAAGGGCCGGGCAAGGCCGGTGGCAGCCGCCGCGGTAATACCGGCGGCCCGAGTGGCGGTCACTATTATTGGGCTTAAAGCGTCCGTAGCCGGGTTGGTTAGTCTCCCGGGAAATCTGGCCGCTTAACGGTCAGAATTCCGGGAGATACTGCCAGCCTAGGGACCGGGAGAGGCCGAGGGTATTCCCGGAGTAGGGGTGAAATCCTATAATCCCGGGAGGACCACTTGTGGCGAAGGCGCTCGGCTGGAACGGGTCCGACGGTGAGGGACGAAGGCCAGGGGAGCAAACCGGATTAGATACCCGGGTAGTCCTGGCTGTAAACGATGCGGACTAGGTGTCGGACAAGCTATGAGCTTGTCCGGTGCCGGAGGGAAACCGTTAAGTCCGCCGCCTGGGGAGTACGGCCGCAAGGCTGAAACTTAAAGGAATTGGCGGGGGAGCACCACAACGGGTGGAGCCTGCGGTTTAATTAGATTCAACGCTGGGAAGCTTACCGGGGGAGACAGCGGGATGAAGGTCGGGCTGAAGACTCTACCAGACTAGCTGAGAGGTGGTGCATGGCCGTCGTCAGTTCGTACTGTGAAGCATCCTGTTAAGTCAGGCAACGAGCGAGACCCGCGCCCCTAGTTGCCAGCGGTTCCTTCGGGAAGCCGGGCACACTAGGGGGACTGCCGGCGCTAAGCCGGAGGAAGGTGCGGGCAACGGCAGGTCCGTATGCCCCGAATCCCCCGGGCTACACGCGGGCTACAATGGCCGGGACAATGGGTTCCGACCCCGAAAGGGGTAGGAAATCTCCTAAACCCGGTCTCACCTGGGATCGAGGGCTGCAACTCGCCCTCGTGAACCTGGAATCCGTAGTAATCGCGTGTCAAAATCACGCGGTGAATACGTCCCTGCTCCTTGCACACACCGCCCGTCAAGCCACCCAAGTGGGCTGGGAGCGAGGGGGTGTCCGTAGGGCATCCTCGAGCTCAAGGTCCGCGAGGGGGGCTAAGTCGTAACAAGGTAGCCGTAGGGGAATCTGCGGCTGGATCACCTCCAGCGAACGCCTGCCTGCCAGGCTTAAATGCTGACAAGCCTCTTTTCATGCACCCGGCGATGAAAGTCGTCGGGGAAGGGTTAATGCCTTCGGGCAAGTGAGACCGTGCAGGGGTAGGTGCAAACTGGGACTGACTACCGGCGGTTATCCCGGCCGGTGGATGGCTTGGCTCGGGCGCCGAAGAAGGGCGTGCCAAGCTGCGAAAAGCCCGGGGGAGGCGCATGGAGCCTTAGAACCCGGGATTCCCGAATGGGCAATCCTGTCCCTTCGGGGACGCTCCGTAAGGAGCGGGAACGCGGGGAAAGGAAGCATCTGAGTACCCGCAGGAAAAGAAATCAAACGAGATGCCGTTAGTAGGGGCGACCGAAAGCGGCATAGCCCAAACCGAACACCTTCTCGCAAGAGAAGGTGGATGTGGAGTTGCAGGACCCTGCCTAATGCCAGTAAGCGAAGCCGAAGTCCGCTGGAACGCGGTGCCGTAGAGGGTGAAAGCCCCGTAGGCGTAAGCTTGTTGGTTACAAGGTGGGGTATCCTGAGTACCGCGGGTTGGAATTCTCGCGGGAAGCTGGGGGTCATCAACCTCCAAGGCTAAATACGTCCCGAGTCCGATAGCGCAATAGTAGGGTGACCGAAAGCTGAAAAGAACCCCGAGAAGGGGGGTGAAAAGAGCCTGAAATCGGCCGGGGATAGTGCGCAGTAGCCCCAAAGGTAACTCCGGCGAAGGAAAGTGTCGCGAGGCACGAGTACGAGCCGGAGCATGCCAGGGTTACTGCATACGTTTTGAAAAACGGGCCAGGGAGTGCATGTCAGTGGCGAGGCTAAGGGTGTTAAGCCCGAAGCCGAAGGGAAACCGAAGACCCGCAGGAAACGAGGGGTCGGGTGTGCTCGCCTGAGTCACTGGCATGCGACCCGAAGCCGGTCGATCTAGACGGGGGCAGGGCGAAGCGAGTCGAAAGGCTCGTGGAGGCCCGCAGGGTTGTTGATGTGCAAATCGCTCCCATGACTCCCGTCTAGGGGTGAAAGTCCAATCGAGACCGGGGATAGCTGGTTCCCTCCGAGACATACCGCAGTATGACCTGCCCGGAGGCTGGTAGCGGGGTAGAGCACTGATTGGGGGAGTCGGGGGGTGACACCCTCGCCCTCCTGTCAAACTCCGAATCCGCTACCGCCGTAGAAGGGTGGAGTCAGGGGTAGGGGTTAAGCTCCTACTCCGAGAGGGAGACAACCCAGACCGAGGTTAAGGTCCCCAAGTGTCGGCTAAGTGTGAACGATAAAGGAGGTCCCGGGTCGAAGACAGCGGGGAGGTAGGCTTAGAAGCAGCCATCCTTTAAAGAGTGCGTAAAAGCTCACCCGCCGAGACTCGGGGCGCCGAAAATGGACGGGGCTCAAGCCGACCGCCGATACCTCGGGGCGCCGAAAGGCGATCCGGTAGGAGGGCGCACCGTTGGCGCAGAAGCTCGGGCTTGAGCTCGGGTGGAGCCGTCGGTGACGAGAATCCTGGCGGTAGTAGCAGCGTAGTCGGGTGGAAATCCCGACCGCCGGAAGAGCAAGGGTTCCACGGCAATGTTCGTCAGCCGTGGGTTAGTCGGTCCTAAGGTGGCTCGTAACTCGACGCCACCGAAAAGGGGAGCGGGTTAATATTCCCGCACCACCGGCCTATGCCTTTAAGGCACCCGACGCCTCGGGATAGGCCGAGCGTCTCTGCCATGGGACGTCCAAGCGCCGAAGCCTCCGGAGATCCGTAATGGAGAGAAGGGGGTGAAGGCGTGATGGCGTAAGTCGGCCGACTCCTGGGGACCGTGAAAAGGGGGCCGGGGACCGTACCGAGAACCGACACAGGTGCTCTGGGTTAGAAGCCTAAGGCGTGACGGAACACTCCAGCAGAGGGAAATCGGCAAATTAGCCCCGTATGTTCGCTAGAAGGGGTGCCTGCTCTCTTGTGGGAGCAGGTCGCAGTGACTAGGGGGGAGCGACTGTTTACTAAAAACACAGGGGGCTGCAACCCGGCAACGGTTAGTACAGCCCCTGAGTCCTGCCCAGTGCAGGTACCTGAAACCCCGGTTCAACGGGGCGAAGGGCCTGTAAACGGCGGGGGTAACTATGACCCTCTTAAGGTAGCGTAATACCTTGCCGCTTAATTGGCGGCTTGCATGAACGGATTAACGACTCCCCCACTGTCCCCTGCTGGAAGCCGGCGAACCCGACATCCCAGCCGAATAGTCTGGGGACCCCCGTTGGGAAGCGAAGACCCTGTGGAGCTTTACTGCAGCCTGCCGTTGCCTTACAGCTGAGGGTGCGCAGGGTAGGCGGGAGGCTTCGAAGCCCTGTCTCTGGGCAGGGTGGAGCCGTCGATGAGACACCGCCCATCCTTAGCTGTAGGGCTAACCGCTTCGGCGGGACAGCGGTTGGTGGGCAGTTTGGGTGGGGCGCCACGCTCCCGAAAAGGTATCGGGAGCGCCCAAAGGTCGGCTCAGGCGGGTCAGAACTCCGCCGTAGAGTGCAAGGGCAAAAGCCGGCCTGACGTGAACCCCCAAAATAAAGGTTCACGAGCCGAAAGGCGGGCCTAGCGAACCATCCTGGCCTTTTGGTGAGGCCGGATGACGTCAGAAAAGCTACCCCAGGGATAACAGAGTCGTCCCCGGCGAGAGTACATATCGACCCGGGGGCTTGCTACCTCGATGTCGGCTCTCCCCATCCTGGCCGTGCAGCAGCGGCCAAGGGTGAGGTTGTTCGCCTATTAAAGGGGATCGTGAGCTGGGTTTAGACCGTCGTGAGACAGGTCGGTTGCTATCTGACGGGGGTGTTCGGACGGCTGAGGGGAGGGAGGCTCTAGTACGAGAGGAACGAGCCTCCGGCGCCACTGGTTTACCGGTTGTCTGGCAGGGCACTGCCGGGCAGCTACGTGCCAGTGGCTAAAGGCTGAAAGCATCTAAGCCTGAAGCCATCCCCGAAAAGAGCCGTCCTTAAGGGCTCCGGTAAAAGACCGGGTTGATAGGACCGGGGTGTAAGCGGCAAGCTTCGGCGAGCCGTTCAGCCCGCGGTCACTAATCGCCCGCGCCGAAGTCAGTTCCAGGCACAAGCTACCCCTGCACGGTTTTGCGGGAAACTTTTTTGGGTTGGCATCAATGTGAGTTCGTGTTGATATTTTGATAATCATTATTGTTGGAGATAATAGAGAAAAATTTAAATAATAGTTATGCTGTAAACCATAATTCATGAAGTAAAAACATACTCTATGGAGGTGGCGAAATGAGTAAAAAAGCTCTGTATTTACTCATTTCCTGCCTTTTGCTTTTCTGCGCACAGCCTGCTATGGATTTAGCGTATCCAAATGCAAAACAGTGTAACTTTCAACGACCTCCATACGTTCTTCTTCCTGAAGGTGTTGCTGTGACAGTTTACTGTGTTAACGCAGAAATCGAGAAAGTGTTAGACTATTACAGCAAAATCCAAGGTTATGAAATCGTAACCTCTCCAGCGGTGACAACGATTTCCACGCCTGAAGGAGGCGTTAAGTTTGGGCAGGTGGTAATCAAAAAGGGAAACGAGGGAATCGCGGTATTTGCGATTAGCCCTAAACTTGGGGAGACCGTTTACTGGCTAATGAAAGGCCCTGTGGAGAAGTTCACAGTCGTTGAAACCCCAAAGCAAACTCCAGCTAAGTTACCTTCGCAAGATCAAGCTCGCGGCGAGGAACCTTTGCAGAGATATCCAAAGTCTGTGATGCTAAGCCATTCAAAATCTGGGGAATTTCCGACTATAATACTCATAGAGTATGGCACAATGGATTCGATGCTTGAGGTGTTCAACTGGTATAGGAGCCAGTTATTGACTGCAGGCTGGAAACTCAAAGAAGAATCTTCGGGAACAGAAAAGTCCTGGCTTGAATTTGAAAAAGGGGCTGAGAGGGTTGGAATAGTTATCTATCCTCCCGGTGAACTCGGATACACACAGATCTCGATACACTACGGAGTATACAAGGTTCCTGATAAAGATTTAGCCTTTGGCGAAGAGCCTTTGCAGAGATATCCGAATTCCAAGATGATAAGCCATTCAGCGATGAGTTATGGCAATGTGAAAATGGTAACAATAAAGTATGCAAGTGCGGACAGCGATAAAGCTGTTTTAAATTGGTATAATAGCCATCTTGCCTCGCTTGGATGGCAAGTTATTTCAACACAACAAGAAGAGGGTCGCAGCAGTATAACTGCGATGTCGCAGAAAGGAATGGTTCAGATCACGATAACTTCTCGTGGCACTTGTTCCGAAATAGAGGTTCTCTATCAAGGGGGGTAGATGATGAGGAAACTATTGCCAATTTTTCTGGTTTTTGTTCTTCTCTACTGCACACAACCCAGGCAAACGCCCACTCCGCAAACCCCAACTCCAACGCCACCCCAAGTTGAGAAACCAACAGGTTTGTTGCCACTAAAATACGCAGGGAACTTCACGCTTTCCCAAGGGCAAAATGGACTTGTGGGTTACAGTATGTTCGATCAGAGCAAAAGATGGGCTGTTGCGCATGGAAACGTTCTCTACGGCGTTAGAGATGACGTGACAAAGGAAAGGATTTTGATTGCGTTGAACGAGACGCTGAAAGAGAAGTGGCGAATCAGGCTTTCAATGATCGCTCCGCCAGTGATAATCTCTGAAAGAATTGCGGTTGCGAAGCTCGATAACGACACGGTTGTTGCTCTTGATTTAAACAATGGACAAATGCTCTGGAAATGGAACAGATGTGACTACACTGAGTTTTATGTGGAGAATTGTGGAAAATCAAAGCCAAGCGATGACACGCCGTTTTCGTATCTATATTACTCAAATGGGAAAGTAATCTTTAATCTCTACAGCGAGCCAAATAGCATAGTTGCACTCGACGCAATTAGTGGAGCGATGCTTTGGTATTCGACGACAGAAAAATCCCCGCAGAACTAAAGGCAAATTATGGTAGTGGATTGTATCCTTTCGTCGTTCTTGTTTCAAGCGTGGAAAACGAATCGGTGATTGTTGTTCATTCCGCAACTCAGGCTCACCTAAAACTGGCGCTGAATGGGAAGGGAGAAGTGCTTTGGCACAAATGCCTTGACGATGGAGGAGTTTACAGAGCTGGCGAAGGAAAGCTTTTTATCTGGCCTAAATACTTCTCGGAATGCGTTCCAGAAGATAAGAGAAAGCCCGGGATTTATGCACTAGATTTGCTAACCGGTAGAGAACTCTGGATCTATGAAACTACAAGCGGTCCACAAAGTTTTGCTGTTGCAAATGGAAAGGTTTTCTTTGCGGAGAGATATAGAAATCCAGCTGGAAATTTGGTGTGGAGAATCGTAGCCTTGAACGCCGAGAATGGAGCAAAGATATGGGAAAGAGATATGCCCAGCGAAGTGACTGGAGTTTATTACGCTAACGAAGAACTCCTGATATACTACTTCTTTGCGGGTAAACTCAGCGCCTTATCTTCTGAGACAGGAAAACCTTTGGAAGTTGGGGATAATCCGGGGTTTGAGAAAACAATTGGAATATGGGACGGAAAGCTATACGTTTTCGAAAAGGAAAGAATTCGATTGTTTGTTGGGGCTAAGTAACTTTTAATTTTTCGTTGAATTCAGACAATTTCTTTTTTTGGTCGAATTTTAAAGCTTCAGGCACAAGCTACCCCTGCACGGTTTCGTTTTGGTTTTTCTGATTGAATTCCTATTTCTTAGGTTTTAAGCCTTTCAATTTCGGCTTTTATTTCATCAATCACTTCTCTGTTGTAGATCACTTTTTTATTATCCTTTTTAATTGAAAGGACAATGAAAACCTTCCCGCCGAACCTCTTTTCAAACTTCTCATGCGAAGCTTTGTAAGCTTCTCTCCATTTAGTTGCGAATTCGGGAGCATGTTCGAAGGTTGTAGGTTTGATTTGAATACCTATAAATTTTTCTCCAACTTTTATGAAGAAGTCAACGCTGTAAAGCCTATCCCATTCATCTGGTGCTGGTTTGATTTCAACGCCTAAAATATCCTGAAGTTGTCCATAAATTGTCTCTTTCTCAGTTACATAGCCCTCAAATGTTCTATTTATCACAAGCTCTTTGATGTAAGCTATGCAGTCTTTCTCAGTCACTTCTTCAATCTCCGCTGTTAGCACTTCGGTGATCTTTGTGTATAACCTTTTTCCAAGAGTTTCGAGGTATTCTTCAGGTTTAAGGTTAATATTACGTTCTTTTAAAAATTCTCCAAGTTTCTGAAGGTAGAATGATTCCCATTCTTCGAGATTCTTAGGACTACACTCTCGAATCCATTTCGCAACTGGTCCAACTCTGTTCTGCTTGTTTAAACCCCATCTATTGCATGCGATGTTCAGAATCCATTCTCTACTCATTTTTACCCTCCTCAATCTTCAAAAATTTGTGTTTATACATAAAATCGCCTTCTTGAGTGACTGCAAAACCCTGTTTGATCATTTCTTTATTCACAAAGATCCTGTTTTTGAGGAAAAGGTAAGCCTGAAGCTCATCGTTTTTGGCTTCATAGCGAGGATCTAACCTTATAAATACTTCTTTTCCTTTGACAAAGTTCTCGAGATATCTCTTGGCTTCCGAAGTTTTATCTGGCAAGACTCTTATTCCAAGCAATTTTACAACCAGCCCATTGTCTAATTCTACGCTGTTTTCACTCAGAACTCTCTTAACTCTGAAAAGCTTCTGCTCTTTAAATTTCAGTCTTTTTGGTTCAATTAATGGCTTTGCATCCTTGATATTTGGTTGATACTCGGGTGAATCTTCAATTTCGACTTTTTCACTTCTCTTTATAATCTCAATCTTGGCATTTATAAAAGAAAGGTTTTCACTCAACTTCTGTTTAATTATCGGCAAAAAAGCTTCGTTTATCTCGTAACCGATTCCATTCCTTTCGAGGTTGATTGCAGCTCTTAGCGTTGTCCCACTACCCAAAAAGGGATCAAGCACGACATCGCTAACGAATGTGAACATTCTTATCAATCTCTTCGGTAGCTCCTCCGGAAACATTGCTTCGTGCATTATTTGTCTTTCTCCAGCAAAATTCCAGTGTCCCGAAAAGAACTCCTTCCATTCCTCTTTGCTCAGCTTTGACATCTCCTTTATCTCTTTAGAAGGTGCGGGCTTTTTACCAGGTTTTTTAAAAACGAGGATGAATTCGTAGTCGATTTCTATCATACCATTCGGCGGATATGGGTAGGAACCCATCACATTCGCTCCTCCTGTTGTGTTCATAGTCGTCTTCTTTTGCCAGATTATCGCTCCCATATAGTCGAAGCCAATTTTTTCACACTGCACAATCATCTCGGAATGAAGCGGGGCTATTTTGTACCTCCCATAAACAACGCTTCGCAAAAACTGGTCGCCAATGTTTATGCATAGCCTTGAGCCCGGTTTAAGGACTCTAAAGCATTCTTTCCACACCAAGTATAGGCTTTTCAGGTATTCATGCAGACTTTGACCGTAACCAATCTGACCTTCGACGCCATAATCCTTTATATGCCAATAGGGTGGGGAAGTGACAACGAGATCTATGCTATGATCTTCGAGCTCAAGCATTTTTCTGCTGTCACCGATGATTACCTTTGCGAATACCGACACTTAGAATGTAGTTGTGGTAAGAAATAAATTTTTGTCTTAAGAGAATACCTCTCCATCTTCGCTCTGTTTCGCTGTTATAGTTTATATAAACAAATATCCTCGATTCGCTAGTAAACCTGTCTCTTTTCCAGTCAGTAGATGAAGTGTTTAGAGCTCGGGTTTTCTTGTCTTATTAGAACTAATTCAGTGAAGTATTTTGGTCAGATAAATAACTCAACAATTTTTTAAATATTAAGTAGAATTTCAAGCTTAAAAAGTGTTACCAAATTAAGGAATTTTATCTCAAATCAAAAACATCTCTTTAAATATATGTCAGCAAGTAGCAAAATTTATATACTATAAGGGTTAGCATAGTTTGGTGAGAGCATGACAACTCGGAAGAAAGCAATAAGTCTGTTTCTGGTTTTGGTCATGCTTTGCAATTTAGCGACGCCCGTGATGGCAAAAAAGGCTGAAGTAGATAGTGAAAACAGTTGCAGTGAAATAACGCTGAAGAGAATCGTGGAAGTTGAAATTGCGAAGAATGGAAAGGCGATTTTGAACATTAAAGAAGTGAACAAAAGCTTAAGCGAATGGATTGCCGAGAATTTCAAAGAAAGCTCTTGCCAAGATCAAAGCTGCTTAGCATTTGATTACCAAGTGGAGATCAAAGAGATCTACAACTACTCAAACAATGGCAAGAAACTCACTTTCAGCGAAGTAAAAGTTTACAACGAAAGCAGTAGCTTCGATTTCAAAGTTCTTAGCTACTTCGCCGAAACCGCAACCTATAATCTTAGCTTGGTGACAAGAATGATGCAAGTTGAAGGCGAGAACTACTTTGTAACTGCAATAAACTTAGCTCCGAAGGATGAAAAGAAGTTCGCCCCATTCGCTGATGTCATCGAGATCAAAAGCAAAGCCAAGCTCTCCGAGCACTACAGAATTCTTGCTGAAGTGCTCAACGAGATAAGAAAGCAAGACGAGACTTCTTGGATTTGGAATAAGGCTAAGCTTGAGCTGAGCTATTTGAGCAGAGTAGTTGAGAGGAATCTTGCGGAGTTCAATGTGGGAGGGAAAGGGAGCGCTATCGTTTTTGATCAAACACAGTGTGCATGGTCTTGTTTGGGTTGCGTTATAGCTACGGGAGCAGTTATATACAACTGCTGGCCTTGTTTTGCTCCGTGTATAGCAGTGTTTACAGCATGGACTTGTGCCCTCTGTTTGGTAACTTACTGTATAATAGCCAACATAGGTACAATTCTGAGCTTTGCCGGTTCTGTAATCTCCTGTAGAGATTGTGCTCGTTGTCTTGGATATCTGTAACCCATCTATAGTTTCAAATTATGGTGATTTAATGGAGGAGAAAAGAAGACTGATATCTTCAATTTTAACTCTTGTGGTCTTTTTAATACTCCTCGCAATAAATTTGCCAATCGACTCTCTTTGGGATTACATTATTCTTTTTTTATTCATTCTATCATTTATAAATTTTCTGTACAGTTGTTATATGTTTTTTAAAGTTTTTTAAGTTTTTTAGAGACAAGAGTATCGCAGACGCAGGAGAATTGCTGGCTTCTCATGTTTATAGCTGCTATAACTTCTGAATTGACTTGAATATTTTATCGCAAGCTTTAAATTTGTTGATTACTAAAAATGGTCTGATGAGAGCAGAACTTGAAACAGTAACACCTCTATTCTTGGCCGGTGCAAATCAAAGAGAACCAGAGCTTCGTGCTCCATCGTTTCGTGGAGTTATGAGGTTTTGGCTCAGAGCTCTTCTTGGGGGCGTTTTGGGCGATAATCCGCAGGAAATTTTCAAGCACGAAAGTGCAGTCTTTGGAAGCACTGAACA
>Ga0209394_1001341_pt1 | contig 14733 bp, 15 predicted proteins | sample JNZ201metaG_FD_184122 | JGI IMG/M metagenome (GOLD analysis project Ga0209394, IMG submission 184122) | Hot spring microbial communities from Jinze hot spring, China to study Microbial Dark Matter (Phase II) - JNZ 20120812A (SPAdes) (version 3) ... | reverse complement strand
TGAAGGCCAGATTGAAGGTCTTGCCAGACAAGCTGAGAGGAGGTGCATGGCCGTCGCCAGCTCGTGCCGTGAGGTGTCCTGTTAAGTCAGGCAACGAGCGAGACCCGCGCCCCTTGTTGCCAGCGGCACCCCGGAAGGGGGCCGGGCACACGAGGGGGACTGCCGCCGCTAAGGCGGAGGAAGGAGCGGGCCACGGCAGGTCAGTATGCCCCGAATCCCCCGGGCCACACGCGAGCTGCAATGGCAGGGACAATGGGTTCCGACCCCGAAAGGGGGAGGTAATCCCTAAACCCTGCCTCAGTTGGGATCGAGGGCTGCAACCCGCCCTCGTGAACATGGAATCCCTAGTAATCGCGGGTCATCAACCCGCGGTGAATACGTCCCCGCTCCTTGCACACACCGCCCGTCGCTCCACCCGAGTGAGGCCTAGATGAGGCGCAGTTTTCTTGACTGCGTCGAATCTAGGCTTCGCGAGGGGGGAGAAGTCGTAACAAGGTGGCCGTAGGGGAACCTGCGGCCGGATCACCTCCTAAGAAGCTAATGCTTGGTTGTGGGGTTCGGTGGTCCCGTGTAACTCGTGATTTATTTCTTGGTGCGATTTTGGTCTCATTTTGAGAAGCGCTCTTTTATAATAAGATTTATTAATTTGCTGGCTATTATCTTTAGTTTCGTTTGGATGCCGGTGGTTAATATGGTGAGTAAGGATCAGATTATAGGTGCTGTTATATTTATTGTGTGCCTTGTCTTGGCTGTGGGGTATATTATTGTTCTTGTTTATCCAGAGATACTGGCTGGGCTGATCCATTCTAGCCCTGAGAGCGTGCGCTTTTGGGCTGTTGCCGTAATTGTTCTTGTAGCTTTTTTGGCGATAATGTTTATTGGCGCTTGGATAGGGTGGACTATGGCTACAACTCCGCCTCCCAAGCCGATAGGGGAGATCGAAGCTGAGGCTGAGAAAACCTCTGAGGGTGCGGGGGAAACTGAATCTAAAGAGTAATTTCTGGAAGGCGAGAAACCGATAAGCGTTAAATAATGCCTGGAGTTCTCTTTAATTCAAGGGAGTTCAGCTGGGGTGCTATGGTTGGGGGACATTAGAGGAGTTATCCTTTGTGGTGGACCAGGAAAAAGATTAAGGCCTATAACATATTATTTTCAGAAGGCTATGATTCCGATAGGTAAAATGCAGAAGCCCCTTCTCGAGTATATAGTTAGGCTATTAAGGTTTTATGGGATAAAAAATCTAACTTTCCTTGTGGACTATAAGGCTGAGCAGATAATAAATTACTTTGACAATGGATTCAGGTTTGGCGTGAATATTACGTATATTTATGATGACCCATCCCTTAAGGGAACTGCTGGCTCAATCGTTAACGCCTATAGGAAGGGGGCGCTGAGTGAGGAAGAAACCCTCCTAATATATTATGGCGATATTTTAACGAATATGAATATTAAGGACTTTCTAGATTTCCACAGGGGTAAAGGGGCTATTGCAACAGTTGCTCTCTCAACTGGCTTCACTGTTCGTGTTGGAGTGGCCGATTTAGAGGCTGATGGTAGGATTCGCTGTTTTCAGGAGAAGCCGAAGATAGACAAGCCGGTTAGCATAGCCATAGCTGCCTTGGAGGGTGAGGTGCTTAGGGAGATGAGCGAGCTGGTATGTGGAAAGCGTGAAATGGACTTTATGGGCGACGTAATACCGCACCTAATAAATAGCGGAAGAAGCGTTTATGGTTACGTTACAGATGCATTTTGGTATGATGTTGGAAGCACAGAGGCATATGAGAAGTTAGAGCCGGAGATTGTCGATAAAATATTTGCCTTCCTCTACAAGGGATAGAGACCTAATGATTGGGCAGCTTCAATATAAAGTGTTTTCCATACCCTATATTATTGATGTTAACGGAATAGAATCTAAGATTACGCCCCAAATGGAGGTTGCAGCAGTATACTGTTTAGCGCTATGCCGCCGAAGAAGGATAGGTGCTATAATTGGTAAGATTGAGGAGCTAAGGGCTCTCTCAAAAATATATTATCCCTTAATTGTAGCACCCTGGATGGAAAGATGTATATTTATCGATGGGCTGGGATTATCACACTTCACATTTAAATCAAGAAGAGCCCCGGATCTTTCAGGCTTTATAGAGGCTCTTAGGAGGAGTATGGGCTCCTTAAGCTCATTTACTGAGTCTCTGAATATGGGCGCTAGGTTACTCCATGAGCATTTGGCGGCAGCCATTGAGAAAAGGATTGACTACCTGATTTGTGATGTGAGTCTGGCAGCTTTACTTTCACCCTTTATCAGCAAAGAGATAGTGAGGGGTTCTACGGCTGTGGAAATTCCCCTAATTCCGATTAGAGTCTCAATAAGCGATATTGGGAGGGTTGGGAAGGGTCTTTCGGAGGAGTGGCGGAGACTAAGGATTGAGGTCAGCATGCTTGAGTATACGCTGAAGACTCTAAGGGAAGAATTTGATTATCATTTGAAGAGGCTTTCGAGGGAGAGTGAGGAAGCGTTGTGGGATTATAAGAGGAGGCTGGCTGAGGCTGAGGTTGAGGTCGAAAGAAAGGTTAAGGAGATGCTAAAGTTAAGGGATAGGGAGGTTGATGAGATTACAAGAGTGTATGATAGGAGGATGAAGGCTCTTCTTAGGGAGAAGAGGAAAATTGAGGGAGAACTCCGGAGAATAGAGAGCCTTCTAGAGAGAAACTTAAAAGGTAAAGAGGGAGCCGGGGGTAGACGTAAATCCATTTTTGAGAATAAAATCAGGTTTTATAGGGAAAAGGCTGAATCTCTCAGAAAGAATCTGACTAATCTCTCAAGAATGGAGAGGGAGATTGAGGGAAGAAGAAAGAATGAGATTGAGGAGATTGGGAAGAAATATGAATCCTTAGTCGCTAGCGAGAGGGAGAGAATTGAAGTTTTAAGGGAGGCTAGGGATGCGAAATTATCGAAAATAAATGAGGTTAACAATAAAATTAGGGTTGCTTGCTCGGAGATTGAGAGAGTCATAGGGCAGTTAATTGAGGAGAGATGCTCGTTAATGGAGACCATTAAGGGTTGCACTCTTCCATTAAGAATTGAGGAGCCAATAGTAATCGCCGTGCCCCTTTATGCTGCCAAATATGTAAGCCGAGATAAGGTTAGACTTGACTTTTACACGCCGGCGAAAGCAACGAGCCAAATTAGCGCATCAGAAAGCATTGGAGGCGACCTTTTTAAGTTAAATTTGGAGTCCAAGGTTGGTTTGCTCTTAAGCCCAATATTAGGGGTTATGGACAATGTTTTGATAAAGAATGTTATTGGCGAGATTGAGAAAAACCAGTATTTATCTGGGAGCATTATGGGGCTTATTGAGGCTGAGAATATTCTGAGGGGTGAAGGATTCATGGATGTTTTGAAGGTTGGGCTCGAGGGGCTTGAGTGTGAGGGATGGATTAACGCTCAAGAGAAAAGCCTAATCCTAAAATCCCTCGAAGAAGATTAACTGGATTAGTTGGAGGGTAAATTCATGCCGCATTACGGTCTTCTTCCCAGAATGGTTAGGGTTCGACAGAAAATTCACGCTCCAAAAATAGACGATTACATATCGGCTTTAAAGGCTGAACTTGAGAGGGCTGGCTTAAAGGAAAGAATTAAGCCTGGTGCTAAAATAGCGATTACCGCCGGCAGCCGCGGCATAGCCCACATAGTGGAGATTCTCGCAACAATAGTTGGGGAGGTTAAGGCAGCTGGAGGCGAACCTTTTATTGTGCCAGCCATGGGTAGTCATGGTGGCGCTACGCCGGAAGGGCAGATTGAAGTTCTTAGGAGACTTGGGATAACTCCTGAGACCGTCGGCGCGCCAATCCACGCTTCTATGGAGGTTGAGGAGGTTGGGCGCTTAAGTAATGGTGTACCAGTTTATGTTGATAGATTAGCGATGAGGTCCGATGGCATAATAGTTGTTAATAGGGTTAAGCCGCACACCGACTTTAAGGGTAGAATTGAGAGCGGACTAATGAAGATGGTGGTCATCGGGCTTGGAAAGCAGAAGGGTGCTGAGGTAATACATAGATATCAGCTTGAGGGCTACCATAAACTGATTCCTGAAGCCGCGAGACTAATTATGAAAAGGGCTCCCATAATAATGGGAGTTGCCATAGTTGAGAATGCCCGGCACGAGATAGCCCTGATAAAAGCATTAAAACCTGAGGAAATCGAGGAAGAGGAAGCCAAACTTCTAGAGATTGCCAAGGATTTGATGGCTAGGATACCCTTTAGGGAGATAGATGTCTTAATAGTTGATGAGATGGGGAAAGATATAAGTGGTGTTGGAATGGACACGAATGTTATTGGTAGATTCTGGGCTTCGCCAGAGGAACATGAGATACGCGCGCCAAGGATAAAAAGAATAGTTGTCTTAGACTTATCTGAGGAGTCTAATGGGAATGCCGTTGGCATAGGGCTGGCGGATTTGACAACAGAGAGGCTTGTGTCAAAGATAGATTTTGAGACAACATTCATGAATTGCCTAACGTCAACCTGGCCTGAGACAGCTAAAATCCCACCATTCTTATCAAATGACCGTGACGCCATACTGATGGCCATAAGATGCTGCGGTCCAATAGACCCGCTAAAGGCTAAAATTGTTAGAATCAAAAATACGCTCGAGCTAGAATACATGTGGATATCTGAAGGCCTATATGAGATTGTAAGGCAGGATAAAGAGCTTTCGGAGCGGATAGAAATATTGGGTGAGCCAGAGGATATGCAATTTGATGTTCTCGGAAATTTAGTCCGCTAAAGCAGATCTTTAATCATGAGTGTGTAAGCCGCGTAGATTGCTCCTTTAGCGCTATTAATTATCTCCTCAGGTGTTTGCCCCTCTTGAGGCTTAATCTCCACCGATATGGGTCCGCAGTAACCCGCATTGAAGAGAACCTTAAGAAGACTTGCGAGGTCTACTTCATCATTAAGGGCTCCAGCCGTATGATATACCGGATGCCAATCTTTTAGTCCCTCCGTGGTCTGCATTGCGCATCCAATGTGAATCGTCCCAAGTATATCCACGTATTCCCTTATGGATTCAGGGCTCTCGCCTAATAGGGGCGCATGGCTCTGGTCCCACATCAGAAATATGTTTTCATAGTTTTTCCGCATCTCCCTTATGAATTTGGCGGATTCCTCAACACGGCCCATAACAAGCTTTCTATCTTTGTCGATGTCAAATGTCTCTAGGCATATTTTGGCATGATATTTTGATGCGTGCTCAGCTATATCTTCTAAGGATTTTCTGAGGCTCTCTTTACACTTCTCTAAGTTTGGTTCTCTTGGGCCGGAGCAGATTGCGAACTCATAAACCCCCCTCTTAACCCACACATCTATCTCGCTCTTAACATATTCGACAGCACTTGCCCTTTTAGATTCATCCGTAGAACTTATGTTTATTCCGGAAAGAACCTCGGGCTGAAAAGCCCTTGCAATATTCCTTCCGCAAGCGTACTTCTCGAAGAGATTCCAGCCTTTTTCGCTAATCTTCGTGGTCTCGAACCTATCAAAGAACGAGTCCAGTGTTAGGAAGCGTAAGGCCCTTTCTAAATCATCCTCGCTCTTCTGTAGGGATGGATAAGCCATGAATAAAACTATTCCGAGTCTCCATGGAAACTTTGAGTTTAGGGTTAAACCATCCTTCTTTATCTCGACTATAAACCCCATAATATTTAATCCCCCTACGAGATTAAATGAGCTTAACTGGTGCTCTAACCTTTACTACATCCGGATTCACGAGATTTGGTGGGACTCTTCCCTCGAAGAATGCCACTAGATTTTCTGCAACCATCTCAGCCATCCTTGAGCGTGTCTCATAGCTGGCGCTTGCGATATGTGGTGCTACAACAACATTATCAAGCTTGAGAAGCGGATTATCTATTGGGGTTGGCTCCTGCTCAAATACGTCTAATGCCGCTCCGGCCAATCTTCCCTCCTTAAGAGCCTCATAGAGAGCCTTCTCGTCAACTATTGGGCCTCTAGCAGTATTTATGAGGTAGGCGGTTTTCTTGACGAGTTTAAGTTTTTCAGCGTTTATTAGATGATATGTCTCTTTTGTTAGGGGCACATGGATGCTTATGAAGTCCGATTCCTTAAGCAGAGTGTCTAGGTCAACGAACTTTGCGCCGGTTTCCTTCTCTAATTGCGGGTTTGGCACAACATCATAGTATAGGATTTTCATATTGAAGCATTTAGCTCTCCTAGCAACCGCCGTGCCTATTCTTCCAGCACCCACAATGCCTAATGTTGCTCCATAGACGTCTCTTCCAAGGAGCATGCTTGGATGCCATCCAACTTTCCATTTTCCCTCACGAACATATCTATCTGCCTCAACAACCCGCCTAGCAACAGCCATCATAAGCGCCCATGTGAAGTCAGCGGTTGTTTCGGTTAGAACGCCCGGCGTATTAGTTACATAGATGCCTCTTCTGGTAGCCTCCTCAACATCTATATTATCATAGCCAACCGCCATCTGAGCGATTATCTTCAGGCTTGGCGCAGCATCAAAAACCTCAGCATCAATCTTATCGGAGAGGAGCGTTACAAGGGCATCAACATTCCTAGCCTTCTCAATTATAACCTGCTTTGGTGGTGGCCCATATTCGGGCCAAACCTCAGCATCGAAGCGCTCCTTAATAATTTTCATTCCCCTCTCGGGAAGCTCTCGGGTAACGTAAACTTTAGGCTTCAATACGCAACCCACCTTAACTTTTCAACGAACATTATCTTAAGGGGGAAAGCGCTAATAAAGGTTTACTTAGTTTTAGGAATACTGACATTCCATTGAGAATTGGGATAAAATCGTTTACCAGTGGTTATAGCGGACTATCTCCTCTAGGGGCTTTCTGTCAGTGACAGGCTCCTTTTTCTCAGCGGGATAACCGAGAGTTACCATCGCAACGATTCTTGCCTCACTTGGTAGGCCTAAAACCCTCTTTAATTCCTCCTCCTCATGGAATACTCCAATCCAGCATGTCCCAAGGCCCAGCTCCCATGCTGCTAGGACCAGATTTTGTAGGGCTATGGAGACATCTATCTTCCAAAAGTCTGTTCCGGGGAAGCTCTCGCTTGGTATGGCGCAGCCAACTATTATGATTGGTGCCGTGCGCAACGGGTTGATTCTTGGTGTGCCTCTGGGTGGTGCTGGCGGCGCACTCTTTGGGGGTGGGGGTCTAAATCTCTCCTTAACCTCTATTATTGCCTCCTTAACTTTTGGGTCCGTTATGACTATGAAGCGCCATGGCTGTCTATTGCCAGCTGAGGGAGCCATTCTAGCAGCCTCAAGAACCCTCCGGAGCTTATCCTCCTCAACGGGTTTATCTTCATAAGCGCGGATGCTTCTTCTAGTTCTTATAATCTCAAAAACGCTCATACAACCACCTAGAGAGAGGAGCGTGGAAAGTTTCTTATAAGCCTTTGGGCTCTATGTCTTTAATAGTTCCCACAGAATACTCCTAACCTCATCGGCGAATTTTGTCTTCAGGAGTTTCTCTACGCTTCCAATCGCTTCCTCAAGGTTTTCATCGAAGTGTATTTCGCCCAGGAACTTTTCTCCTAGTGCGTTAACCTCGCGCCTAATATATGTCGAGTCATCTAATTTTATGTTCTCTATGACACCCATTATTTCGGCGCCTAACCCCCTCAATAATAGTAATAGTTTCCTTACGGTCTCAAACGCCATTTTAGACGATGATGTTATGATGAGGAAATTGGCCCGCTTAAAATATTTCAGCACATCAAGCATGAGGTCACCTATGCCAGGCGGCATATCAACCAGTAGGAAGTCTAATTTTCCCCAACGTGTGATGGCAAGAACCTCTAGGAGGGCATTCGAGATTTCGTTTCCCCTTAATGGTGCAGCCTTATCGCCCAAGTAAAATATGAGCGACATGTATTTTATGCCGTGAACCTCTGGTGGAACAATACCCCTATCTTCGATTGGCTGAATCTTCTCGGCGCTTACTCCTAGGGCAATATGCGTTGTTGGGCTTGTGAAGTCTAAGTCTAATAGCCCAACCTTGAAGCCTTCGCGTGCGAGAATTAGCGCTATCGTTGATGTTATAATGCTCTTTCCAACACCTCCCTTCCCGCTTGAGACAACTATTGTTCTCTCTATGTTACTCAATCTATCTTCTATAATGCTTAGTCTTGGGTCGAGCATATGCTATTTTACACCCCTAACGCTTGAAATCCATATACCTCTTCCTCCTGAGATTTCGAAGTCTGGGCTGCTGCATCTTGGGCATCTAAGGTGGGCATAGGCGACTTCGGGAATAAAATGTATTGCCTCTTTAATATGGTTCGGAGGGCTATTCTCATTAAAGGTCCATTTATGCCCACACACCCTACATTTAAATCTTGCTCTAACAAGCTTCATCCTGAATTTGACACCTGCGAGCTTGCCGGAGGCCATTTGGGAGAGGGCGAATTTTAAGATTTCTCTGTCAATCTGCTGTAGCTCGCCGATTCTTAATGTTACTTCTTTAATCGCTCTGAGATTTCCCCTCTCGGCTATCTGGGAGACGGCTGAGATTATGGCCTCGGCCAGAGCCCACTCATGCATAGGAAAGTTTAGATTGAACCATCAATTTAAGATTATCCATACATGATTTGGCCGTCTGGGTGTGGATTGCATGATGGCTGGAAAAGACGATTATGTAACTATGCTTTATGGCGCTGGTGGCTCGGTCATGCATGATTTTATAAGGGGGTGTATTCTGAGGTTCTTTGGAGATTTGGCTGATAGGGGCTTTGAGGTTCCGCTTAGAGCATTGGACGATGCTGCTGTTGTTGGTGGAATCGTCCTGAAGAGCGATTCTCACGTTGTTAAACCCATATTCTTTCCTGGAGGGGATATTGGGCGCTTAGCTGTTTCGGGGACTGTTAATGATATTGCTGTTTTGGGAGCTGAGCCCATAGCCCTCGCATGTGGGCTAATACTTGAGGAGGGTTTGCCGCTAGCGGATTTAGAGCGCATATTAAATAGTATTCGTGAGACCTGCCTCGAGGCTGATGTTGCCATAGTCACCGGCGACACGAAGGTTGTTGAGAGGGGAAATTTGGGCGGATGCGTAATAAATATGTCTGGGATAGGTGTGAGGACGGAGGCTTTGGAAAAGAACCTTAGGGTTGTGAAAAGGTATAGGGTTGATTTTGGGAGCAGGTGGATTCTCGACTCGAACCTTAGGGTTGGAGATAAAATAGTATTGTCTGGAACTATAGGAGACCATGGAATAGCGGTTCTATCGGCTCAGGAGGGGCTGAGCTTTGGAGGGGAAATAGTGTCTGATGTTAGGCCGCTTAATAAGTTGATACAGCGCCTGCTTGGTGAGGTTGGCGGCGTGGTCTCCATGAAGGACCCAACGCGTGGCGGATTGGCTGATGCCCTAAACGAGTTTAGCGAGAAGTCTGGTGTTGGCATACTTATCTATGAGGATAGGATTCCAATTAGGGAGCCGGTTAAGGCTGCATGCGAGATGCTCGGTTTAGACCCCCTTGAGATTGGGAATGAGGGTAAGGTTGTTATAGGTGTTGTTAAGGAGAAGGCTGAGGAGGCCCTGGATTTTCTTAGGGGGACTGTGGAGGGTAGGGACGCTGAGATAATAGGTGAGGTTACGGATAGGTTTGTTGGGGTTGCGATGCAAACGGTTATAGGCGGAAGGAGGATAATTCCTAGGCCGCTGGGAGACCCAATCCCGAGGATATGCTAATAGCGCATATTATTTCTCATACCAGGCTTTTCTTATGGTTTTAGGTCTTAGGTCAGTTACGTTCTCTAGGGCCTCTAGGAGTATCATTGTTTTCTCGAGTTTTGGTTCTGGGAGGTTGTTTCTATAGTTATCATAGCCCACGTAGACTATTTCCGGCGAAATATCATATATCCAGTCTATGAACTCCACATCGAAGTCTAGGATTGGCTCTATCACAACAGCCTTCCACTTCCAACCGAGCCTAGTCATGGCTTCATACCGCTCTCTTGGCGGCGGGGCCCTCGTCAGCTTATAGTCCCGGTTTGTCTCCAATGTTACGCCCAGCACAACATTGTCGCTGAACTTATCTTCGAACTCAAGATACCTCTTCGGGTTCTTAGTTAGGAAGAGAAAATTAACCTTAGGTTTTGACCTAACATATCTCAGAACGCTCTCAATCCACTCTGCGGGAACCCAATCACCCCACATATCGGCCATATCTGAGACGAAAACGAATCTTCCATTTGGAATTCTCTGCTTAAGTCTCCATTCGGCGAAGGCTGGATTAAAAGCGTGCGTCTTATATGGCTCAACACCCATGGATGCAAGTCTCTTAGCGTAGTTTCTGGCCCAGCAGTATGAGCACATGTGTAGACATCCGGTTATTGGGTTCCATGAATCTGTTATTTCGCCGAATGATTTTCTTCTCATCGTGCTCATTGCCATTCAGCTTCTCTAAGAAGATTATTTTGCTCATGTCTCTTTTTAATCTGCCGATTCCATCTTATCCGAATTAAAAAGGCATATAATTGCTTTAACCATCCATTACAATATTATTTTATGGGGAATGATGGTTATGAGAAGGTCGATTCTGGCCGCAATAATGCTTCTCACCTTACTGATTGCTGCCTACTGCGGCTACAACATTGGCTCCATAAAGGGATACGAGACTGGCTATAAAGTCGGCTACGAGACTGGCCATACATATGGGAATCAGACAGGCTTCGCTCAAGGATACTTAATCGGCCTCTTCCATGGAAACGAAACCGGATTCAATATCGGATTTAAATATGGAAACAGCAGTGGCTATAGCTTAGGATATGAGCGGGGCCATTCGGTTGGCTATGAGATAGGCTACTCTATTGGCTTTAGAGATGGGAATTCAACCGGGTTTAACCTCGGATACAACCTAGGCTACGAAGACGGCTACTCGCATGGTTTTAGAACTGGAAACCTAACTAGCTTCAGCATAGGCTATAACCTCGGTTATGAAGCCGGCTACCTTCAGGGGGTAATCGATGGAGCTGGAAGAGGCTTCACAATTAGAGACCCAACCTATAAGGAGGCAATGACCTTCATAGAGATAGACCAAACGGACAAAAACAAATATATAGAGGGAGTCTACACGTGCATTAACTTCGCCGCCGACTTCAAGATGAACGCATTCAACAGCGGATACAAGTGCGGCCTAGTCTACATCGAATTCCCATCCGGAGCCCACGCACTAGTATGCTTCAACACCATCGATAAAGGACTAATCTTCATCGAGCCACAAACTGACAGCACAATGAGGGTTGAGGTGGGCATCCACTATTGGCGGGACAATGGCTACCTATGCCCATGGGATGATACAATAATCCGCTACATAATAATATGGTAATGCTAAACAAAATATGAATGCTAGAGGAGGGAGAGACTACTCAGAAGATAGGGAGGTATCAATCAGACATTTCACACCAAAACCCTTCAGGGACCAGGCTGCTTAACAAACCGATTCAAAATAACCTCTAATACTCTTTCAGCACATTCCTCCGGGCTGAGCTTATCCGAATCCACCGTGACCTCCGGGTTTACCGGCTCCTCATATGGCGCCCCCAGCCCAGGAACAGTTTTACTCTCACCCCTAAATGCCTTAGCATACACTTCCCTAGGCGCTCCATAAGCATCTGCACCACGCCTAGACTCCCTCTCAATACAGACCTCAAGAGGACATCTAATATAGGCTTCCATAAATAATGGTATCTCACGCCTAGCATGCTCACGATACCTACGCCTATTACCAGTAGCATCAATAATCACATTCACACCATTCTCCGTCAAAATCTTAGCAATATAGACAAGCGCGCCATAAATAATATCACGCTCCTCCTCACTATATTTGGGGTTAGGCGTTATAACCCTACGCAGAGCATCCGAAGAAAGAACATAGGCATGCAAACCCATCGCCCTAAGCCTATCAGCTAACAAACGCGCAACAGTAGACTTACCACTACCAGGCAAACCAGTAACCCAAACACACCAACCATTATGAAGCATAAGTTATTTCTTCCTCCGACGTGAAATTATCAGCCCATATATTCCATGAAAACCTATTATTAAGCCCGCAAGCGAAAAAGAGAAAGCCAATATCGACAGGAGATATGATTTCTCCATAAGGTCAATTACCATAAGAAATGACGAAAGAAAACTCACCATCAACATGAATCCCCCGATAATTATCTCAATATATTCCCTTGGTATGTTAACCATAGAGCCAGCACTTCACATAATGCCCCTTACTAACCTCAATTAACGGGGGTTCTTTAACATCGCATATTCCTTTCATGAAACTTGGGCACCTCGGATTGAAGCGACAACCCGGCGGTGGATTTATTAGGTTAGGTGGCTCACCTGCAGGCACATCCTTAATTATAAAGCGATTTGATGGATCTGGGTCAGGTATGACGTTCAATAATGCCCGCGTATATGGGTGCAGTGGATTATTTAGTATCTCTCTTGTCTCCGCGCTCTCAATGAGATGAGCGGCATACATTATGTGAATTTTCTCAGAGAAATATTTCGTCGTTGAGAGGTCATGCGTTATATATATTACGCTTAAATTATATCTCCGCTGAAGCTCCTGAAGCAGCTTCAGTATCTCTATTCTAACGGAGGCATCCAGCATAGAGACAGGCTCATCTGCAACTATTAACTTTGGTTCTAAAATTATTGACCTTGCTATAACTAGTCTCTGCTGCTGCCCACCACTCAGCATGTGCGGATATTTATTAATGAAATCTTCAATTGGAGTTAATTTAACTCTTTCTAAAACTCTATAAATCCTCTTCTCCTTCTCCATTTCATCTTTAACTCCATGAATCACCAGCGGTTCCTCCAGTATTCTTTTCACAGTCATGAAGGGAGGTAATGCCCCAAAAGGGTCCTGTTGAACTAGGCCAGTTTCTCGCCTATACCACTTAAGTTCCTTCCATCCTAAATGGGTTACATCTTTTCCATCGAATATTATTCTTCCATCGGTAGGCTCATATAGTCTTAGTATGGTCTTTCCCAGAGTTGTTTTACCACAACCACTTTCACCGACAATCGATATGGCTTCTCCCCTAGCCAGATTTAAACTCACTCCATCAACGGCTTTTAGGTATCTTTTTTTACCAAGAAAACCTCTCTTCACTTCGAAATACTTCTTCAGGTTTTCGACAAACAATAAAGGGGAGCTCATATCTATCCCTTCTCATAAAGCCAGCATCTAACATAAAAGCCACTACTCAAATAAATTGTGGGAGGACCCATCGCACATTTCTCAAAAACGAACGGACATCTCTCAGCAAATCTACATCCCTTGGGCGGATCTAAGAGACTTGGTGGCGAACCCGGTATAAAATCTAGTTCCTTATCTGTTTTAAGTGTGGGAACACTCTCCATCAATTTCTGTGAGTATGGATGGCTTGGATTTCTATAGAAGGCTTCCGCATCATTGAATTCAATTATTTGACCAGCATACATAACTGCAACTTTATCCGCTAACTCGCTTGAGAGACTAACGTCGTGAGTTATAAATATCATGCTTAATCCCATCTCTCTCTTAATATTCTTCAATAAATTCATGATATTAGCCTGCGTTAATACATCCAGTGAGGACGTGGGCTCGTCCAAAATCATTAGTTCTGGGTTTGTTAAGAGAGACATGGCTATAATAACTCTTTGTTTCATACCCCCACTTAACTCAAAGGGGTAATGATGTAGAAAAGTCTCATTAACCCCAACAGCCCTTAAGGTCTTTGCGGCTCTTTCTAAAGCCTCACTTTTATCCATTTTCAGGCGTAAAAGGAGCGGCTCGATCATTTGATCCCCTATTTTAATAATCGGGTTTAGGGAATTTAATGCCGCCTGTGGAACATAGCTAATTTTAGTCCATCTGATTTCCCTTGTAAATGTTTCTTCATCCAAGTCCATCAGGTTTAAACCATTAAAGAGGATAGCGCCTTTATATACAGACACGTTCCTAGGCAGTAACCTTATTATTGATTTTGCTAGAGAACTTTTTCCACAGCCTGACTCTCCGATGATAGCTACTGTTTCTCCTTTTAGTAGCGAGAATGATACGTCATCAACCGCTTTGACTTCTCCTCTAAGCGTTTTATAGTACATTACTAGGTTTTTTATGTTGAGATGCTCTCCGCTCATTTATATCTCCTTTAATCTTGGATTAAATATTTTGTCTAATGCGAAACCTAACATCGCAAAGCTTAATGAGGTTACTGCTAACATGAGGGATGGTTCCAGAACCCAATAATATAGGCCCTTATATAATGCTCCATTCGTAAATGCATCATCGATTATTTTTCCCCATGTTGGGGCTAATGGATCTCCCAAACCAAGTATTGCTAATGCTGCTTCGAGAAAAACAAAGTCTGCCACTGAAAGAACAATTGAGGGAATTATTGTTGGCAATACTTTTGGGATTAAATAATATAACACGATTCTTAAGTTGCCAGCACCATATGCCCTTGCCGCCTCAACGTACGGAAACTCCTTAATTTGTAAAAACATGGCCCTATAATTTTTGACACCACTACCAAACATTGTGAGCGCAATGACAATAACTAAAAGAACCATAATATTGAACTTATAAAATGTAGATATCATTATTAATACTGGCAGGAAAGGAAGAATCATAAATATCTCGGTAATCCTTTGCATAATAGCATCTATTTTTCCTCCGAACCATGCGCTGAC
>Ga0209394_1001340_pt1 | contig 14735 bp, 9 predicted proteins | sample JNZ201metaG_FD_184122 | JGI IMG/M metagenome (GOLD analysis project Ga0209394, IMG submission 184122) | Hot spring microbial communities from Jinze hot spring, China to study Microbial Dark Matter (Phase II) - JNZ 20120812A (SPAdes) (version 3) ... | reverse complement strand
GATATCAGCAGGGCGACAGTCGATAGGTTTCTCTCCCCTGGGGTAACCTTTGAGAGCCAGCTTTTGGACCTCTGGGTTAACCGGAGCAGGGGGTTTTCCGTAAAGGCCGTAGAAATAATCCTTAGTCTGTTGAGTGATCATCTTGTATCGCCCAAAAAGGACGTTCAATACCGCCTGTACCCCCACGATTTGGCTTGTAGGGGTCACCAAAGGTGGATAGCCCATATCAGCCCTTGTACGCGGGATCTCTTCCAAAACCTGGGGTAACCTTTCTAAAGCCTTAGCCTCCTTTAACTGGGCAATCAAATTGGTGATCATCCCCCCAGGTATCTGATGCTCCAAAGCTTGAACGTCTATAACCGAAAATTTCGTCGCATCCAAAAAAGAATTGTACTTAGTTCTAAGTATCTCTTCTAAATAATTCCCGGCCTCTATTATCGACTTTAGATCAAGACCTGGATCCCGTTCTGTAGCGTATAGGGACACTAACAAGGGTTCTACAGCCGGCTGTGAGGAACGAAGGGCAAGAGGCGAAAGAGCACAATCAACAACATCTACTCCTGCCTCAGAAGCTTTGAGATAAGTCATAGAACCCATTCCTGTAGTGTAATGAGTATGAAGTTGTACAGGAATATCCAAGTGTTTCTTTAACTCTTTAACAAGATCATAAGCATCATAAGGAGAGAGAAGACCCGCCATGTCTTTTATACATAGGCTATCTGCTCCCATTTCTTGCAATTTTTTGGCTTTTTGTACGTAATATTCTAAAGTAAAAATTTCACCTCCCATTCGTTTTTCTGTAAGAGAATAACATATTACAGCTTGGGCGTGTTTTCCACATTCTTTCACTGTCTTTATAGGAACTTCTAAGTTCCTTTCGTCATTTAGAGCGTCAAATATTCTAAAAATATCAATGCCACTTTCCGAAGCCTCATATATGAATTCTTTAACCACATCATCAGGATAGTTACGATATCCGACTAAATTCTGTCCCCTTAATAGCATTTGTAAAGGAGTATTAGGCATAAGCTTCTTGAGGGTCCTTAACCTTTCCCATGGATCTTCGTTAAGGTAGCGGATGCATACGTCAAAAGTAGCCCCTCCCCATACTTCCATGGAATGGAACCCTATTTGGTCCATTTTGGGGGCTATAGGGATCATATCTTCAGTTTTCAAACGGGTGGCTATTACCGATTGGTGTCCGTCTCTGAAGGTAGTATCCGTTATCTTTAACGGATTCCTTCCCATATGGACCTCCGTTGAGATATGGAAGTGAGTAAGTTGATGCTATCAAAAAAGAAACTTAAGGGTCAAGTTCGATAGGCCCTTGAAGGAAGTACCCATATGGGACTTTCACTTGACCCCTCAGGGAAAAGCTCCTTAAAATGCAAAAGAAAACTCAAAAGGGAGTATCCAGATGGGGTTCGAGAGAATAGAGGGGTGCTGGACAGCCTTGGTTACACCTTTTACCCCCGAAGGTAACTTGGACATAGAAGGCCTTAGGAAAAACGTGAGGTATCAAATCGAATGTGGGGTCCATTTAGTCCCAACCGGCACAACGGGTGAATCCCCCACCTTGGAATGGCATGAACATATACGTGTTATAAAAGAGGTATATGAACTAGCTAAAGGCAAAGCGCTCGTAATGGCAGGTACAGGCAGCAATTCCACGGCTGAGGCTATTAAAGGGACAAAAGAAGCTGTCGAAATAGGTGTCCGAGCTGTTCTTCTTATAGATTGTTATTACAATGCACCTTCAACACTTGAATTACGGACTAATTATTATGAAGTTATAGCAAAAACGTTCCCTTATGTTAATTTAACACCTTATATTATACCTTCAAGAACAGGTACTCAACTTTCTGTAGAGGATCTTTACATACTGAATCGCAAATACCCAAATATACGGTCTGTGAAAGAGGCAAGTGCTGATCTTGAAAGGATAGCAAAGACGAGGAGGATTCTCGGTAACGATTTTGACATATTATCGGGAGATGACGGTTTAACACTGGAAATTTTGACTCGTCCGGATATAAGGGGGCAAGGTGTAATTTCAGTAATTTCTAACCTTTTACCACTAGCGGTCAAAGAATTGGTCGAAATGGCCCGCAAGGGAGAGCTTCAGCGGGCTTTTGAGATTCACGAATCTCTTAAACCGCTTTTTGAAATTGTATCTTTCAATGTCGCAGAGGAGGTTGAGGGATTCAATATTACGTGTAAATATAGAAACCCTACACCTATCAAGACCATTATGCGGGCCTTAGGTATACCAGCTGGGCCATGCAGGCCCCCCCTTGGAAGAATGGGGCCTAACGGACTAAAAAAGGTTAAAGAAGCAGTAAAAACAGCATACGAGAGAAATCCCAAGATATTTGAACCTCTTGAACTTTTTTACGGTATCAATATAGAAGAGAGACTTGAAAGGGATAATTATTGGATTTGAAAAGGGATAAGACTCTCAAAAATATTATCCTTTATAGCTCAATTGGTTTAGAATTTGCACTTTCAGTTATCGTAGGCATTGCCATTGGATGGTTTTTGGATAAAAAGTTCAATACATATCCTTTTTTGACTATCACCTTTCTTTTCTTTGGATTGGGAGCGGGAATAAAGGGCCTTTTTCGTGCTTTAAAAAAATTGGAGAGAGAAAATTGGAATCAAAAGACATAGAACGATTAAACCTTTTGATATGCGTAATATTGATCGGCATAAGCCTTCTATTTCAATCTTTATCCTTAACATTAGGAGTTACTGTGGGGGGAGCCGTTATGGCGTTAAATCTCCATCTGACTAGGAAAATCTTCGAAGGTGCCTTTTTGGCAAGAAAGGCAAAAAGCGTTATACAGTACTCCATAAAGTTCCTGGGGATTATTTCAGCCATTGTGTTCGTCTTGGTTTTTTTACGAAAATGGGTTAATCCCCTTGGGCTTGGTATGGGTATGTTAAGTACTCCCTTGACAATTGGCCTTTATGGTTTTAAAAATTTGAAGTCATTTAAAAGGTAGAAACTTACGAGACGCTAAGATGTCACAAGAAGTGACACACGGAAGCAAAGACATCCTAGGTTTTTTACCTGGGCTAAAGGATTTACCTCCTCACGTTTCTAATGCCATATTTATAGTCTCGGTTCTATTAGCAAGTGCTTACATAGCTAGAAGGAAACTTCTAAAGGACCCCGAAAAATACGTGGTCCCTGAGGGGCGACTTACCTTAAGGAACTTCTTCGACCTTACAGTAGACAATCTACTTCGGTTCGTAAAGGAGAACATGGGGCCAAGAGGTCCAGAGTTCATGATGATAATAGGGGCATTGGCTTTCTTCATATTCTTTTCCAATATTTGGGGACTAATACCTGGATTTCACTCCCCCACTGAGACAATAAACACCACAGGAGCATGTGCTTTAACGGTTTTCGTATTAACCCATTACTATGGTATAAAAGAGCACGGATGGAAATATATAAAACATTTCATGGGGCCTGTACCTTGGCTTGCTCCTTTGTTCTTTCCTATAGAAATGATAAGTCACATCGTCCGTCCTATATCTCTCTCTATTCGTCTTTTTGGAAATATTTTTGCAGATCATTTTATTGTAGGGGTAGTCGCAAGTTTAATTCCTATCATTGTGCCGTTACCTATGATGTTATTAGGTGTATTTGTGGCTATTGTCCAAACGTTAGTGTTTGTGCTTCTCTCTATGGCATATTTTGCAGGTGCAATAGGGGAAATGGAAGAGGAATCTCATTGATCATGTTTTTAGAAATTTTTTTGTAAGGAGGTAGGTTCATGGGTAAGTGGCGATGGTTAGTGGGAGTAGGGGTGTTTTTTCTGTTGGAGGTTTTAGCTTTTGCTGCAGAACCTGAAGTAGCGGGGATAACCCCAGATGTGAAAAGGGCTATTGCCTTTGCTGCAGGTTTTGGCATCGCTATCGCTGCAATAGGGGGAGCCATTTCCCAGGCAAGGGCAATAGCGGCTGCTTTGGACGGCATTGCTAGAAATCCTGCTGCCTCAGGTAGAATAGTTACCCCTATGATCATAGGCCTTGCAATGATAGAATCTCTAGTAATTTATGCACTTCTTGTAGCTTTATTGATGGTCTTCAAGTTATAATTGTTACTCTTCCATGGCATTTTTGTTTGCCTTATGTTTTTAAAAAATGGGCCCTTAAAAGGGCCCTTTTTTATTTTTTAATTATAGGAGGATTAGCACATGGGCTTAAAGGTTTTAATTGTAGGAGGTGTGGCAGGAGGAGCTTCTGTAGCTGCGAGGCTTAGGCGTCTTAACGAAGAAGCGGAGATCATTTTATTTGAAAGAGGTGAATATATATCTTATGCTAACTGTGGTCTTCCTTATTATTTGGGTGGCGTAATCGGCAAAAAGGAGCATCTCATTATAATGACACCTGAAATCTTTAAGAAACGTTTTAAAGTAGACGTGAGAATAGGACACGAAGTTATAAAGATCGACAGAAGCCAAAAACAAGTGGAGGTTTTTGATAGGATAAACGGCAGAACATACCGAGAAAGTTATGACAAATTAGTACTTTCACCAGGAGCTGAACCTTTCCGCCCACCTATAAAAGGTATAGACTTAGAAGGGGTTTTTACTTTACGAACTATACCCGACGCCGAAGCTATAAACAGGTTCATCGCTTACCGGAAGGCAAAACAAACCATTATACTAGGGGCTGGAGCGATAGGCTTAGAAGTTGCTGAAAACTTTCGCAAAAGAGGGCTTGAAGTCACTCTGACTGACGTCCTTAATCAAGTACTTCCCTACCTAGATCAAGAAATGTCCTTTTACGTGGAAGAAAACCTTAAACAAGAGGGAATAAGCCTGAAACTAGGACAACCTGTCTTAACCTTTGAGAAAAAAGGGGAAAAAATCTCTGTACGTTGGGAAGATGGGGAAGAAAAGGAATGCGATTTCGTAATTCTGGCCACTGGTATAAAACCTGAAGTCAAACTTGCGATTGATGCCGGTCTAGATATTGGAGAAAATGGGGGGATAAAAGTCAATGAGTTTCTTCAGACTAACGATCCGGATATTTATGCGGTTGGTGATGCCATTGAAACAGAAGAACTCATTTCAAAACGCAAAATGATCATACCTCTTGCTGGTCCTGCCAATAAACAAGGAAGGGTAGTTGCAAACAACATATGTGGAAGACAAGAGCGTTACAAAGGGACACTTGCAACATCAATATTGAAAGTTTTTAATATCACAGTAGCGTCAACTGGTATAAATGAGCGTAGTTTACCGTTGATCAATGAGGATTACGAAAAAATTTACCTTCATCCTTATGACCATGCAACTTATTACCCAGGAGCTTCTCCAATTCATATGAAAATACTGTTTTCTAAAAAATCCAAAAGAATTCTAGGAGCTCAAATGATAGGACAAATAGGAGTGGATAAAAGGATTGATGTAATAGCCACTGCTATTTATGGCGGCCTTAATATAATTGATCTTAAAGATCTACATTTGGCTTATAGTCCACCTTATGGGAGTGCTAAAGATCCTATAAACATGGTTGGTTTTATTGCAGAGAATATCATAAAAAATATTGTAAATGTCACTCACTGGGATCGCGTGGACTCAGGGGATTTTTTGTTAGACGTAAGGAGTGAAGAAGAATTTAAAAAAGGACATGTCCCTTATGCGGTTAACATTCCTTTAGAAAGTTTACGGTTTAATCTCGACAAATTGCCACAAAACCGACTGATAAAAGTGTATTGTTCCCAAGGCCTGCGCAGTTACATAGCGTGCCGTATTCTCATGCAAAAAGGTTACCAAGCCGAAAACTTAAGCGGTGGATATCTTACTTATCTCGCCTACAAGGAGAAAGGACTCACTAAGCTTAGCCTTTGAAATTAAGGTTCTGCTTTAAATATTGACGAAATTTTCTCTTTTTGGCAAAATGTTGCCCGATGGAGAAGTTTGAAAAATTCAAACGTTTATGGGGTCTTTTTGATTCAACTGAAAAGAAAGTATTTACTGCTTTTCTTTATTTTGAGCATCCAGTGTCTGTTGATAGCCTTAGCCTGTTAACAGGGGCTCCGGCTACTTCAGTATTGAACCTTATGGAAAAACTAAGGCGAAGGGGGTTGGTGGTAGAACACAAAGAAGCGGGACGGGGTCTTTTTTCTCTGAAGCAACCTTCATGTTTAAATGAACTTAGAAATTCCATACCCCTGGAAGACGTTGCTGATATTATAGAAAAGTTAATAAATCATTACAAAGAAGCGATGATACCTTATGAAAGAAAAACCCTGGCTTTGGCCGATCTATTTAAAAAAGTACTGCCAACAATTGAAGGTTTAAAAATAATAAAAGAGGCAGCTGATCTATTACTCAAGAGCCACGATAAACTTTCATCAATTACTTATTACGATTATATTTTAGAACATTTTGCCAAACATAACCCAAAATCTGCAGAAGAAGCTTCTTTATTTGTCGACAGTGCTATAGCGAAAGCTTATGTTTTGATGCATCGCATGCAACCTCAAGATCAGATTCATTTACTGCAAAAGGCAAAAGAACTAGCAGAAATGTACAATTTCCAAAGTAAACTTGCATTAATTTGCCTTAAGTTAGGAAGAGCCTTTCAAGATATAGGATGGTACACAGAAGCCTCAGAATACATAGAGCGTTTTTTGAATTTAGCTAATTTATTAGAAGAAAACGAAGAAATCAAGCTTTCCTCTCATTGTTTGAGCGAATATTACGTCTGGAAAGGAAAGTTTAAGGAAGCTATTGCGTGTTATGAAAAGTTGCTCAATGAAATAGAGGAATTCGAAGAAGACGAGAACGCATTGATGGCTACTCAATTAATCGGTTTTAGCCTTGTATTGTGTGGGAGAGTCTCGCGAGGATTAGGAATGATTGAAGCAGTTAAGGAAAAAGCCAAAAGGCTCAACTATAGTCAAGTGGTAAATTATTGTCACCAAGCAGAAGTAATATCTTATTTTTCGCTTAACAGAATAGAAGATGCTAAAAAATCCTTAGAAAACCTTTTAAACATAGCTCAGGAAGACCTGGGAGATATCCTTTACTGGGGTGTGTTAATACATAAGGCTTATTTAGAAACTTTATACGAGAACTACAAAGAAGCCCAAGCTCTTCTAAAGAAGGCTTTCCAGTTTAAAAGTGAAAAACGAAGAGTTTTGACTTTTTATCCTTGGTTGTTTGAAACTTTGTATATTTTAGAAAGGGCAGGTTATGAAATCCCTGATTTCAATTTGGAATCCCTTATAGAACAAGCGCTTTCGTATGACGATCTTTTTGTGAAGGGCGTTGCGCTTAGGTACAGGGGTTTGAAACATTTAGAAGCCGGAGATGAAAAAGCCTTGGAATATTTTTTGAGTAGCGAAAGATACCTGCGGTATTCGGGCGCGCAGATTGAACTGTCCCGTACCTGGATATCACTAGGCCGGTACTTCATGAAAAAAGGTGAAATCAAAAAGGCCAAAGGTTATTTAAAGAAAGCCTGGGAGGTCCTTTCGTCTATTGATCCCAGACTTTTTCCAGAGGACCTTGTCGGATGGGTTTCAGACGATCAAAGGGTTGAGGTCACATTGAATAGAATAATCAAACTAAACGAAGCACTGCGAACAGCAAGAGAAATACCTTCGTTTTTAGAAAAGGCATTAAACGTTGCAATGGACATATCACTCGCAATGCGTGGGGCAGTGTTAAGCGAAGAAGAAGGCGAAATTAAAGTTCTCGTGAGCAGGAATAAAGATCCTTATTCTTTTAACAAAGATAAATCCTCTATTAATTTCCTAGATTTGATTCGAAACGAATATGAATTAGTATTGTCTCCACGTGACGATTTAAAAGAACCTATCATTTGTATGCCTATAAAGCTAGATGCTAAACGAAGCGGTTGTCTATATCTAGAAGGAAAAATTGACCAAGAAGAATTTTCAACTGATACTATAGCTTTCATAAGAATGCTATGTGCTTTTGTTTCTTTGGCTGTTACAAACCTGTATTTACAAGAAGTCTCTGCTAATAACATGTTATGTGTTGCGTTTAATGAATATACTGTTGACAATAGTGAACAAAAAGAAAAAATTGCAATTATAGGAGAATCTCAAGCAATAAAAACGATCATAGAGCAAATTAAACAAGTAGCGTTAACTGATGCCACTGTTCTCATATTAGGAGAAACTGGTGTAGGAAAGGAATTAGTAGCTCGCACTATTCATAACCTCAGCGATAGAAGGAATGGTCCTTTTATTGCGGTCAATCTTGCAGCTATCCCTCAAGAATTAATTGCAAGTGAACTTTTTGGGCATGAAAAAGGAGCTTTTACAGGTGCTTATGAAAGACAAAGGGGCTTATTGGAGTTAGCTGATGGAGGTACGATTTTCTTCGATGAGATAGGTGATTTGCCTTTAAGCATTCAAGTTAAATTGTTGAGGGTATTAGAGGAGGGTACTTTTACGAGACTAGGAGGAGCAAAGCCCATAAGGTCAAACTTTAGGATAATAGCTGCTACAAATAAAAACCTTTGGGAAGAAGTGAAAAAGGGAACCTTTAGGCAGGACTTGTATTATCGCTTGAATGTGTTCCCAATTTACATACCGCCCCTTAGGGAGAGGAAGGAAGATATAATACCCCTTGTTAATCACTTTTTGAAAAAGTTCTGTGAAAAATATGGCAAAAAGATAAAAAACATTCCTCAGATAGAGTTAAAGAAATTACTGGATTACCATTGGCCTGGTAACGTAAGAGAATTAAAACACACCATTGAAAGGGCGGTTATCCTTTCGAATGGGTATAGTGTGAAGTTTACAATTGGAGAAGAGAGGCCCTCCAAGGGTGAGGAGGTTTCTTCTCCTCTTAAAGCGCTAGCAGATGTTGAGAAAGAACATATAGAAAAAGTATTACAGCTAACTGGTTGGAGGATAAGTGGCCCAAAGGGGGCTGCTACTATCCTTAAGGTAAAACCGAGCACTTTGCGTTTTAAGATGAAGAAGTTAGGCATTAAGCGTCCCTCTCCAGAAGGCCTCATTTAGAAAGGGCTTTTCAGGAAGTCAGATATTGGTCGTTTCAGCAAAATGTTGCCAAAATGTCCTCACTCGTTTCTGTATCCTTTGGGCTTTTTGACTTTTAATCCAGTTGGCATGAATGTTGTGACACCTTAAAGGTGAACTTGTGAGTCAAGGAGGTGTTAATGTCACGATATAAAAAACTCTTAGAACCTGGGTACATAGGGAAGGTCAAGACTAGGAATAGGATCATAAAAACAGGAGCCGCTATGAATTATTGGCATAAGGACGACTTGAAAATGAACCCAAAAGTTAAAGCGTTTTATGAAGCTTTTGCAAAAGGAGGGGTTGGCTTATTAGTTGTGGAATCGCCTATTGTGGATTATCCCTTGGGAGGAAGATGGCCTCAGCGCTATCGTCTTGATGATGACAGGTTTATAGACGGTTTAAAGGAACTCGTGGAAGTGATCCATAAACACGATTGTCCTACTTTCTTGTTGCTTTGGCATGACGGACCTTGGCAAAATCCTCTTTTTCCTGATGTGCCGCCTCTTTATGAAGGTCCTCCTGTAGGGTCATATCCAATAAAGTTGGATACACCGTTGGATTTCCATCGGGATTTGCCTCGTAAGTTAACGATATCCGAAATTGAAGAAATTATAGATAAATTTGCACAGGCGGCTCTTCGTGCAAAGAAAGCAGGATTTGATGGAGTCGAGATAAATGCCGCTAGTAGTCATCTTTTTCACAACTTCTTGTCACCTTTTTGGAATAGACGAGAAGATGATTATGGAGGTAGTACCGAAAATCGAGCTAGGATTTTAATCAACACCATTAAAGAAATTAAAAACAGAGCAGGAAAGGATTTTGCCGTTTCTGTTATTATGAACGCCATTGAATTAGGACGCGCTTTTGGGGTACAAGATGACAAATGTTTAACCTTTGAAGAAGCCAAAAAAATCGCCCTTTTGTTAGAAGAAGCGGGAGCAGATGCCCTTCATGTAAGAAGCCACTGGTTGGGCTATCATGTAGGCGGTTTTTTACCAGATTATTTCTTTTATCCTGAACCCCCAGTGAAAGACTTCCCTAGCCTTTATTACGCCAAACTCCACGGTAAAGCGGCGAATATACTCCTGGCAGCTCAATTAAAGAAATACTTGAAGATCCCCATCATCCTTGTAGGGAAAATGGACCCTGATTTGGGCGAAAAAGCCCTAAGGGAGGGCAAAGCAGATTTTATAGCTATGAACAGGCGGCTCTTGGCAGATCCAGAATTGCCCCGTAAACTTGCCGAAGGTCGAGAAGATGAAATAGCACCCTGCACAGCTTGTGGTACTTGTCTTGACCAAAGCAAAGGTATGGAAAGACGATGTAGGATAAATGCCGCAATGGGAAAGGAAGACCCAACAATAGAGACCTCAAGAGATAGAAAAAAAGTAGTAATAATAGGAGCAGGACCAGCAGGAATGGAAGCAGCGAGGATATCGGCTTTAAGGGGACATGAAGTTACCCTTATCGAAAAAGAACCCAAAATAGGAGGTCTTCTTGATCTAGCCTTCTTAGTCAAAGGTCCTACTCCAGAAGATGTACTTAGCATAGTTAAATATTATAAAACTCAACTTAAAAGACTAAAAGTTAATGTTATAACCAACAAAAAAGCCGATATTGAACTGATCAAAAAATTAAGTCCTGATGTTCTAATAATTGCTGCTGGTGGAAAAATCGTTACACCACAAATTAAAGGGATTGATAGTAAAATAGTGCTAACAAGTGACATTTTACATAAGCAGGCCAAGAAATATCTAAAAATTTTTGGGCCACGTTTGTTGTATTTATTGACAAAAATATGGATTCCTATCGGCAAAAGGGTAGTGATAATAGGAGGCAACTTGCAAGGATGTGAGATTGCAGAGTTTCTTGTAAAAAGAGGAAGGCAGGTTACAATTGTAGAAGAAGGAGAAAAAATAGGACAAGGTGTAGTAGATTTCCGTCTTGCATTGCTTTTAGAGTGGTTTAACAAAAAGGGCGTAAGTATATACAATAATGCGAAGGTGTTAGAAATAACAAATAAAGGGGTTATTATTGAAAAAAACGGTGACAGACTTTTGTTAGAAGCCGATACTGTTATACCGTTAGCTCCGATGATGCCTAATGAGGAATTGGTGGAGATATTTAAAAACTTTGCCAAAGAAATTTATGTAATAGGTGATTGCAAAGAGCCTTCATTAATTGTAGATGCTATAGCGAGTGCTTGGGAAACTGCAAGAAAAATATAAATTTTTCAAAAAAAGGAGGAATTAATATGGGACGCACATTGGAAGAACTTGAGAAAAGGATTGTTGAACTTGAAGAAAAAATAAAAAAACTTGAACAAAGGTTGCAAGTTTTAGAAGATAAAGATGAAATACGTGAGTTGCAACATAAGTATGTTGATGCATTGATATGTACTGAGTGGGATGAATGTGCTGAATGTTTTGCTGAAGATGCAACAGTAAACGTGTATCTACACGAACCAGTTCATGGTAAAGAAGCTATTAGAAGATGGTTTAAAGAAGAACTTTCAAAAACCCATGCAGGCAAAGAAGGGGACTTTGTAGTGCATCCTATAATTGAGGTAAGTGGTGATAAAGCGAAAGGAAGGTGGCTTCTTTACCTGATGTACATGTACCCGAGAACAGGTCAATCGCTATTTTGGGTGCAAGGTTACTATCGCAATGAATACGTACGAGAGAAAGGACGTTGGAAGATAAGTCTCATGACATGGACCGAACGATTAGGGCTTCCAGGGGGAGGTCCTCCTACAGGATTATGGTGATCGAGATTTAAAAGCAAAAAGTAAAAAGGAGTTGAAACATGAAAGATGAAGGAAAATGGCCTTCAGTCTCCTGGAAATTGAAAGGCATTACAGCTGAAATGCTTGATTGGTGGTTCTGTAACTTGGATAAAGGTTTCCTCCTTTGGCATCCCAAGGACCACAAAGGCTTCGAGTGGATCAAAAAACCGGTAGGCCATTCCGTAATTGGGGCTATTCATGTAGCTCCTCAAGTTTGGGATGGTAACGAGATAACCCCTTACATAAGGTGGGAAGACGTTTCAAATTTATCAGACGATCTTAAAGGGCTCCTTAAGTACGACCATGTCCTTGTGGCTGCATGTATATCACTTACCGAAGCGGATTTCCGAGAAGATAATCCACCTATTTCCTATAGAATTCATCAATGGGAAAAAACCGATTTCGGAGTTCGAGGTACTTCATATGCTATTTCTTTAATCCCAGAAGCTCCTGAGACAATAAAAGCGTGGATGAAACACAGCAGAGAGGAAATGACAAATCTAGGACGTTTCCTTCCCTCTTTATTTAAGATATGGCAAGTAGTAAAGGACCCAAACGCAAATCCCTTTTTCTGTTTCCGCATTGAACACAAAGGAGGCAAGATAAGATATGCCCAACAGGCGAAGAGTTAAATTGCTGATTGATGGTAATATAATCGAAACTTATGAGGGAACAACAGTACTTGAGGCAGCGCTAAGTGCGGGCATTTATATACCACACTTATGTTATCACCCAATTGTTTCTACTATTGAAGAGTGTGGACTTTGTGTAGTTAAAATAAAAGGGATAGATGGATTACAGAATTCCTGTAGTATCCAAGTTCAAGAGAACATGTCCATCTTGACAAACGATGAAGAAATTTATTTAATACGTAAAAAGAAACTCACAGAATTATTAAAAGGTCACCCTCATGAATGCATAGGTTGTCCCAAGTATCTAAACTGCGAATTGCAATCTTTAAAACAGTTTATTGGAGTTAATCAAGAAGAACTGCTGACTTATCCTGTAAAGCCTCTTCCTGTAATTGATGAGAACCCTTTGATATTATTTGAACCTACAAAGTGTGTAGTTTGTAAAAGATGTGTACGTGCATGCAGGGAACTAAGAGGGATTGGCGTACTTGATGTAAAAGAAACAGATGGGTATAAATATGTGTATACCAACTCTGGAAAAACGTTGAAAGAGGAAGGGTGCATTTTCTGTGGTACTTGTGTAGAAGTATGTCCTACTGCTGCAATAAGAGAAAAAGAAACGCCAATCCAAAATATAAAGAAAAAAAGTACACCGTGTAAAGAAGCGTGCCCTTTAGAGATTAATATTCCAGAGTTCATAAGGCATATAAAAGAAGGTAATTATTATAAAGCTGTAAAAGTACTTAAAGATAAAAGCCCTTTTTCAAGAGTACTTTCTTATATTTGTCATCGTCCATGTGAAAAAAGTTGCAGAAGAGGCTACGTTAATGAATCAGTTGCTATAAAAGGGCTTAAATTTTACGCCCTTAAGATGTTAGACGAAACGTTAAATGTAAACCATGAAAACAAGAAGAGAATTCCACGCGTAGGGAATAAAAAGAAAAAGATCGCAATAATAGGAGGAGGACCTTCAGGACTTACTGCAGCTTACTTTTTAACTAAGTTAAATCTTGAAGTAACCGTATTTGAGAAGGAGGTATCGCTAGGAGGAATGATGAGGGTGGCCATTCCTTATTTTAGGTTACCTCGTGAAATACTTGATTCTGAAATTGAGGCTATAATCCGTTCAGGGGTAGATGTTAAATTGAATCACGAAGTTTTGGAATTAGAAACTTTAAAAGAACAGGGCTTCTCAGCAATCCTTATAGCCATAGGGGCAAACAAACCCGTATGGCCTAAAGGTGTTCCACGGGGGCTTGCTGGGCTGTACACGGCTGTTGATTTTCTAAGAAAATTCAATTTAGGCGAAAAATTCACAATAGGCGATAGCGTGGTGGTAATAGGTGGAGGGCTATCAGCTGTAGATTGTGCCCTCACTGCCAAAAGATTGGGAGCAAAAGCGGTAAGTCTATTCTGCTTAGAAGATAAAACTGAGCTTACATGGGGAAGGGAAGAAATAGAGGCATTAGAATCAAAAGAGGTGAAAATTAATACGCGACTGTATTTAAAGGAAATCATAGCAAAAAACCATAAATGGGAAATGATATTCCAAAAAATAGAGGGGTTTCTTTTTGAAAACGGAGAGATAAAGGTGTTGTATCCTCAGAAAGAAACAGTGAAGGTTATTTGTGACACCGTTATTTTTGCCATTGGACAATTGCCAGAAGTCCCTGATAGTTTTGGGTTAAAGATAAAAAACAATGGCACATTGGAAATAGATCCTCATACTTTCCTTACATCAAAAGAGGGAGTCTTTGCGTGTGGAGATGTCGTATATGGCATGAGAAGTGTATCAGATGCTTGCGGTCAAGGTAGAAAAGCTGCTTACGCAATAGCCAAGTATTTAGGGATAAAAATACCCTTTAGGGATATAGAAAGGGTACCTAAATTTGTTTTTGCAAAAATTCCAGAATTTGCAAACCTTCCTAGGGTAGATATCAAAGAAGAAACATCTGAAGAGGAAGTTAAAAGGGAAGCTAGTCGGTGTTTGCAATGTGATAGTAGGTTACGTATCCCAAATATCAAATTTTGGGCTGAATATTAAAAGAGGAAAAAGATGCGTACGATTGAAACTGATGTAGCAGTAATTGGAGCTGGTGCAGCAGGGCTAAGTGCTGCCATTGCAGCTGCTGAAAAAGGGGTTCAGGTGTCTGTATTTGAAAAAGGTAAAACTACTGGCGGAACTGGAAATATGGGAATGGGGTTATTTGCCGTTGAAAGCAGACATCAGAAATTACGTCAAATGGGACCTTCTAAAGAAGACGCTTTTAGA
>Ga0209394_1001338_pt1 | contig 14766 bp, 10 predicted proteins | sample JNZ201metaG_FD_184122 | JGI IMG/M metagenome (GOLD analysis project Ga0209394, IMG submission 184122) | Hot spring microbial communities from Jinze hot spring, China to study Microbial Dark Matter (Phase II) - JNZ 20120812A (SPAdes) (version 3) ... | reverse complement strand
AGGTGGGGGAGGCTGACCTCCCTCTATGTTTAATAAAATTTAGAAGGGTTGGAGGGAAAATTAGAGAAAAGGTCGCCTCCTCCACCTTCCAAAACAATGCTGAAACATTCGAACAGATAGGATTAATCAGGCTTAACATCATTCCTATTGACGATAGAGGACACGTGGTTGAAGACGGGCCTTCTCTTCAGGAAGGTTTTACCGTATATGTGCATAATTACACTGGATTTGTCAGAAAACCTGCTGATGAGAAAGTATGTATGGGCAGGAGCACTATTACAATTAAGACTTGGAGAGTAATGGATTTTCTTACAAATGATTGGATGGAGCAGGAGTATGTGGTCGTAGTAGTCACTAAGAACTATTTTGGATCAAGGTTGATTAGGGTAAAGCCTGATAAGCCGGTTATGGATATTGAAGTCAGGGTTCACTTAAGAAGAAAGGATGAGATTATCAATCAAGATCTCGAATGGGAATACTCATTATTAAACTTGAATAATATAGGCTTAATGACCAAAGATAATGCTGTTGAAGAAGAAGTTACTAGGGTTAGAAGATACTTATTCATGTTGGAAAGTGAGAGACAATACGGCCTTATATCTGAAAAAGCCTACTACAGGCTTAAGAAGAGACTCGAATCTATATTATTCGAAATACTTTTTGGCGAAGAAAAGAGTGTGGAGAAGATTTGTAAAGAAGCAATTATTAGAAATTCTGCTTAATGTCGATGCTTCTTAGCAATGATAAATTGAAGTAAAATTCAAGACTCATACATAGAAAAATCTGATAGGAATGACTATGATGTTTTTGATGAGTAATTCAGAGAAGGCGAGATGCTTTATTTTGCAATGTAAGATCCCTGTAGAAATCTTTAAACCATCCATATTATGTTACTACTATAGGTTTGAATTATAAGGAGATTATGAGGAAAAGCATGCATTTAATCCTCTCAATCATACTACTATTGCCATTTATGCTTAGTTATTTTAAAATAGATATTGACGCTGCAGTCTTCTATTCCGTATTGAGTATACTTGCCTTGATTTTAAACGCAATACAGATTAAGAGACCATTATTGCGAAGCGAGGTTAAAGGCTTCATGCGAGAAAGTAGGGAGAAGTTTTTTAAAGATATTAAAAACATTCTCCCCCTAAAGATCCAGGTTACAAGCCATATTTTAGATAAGATAGATGAGAAAATAAGAGAGATTGAAGATCTTATAGATGATCAATTGTCGGCTATGGAGAGGGATTATGAAAAAAGAGGCGGGTACGTGGGTTTAACCTATGGCGTACTCGGCGTAACCCTATCTTATTTCCTCTTTGGGAGATATGCTTTCTATGGCGTAATATCCATTGCTACCGTCGACCTGATATCGACTATAGTGGGTAGCTTAACGGGAACCCATAAGCTTCCATTTACAAATAAGACTTTTGAAGGCAGTTTTTCAGGAGCGTTACTATTCTTCATGGTCTTAATTCTGGTTGGCATGTCTCCCCTTAAAGCACTCATACTCACAGTTCTTGCCGCAATAGTTGAAGCATACTCTATTGAGGATAATTTGCTTTTACCGCTTGTTGTTTCTTTTGCAGCGTCTTTTATCTCAGGGTCTCCTTAAACCATTCTACAGTAAGGTCGATTACTTTATCCTCCCAGTCTCTACGATTGAAAGAATGATCCGCACCTTCTATTATGACTATTTTCTTAGGCTCACCTGCTCTCTCATAAAGAGCTTGCGCATGGTCGACTGGAGCAATATTATCGTTCGAACCATGTATTATAAGCAGAGGTCTTGGAGATATTTTTGCACAACTATCTAGCACATCGTACTTCTGAGCGTCTTCGAAAAAGCTTCTTTTTATCCTATACCCGCTCGGTAGATCGAGATAGCCTTTTTCAAGTTGGCTTAAATCTCCAAGAAAAGAACTCTTTGGCGGAGGCCTAAAGTATGCTGGGGAGGACCATGTGCAAACAGATTTCACAATAGGATTCCTAGAGGCAGTTATGATAGAAACAACTCCTCCAAGGCTTAAACCGACTAAGCCTATCTTCTCTTTAACAACTTCCTTCCTTTCAACTATGAAGTTCAATATAGCGTTAAGATCACTGACTTCTGAGGATATTGTTGTGTCTTCAAACTCCCCATCGCTTTCACCAGAGCCTCTGAAATCGAACCTAACTGCTACGAACCCTTCCTTACTAGCTCTTCTAGCAGCTCGTACGAACAACCTGTGTGCCTCAATCTTGTTGCCAGTGAAACCGTGCGAGAATATTATTGCAGGCGCGGGGGTTTTATCAGGAACGTGAATGAAAGTTGATATTCTCTCATCCATATTCTTTATGAATACGTGAAACTCCTCCATTTTGGAGTTCGCAGACTGAAACTAGAATATAAATATTTGTTTGAAATTATTCAAACTCTATTGTTGCAGGAGGCTTATCTGTAATATCGTATAAAACCCTTGTAACTTCTGGAATTTCCTTCAATATTCTATCCCTCAGCTTTTCGAGACGAGACCATTCTAACTTAGCATATTTAGCCGTCATCGCATCAACAGACTCTACGATTCTCAAAGCAATGATATAGCCGTATTTCCTAGAAGAGTTTTCACTTATACCAGTAGCTCTCCCTTCAAGCAAAACGGGAAATGCTTGGAAACAATCGATATCCGCAAGCTCCTCGTCAACTATGTGCGTTGCCTTTTTAATTATTGAAAGCTTTTCTTCATCTACTTCTCCAAGTATCCTTATCGAGAGGCCGGGCCCTGGGAATGGTCTACGGTTAACTATTTCGTCGGGAAGACCAAGCTCCTTGGCAACGAGCCTAACGTGATTCTTGTAAAGCTCCTTTATCGGCTCAACTATTCTAAAACCGTATTTTTCCAAAGGATTTATGCCTATTTGCTCAAGAACATTGTGTTGGGTTTTTACTCCCCCAGCTGTTTCAATTATGTCTGCAGCTATAGTACCCTGGAGAACTACGCTTGCTCCTAGCTTTCTAGCAATATTTGAGAAGGTCCTGTAAAAAGTTTCTCTGAAAGCCTTTCTCTTCTCTTCAGCATCTCTAATACCCTTCAATGCTGAGAGAAACTCTTTCTGAACATCGTAAACAGCTACATCAATACCCATTTCTCCGAATACCCTGCGAACTCTTTCCGATTCCCCCAGTCTCATAAAACCGTCTTCGAGAAAAACAGCCTTCAGGTTTTCACCAACTGCTCTAAACCCGAGTACTGCAGTCACAGAACTGTCGACTCCTCCAGATAAAGCAACTATAGCTATATCCTTTCCAATTTCCCTCTTGATAATCTCGATTTTATCGTCTATGAATTTTCTTGGATCGAAGTAAGTCATGCATTTCCCCGGTAAGAACATTATTTAAACCTTATTGGCTTATTATTCAGTAAAAGCAGATATTACTGTTTGTCCTCTTTTCAAAAGGTTGTTTTATCAAAAATTCCCTTCACTTTTAATATCCGTTTTTTCAAATACTTTCGAAAAGCCTATTTTTAAAATTGCTGGTAGACCTATGAAGTCGGTTAGTGTATAGAAGAATCTGAAGAGAAGAGATATGGATACACCGTGGGCAAGAGGTACGCCAAATAATTGAAGCAATGCTGTTAAAACACCCTCTTGAACACCCAAGCCAGCAAGGGTAAACGGAAGATAAGTGAAACTTGAAACAAGGGAATAGATGAAGATGAACAGCATAGGAGATAGCTCGACGCCGACTGATAATGAGAAGAAGTAGAGAGCCATTGAGTCCAAAAAACATGTTGACAGCATTGCTAGAAATACTGGAATTAAGGATTTTTTAGCTCTATCTCCTTCTTTCTGGAAGGCTTCAAACCGGCTTATGTACTGGTCTATAAACTTACCTATTCTTTTTAAACCCCTCAACTTGAGTAATAACCTCCTGGGTTTGTCTGACCAGAGTAGTAATGCGAAGGAAATCGCGCTTGTAGCAAGAATAAACGCGCTTGCGAAAACAATCCAGTGAGCACCTGAAATAGATTCTATTGGACTAACAAGGTAAGCAACCGATAATACTGTTAATATAGCCCTTATGAAAAAATCAACCATACCGGAAACTATCGTTGCTACTAGACATGCTTCTAAGGGGGTTTTACTGAGAATACTCATTACGAGAGGCGTTATGAAGTATCCGGCGCGTCCTGGAGTCAGGTCGCTTGCCAACTGGCCTGCAAAGTTTGCTTGAAAACAGCTTATAAAACTGGCTTTGTATTTTAGAGATGACAATATGAGGTAGAAGGATAATACAATCATTAGTGAAGCGGCAAATATTAATATTGAGGCGATTACGACATGTTTAATCTCGCTTTTAAGCAGTATTCCAATGGTTTTCTCAATATCCGCTTGTTGAAGCAGGATTAATATGATGACTATTCCTATTAAGAATTGAAGAATTGTCAATAACGCTCTCTTCAACATTATTGTTTAACCTTTAAAGCAATTCCTCATTACGCTAGCTGCTTCGAACTATTCTCCTCCTTTCTTCATCGAGGTCATCAAGCATTTTCTCAAATCTTGCTCTAAGCCTATCATACGCTTCATCCGATATTAAACCAGTATTCTTCTCCTCCTCTAAGATAGCCAGGAAAACCCTAATCCTGCTTATTTCCTCCTCTATAACATTGATTTCAACCGGAGGAGAAGGGAAAGATATTGCTGGTTGAAGCTGATATTCTCTTTGATCGAACATGTTTAGAGATGGTAACTTTACAGTTTCTCTAGATGGTTTAGACTCTTGTTCAGGTTCTTTCGGAGCAGAGAGCAATGAGAAAAGCTCTATTGGAGGAGATTCCGACATTACTTGCGAAACAATAGGCTCAGATTGTTCAGGTAGTTCTGGCTTCTCCGAGACGGATAGTGGCTTAAAGAGATCTGACGGAGGGCTTGTTTTTTCAACGGGTTTTTCCACAGTTGTCGTAACTGGCTGTGAAACAGCTTTGGATTCTTTAGGAGAGGCTTTAACAGATTTGGATGAGAGGAATGATAGCTTTCTATTCATAAACGGTTGAAACTTGCCAATTACAACGTTGGCTATTGAAAAACCCCAGGCTGTAAAGTAACCTATACCATAACTGGGGATATTGAGTCCTCTTTGAGGATGGAAGATCGTTACTACTGTCAGGATTATCATTGCAAGTACACTTATTGCTCCAGAGCGCATAGGATTAAAACCGAGTATGCCCGCAACAACTATGGTTACGAATGAGACTATCAACATAATCTCATAAAGCAGAAGAGGAGTTGGCTGTTGTAATTCAATCTTAATGCTTTCAACCAGTTGCATTACTGTAAGAAAGAATGTTTGACTACTTGTTTGGCCCGATGGTAGTGTAAAATAGCCGAGGGGAAGTAGGAATACTGATATGAGAATCAATATGCCGAAGACTATGCCAAGTAGCCTATCTAGGTTCATCTGCAATATTAAGTTTGCACTCAGCATATATTAAGCTTCCTTAGTAAAATATTAACGGACTACCGAAACTAGGTGCTAGAAAGACAGACTTTTACGATGATTAATAGGAGATATCAGGGATGTATCGATATACATGACGCTGTAAAAGTATGAAAATCAATGGGAAAAAGAGAAAAAGAATGTAACTATCTATCCTTGGAGTACCTTAGAGGCGGTGGAGGATAGTTTGGAGAAACATACGTAGGCTGTGGTGAAGGCCTTCTCCTTTTTAAAATTAGTGCGACAGTCAGGATGATGACTGCTACTATGACTACTATGTAGAGCCATATGGGTATGTTGACGTTGAATGTTGAGACTGTTGTCTGAAACCTATTGCCCGCTCTGTCTATTGCCTCAACATAGTATTGCACGTTTGTAAATGGCATTTGCGATGGTATCGACCCACTATATCTTCCCGCTTGAAGAGTCATAGCGACTTCATTCCAAGATGCACCACCGTTAGTCGAATAATAGAGTTTAACTTCTTCAACTCCTGAAAGCTCGTCAGAAACCCGGCATGTTATCGTCGTCAACTCTCCGAAAACGGGGTTTGGAGGTGCTGAGAGGTCTGAGACTGTTGGCGGAGTATTATCGACAGTAAAGGTGAAAGAGCCACTCCATGTTTCAGCATTATCTAAATTATCTAGGGCTTCAACGCTCCATGTATGAGGACCTTCAGAGAGGATTATGGTCTTAGAGTAGTTGCTCCCAATAGTCATTGTTCCTTGAGAAACACCATCGACTGTAAGCCTAACCTCTTTCACACCTGAAAGAGAGTCTTCAACTCTTACGGTGAATCTTACGGATGTTGAGCCCAATATCAAGCTTCCAGTAGGTGAAGCGCTGCTTATCGTTGGTGGAGTCTTATCAAGAATAACCGTTAAAGTTTTTTCAGCCTCATTATTGTTCGACTTGTCGGTACTATAGTATCCTATGGTGTGGGAGCCGTCTGAAAGCATTGAAAGGGCGAAGCCTGTAGTATAAGTGTTCCAAGAGCTGCCGTCAAACCTATACTTGGTCTCCTTGACTCCGCTCGCATCATCGCTTGCTGAAAGCTCGAAAACTGTGGAACCTGAGATGAATGTTGTTGCACCGCTCGAATACTTCGGAGAGCCAATAGTCATGGTTGTCACGGGAGGTGTAGTATCGGGTATCACGGTTACCGTTGCTGTACTGGATGCTAAGCCTGTTGCCGAAGCTGTCAGAGTATGTGTTCCACCCTTTATGTCATAATAGTCTATTTTAACCGTGCTCGAGCCTGCTGGAAGAGTTATGCTAGTTATTTTAGTTGTAGTTCCAAATTGTCTGAATTCCCCATCTGGAGATGTTGTTAAAAGACTTATGAGTATGTTGGAGGAGTGAGTAGTCTCATAATTGTTAGCATCCTTCAGCGTGATGTTGAGATAGGAGTATGCTACTCCAGCGGCCATAGTAAAGCTTGAAGGAGTTATAACAAGTTTAGCAGGGAGCCCTGCCATAACGTTGAAAGCATTGCTCTCCCCAGTCTTACCAACACCGTTGGTAGTGATTTTAATGTTGTTGCCTATCTTGTTTATTGTAACCATGCCCGTCCACTTCCCATTTACAAAAGCACCTGTTATAGTAGGGTTGATGGTTCCAGTTGTATCAGATAGGGAATTAGTACCAGTGTAATCGGTCTTAACGTTACCATAAGCATCGTAGGCGGTTATGGTTATTGAAAACGGTACGGCAACTTGCTTAGGGGAAGAAATGGGAGTGAAGTCAAAATGATCTAGTGGACCAGGTGTGACGGTCAATTGCTCAGTATCATCACCATAATTAGCTACTGGAATAAGAAAACTACCACTCCACCTCCAATACATATAGTCGTCTGTCCAAACCTGGATATTCCATGTCCCAACCTTATCATCGTAGTAGTAGAAGTCCGCATGGTCTGAACCATCAGGTATTGTCAATTTTGTTATTGCCGATCCTCCTTGAGTAAGGGAGAACTTTTTGTTAGCAGAAGTTGACGTTGAACTTAAATCAACTTCCAATACCCCACGTGTAACAGCCTCGCCATCCTCAGTCTTCCTGTAGACAGTCATCTTAACCCATTTACCCGCTTCAAGTGTAATACTTGCAAGACTGAGCTCCAAATGAGGAGGATAGTAATTAACTTCAAGATAGGGCTTGTTGCTAGAAGCCTCTTTAGAGTTGAAATAGGTTTCTTCTATAGCAGAGGAGCCTTCATCTCCATCGCTTATTTGCCAGCCATAATTGGCCTGGTAAGAACTTGTATCCTTGGCTACGAAATTCTGAACTGAAGATTTCACATTCCACGATAACCATTTGTCATTTGACATACCAGTATAAACAGGTGAAAAACCAGTAGGAGATACGGATGGCTGACTATTCCAAGTAATACCTGCCTCTGTCCAACTCATTGTAATAACATGGCACCAAAGTTTTCTCGACGATGACGGAGCATCATACATATACAGGTTTAACGTGGCAGATGTAATTTTGGAACCAGGAGGGATATTGCTCAAATCAAACCTTATATAAGTGTGAGCAGGCCCGCTACTCCAGCTTCGAACAATTAAATGAGAAGAACTCCCATAGTTAGTGCTCGGATGATATCCTGAGACGAAAGCGTCGGCAACGGGTGAAAAACTTCGAGTAAGCTCAGTCGTAGGAATTGCTTGAAGCGTTTCAAATACTGTTAAAGATATGGTTATTATTACTGTCAAAAATATAGAAAATATTTCCTTTTTAACCAATAGTGTTCAGCTCATTTTTACCTTTATTTTTTCTTACATATAAACTTTTTATTTCTTAACAAAAAGAAATATCTTTAAAAAGCTCAAATAATGCTTAGAACTCCTTTATTTCTTTAAAAATAGGTTTAAAACCAGTTCTAAAATCAATATGCTAGAAATAGCCTACTAGAAACGTTTTTCTCTTTTTTACGGTTTGATCTCAATGACAACGCTTAATACTTTTTCTCTAAAATCAAGATACGCTCTAGTAAACTCCTTTAATGTTTTGGAACATGGGCCATAGTTAGGCCAATCCACTGTCTCTACACCTCTAGTACCATAATCATCTTTTATACCTATTTTTTCTAAAAATTCTTTTAATTTTGGAGTTGCCTCATATGCCTTTACAAAATCCTCGATACTCATTAGTGTTTCCAAGTATTTTTTATCAAGACTCTGAATAATAGACTCTTTGAAACTTTCAATCTCAAAACCATCTTTTAACGATTCTCTTAAAACATCCAATTGATGGTTTGGAAACTCGGTGTTGGTTAAATTTCTACTGGAAAGTGTAAGGAGAGTATCAGCAGGTTTCCGCTTAGAAGCAGGGAGCAGATCTATCCTATCCATTATCGTCTCAGCTTCGTCTCTTGAAACTCCGAATTCTCTTGATATATAATCTATCCACTTTTGCCTGTTATTCGGCGTAAACATTATTTCATAGACTCTTTTAGCTACGAATGTTCCAGCAAGTTTTATAGCGTCATTTAAAGACGTAAGCATGTTGACGACTTCCTGTTTACTCCCATATGCTCTTGAAGATACTAATGCTTCTACGTAAGCATCATTAAGCAGGTTTCCGCCCAGGATTTTCCTATCAGTCAGCATCTCCACTCTTTCTTTAAGACTCTTTTTCTTTAATTCTTCAAACACCTCGCTTTTCACGTTTAAACCGGAAGCCAGCTTATCCAGTATTTCTTCTGTCTCTTTTACACTTAGCTTACTCAATGCTTTAATTAAGAGATTAGCTGCAACATACTCTTTCAAATGGTCTTCTAAACGGCCCCCCATATTAGTCAGATATGTTTGCGTAGGCAAGATGCCTTTCTTAATTGCCTTCGACATTCCTTCCATAGCTGCAATGCCAGTGAGCAATTCCTGGGTTAAAGTATAGCTTAACGTAATATTCTGACCTATGCCGATTTCATTAAGCCTCCTTGCTATTTCTATGGAAGAAGGATAGGCAGCTGCGACTTTTATTACCAGGTTTGGTCTACCCTTTTCCATGGGCCAATTATAACCCCATAGGAGATAGGAATCGTAAATCTTCAGAGTGTTTTCAAGTCTTCTTGCAAATTCTCTCGCCGCTTCAACGCTTTTCTCAACATCATCTGCTATAAGTGGATTAAGCTGGTAACTCACAAGTCCATCATGACCATTAGACAATAAGAATGGTACTCTGAAAACGTAGAAATTCTCAAGGAGGACGAATAGTGTTGCCTCCATAGCTATATCGTCAGCATGTTTCTCAGGCTCTCTTAGCCACTCTGGATGAGTATTTGCAACGCTCTCTTTGAAGTATTCTTTAAAGGATTCCCATAGGGAAGGGTCGTCATTGTAAGCTATTGATGCTAGAACTGGGTTTGTCGAGACTTGGACGTATCCTAAGTGTCTCAACCATCTCAAGCCAAGGGCATAGTCATTACCGAATTTACATAAGCCGTTCTTGTAAGCATTGTAATAGAAGTTCTTATTAATCAATTCGCGAACAGCATTAACATAGCTTCCAGCAATATTATCATCTCTTATCCTACTACTCATCTCATTTGCCATCCATGCAACCATACTATTGCCCTTATTTACAAGCATCGCCTTTTCGAGTTGAATCATAATAGTACTTTTCAAAATAGAGGGGGAACCAATTATCTTTCTCTCTTCATACTCACAAGTTTTAAGAAATTCGGAAATTGTTCTCAAAGCCCTATTGGAAACAGCTTCTGGAATAGATGCCCACTTTGGTTCTATACCCATTAGGTTCCATACTACTTCCAGAAGCATGTCGTAAATTCTACTTTTTGAAACAATAAGATCATTAGAATAATATTCTCCAATACCTCTATTAAACTCCATGAATAGAAAACCTATTCTTCTCGTAAGAGAACCGATAACTTCATTTAATATTTTACCCATTTCAGGATGAAGAATATGATCAGCAGCCAGCTTTGTATGGCCGTCTAACGATAATTTAATCATACAATCAGCATGATCTACATAGATAGGAGTTGGAAGAGTCAGCGGTTTAGGTTTTGATTTTAGTACTGCCTCACTTATATGTGACAAGGATGCAATGGTCATTTTTGTCTTCAGCCATGAGAAGAAAAATATAAATCTTCCGAAAGCAGTGAAGAGACGGATCTCTTGATTTCTCTGAGAAAAGCTTTAAATACAAATTGACCGTCCTAAACCTCATGCTCTGTATTCCATTATCTAAAGACGGAAGGGTAGAAGTGATTAACTTTCCCTGGAAGATAGGAATAGTTTCCTTCATGGCTTATCCTAATCTTCTAAAAGCTCAAGGAGTAGAGGAGGCAATAAGAGAGCTAGTTGAAGACCCTTTCTTCGATTTGATAGAGCTTAATTTTCTAGAAGATGAGAGTTGGAATAAGATTAGTAAGATAGTAAGCGGGAGCGGAAAGGATTTTTCCCTAGCACTTCAACCATTTACTAATTCTCCTACAGGCAACATAAGCTCATTGAATGAAGACGTTAGGACAAAGGCTGTGGAAGAGATTAAGAAAATGATGTCCTCTTATTTCAACAAGGGTATTAAGACGGTTGCACTCAGCTCTGGAAGCAACGTACCGGATGAGAAGAGAGTAGATGCACTCGACAGGTTAAGGAGAAGCCTAATAGAAATATGTAGGCATGCTGAGCATAATAATGCTCACGTCCTTCTTGAAACATTCGATACTGTTCAGGATAAGAAGTTGTTAATAGGCCAGTTGGAAGATGCAGAGAAAATAGTCCTAGATGTTAGAAAAGAATGTAAAAACATAGGAATATTATGGGATTTGAGCCATGGACCATTCCTCAACGAGAAGCCGAGAAAACTTGCTAGATTCAAGAATGTTTTATCGCACGTCCACATAGGTTGTGCAAAAATCGTTAACGGGAGCCTTAAAGATTGGCATCCGAGCTTTTACAGGAACGGGGCGATAAATGGCGTTGAAGACTTAATAGAGCTTTTCTCAACGCTTGAAGAGATTGGCTATAAGGGCGCGATATCTTTTGAGGTAAAACCGGAGGAGGGACAGTCTTCACAAGAAGTAATAGACGTCTCGAAGGGGATTCTCCACACTGCATTCTATAAGTATTTGAGAAGAGGAACATAATTTAAGAGACTTTTAGACTGTATATTTCGATAGGATTTTCATAAAGTATTTTCTTAGCGATTTCTATTGCGATATCTATAGTAAGGTATTCCTGGTCTACTAAATCACTAAGAGTTACCGATAATTGATGCCTAACTAATTCAGATTTACCGAAACACCATTCCGGTACATATGCATCGCTAAAGAATGCGCACCACTTATTCATAGGAAGCATCTGAAGTCTCTCGATTGTTTTCTCGTTTATTATCGACGGGTAATACGAATACCACCAGAAGCCTGATACGAAGACATTACTGTAATTTTTGGCTATTACATTCAATTCATGCGTCTGAATCTTGCTCGCTGATATAACATCGAATTTCACATCTCTATATTCATGGAAGACCGGACACAATGATAATAGTTGCTTAGGATCGTTCAATACTATGGCATAATCTGGGGGGGATGCTCCAATTACTGGTCTCTCGACACCAAGCATTAATTGAAAGACTATATCACTATCTTTAATGAGGTTTAAAAATTCCCTTACCGAGAAGGATAGCAAATGGTTTTTCTCCTCATCAGTCAATGGATGGTTTGACCTTAACTCCATCAAAGCACTATCTAAAATAGCCTTATTAGGGATTACAATAATTTCGCTAGGATTAAGGCTTATTGCGACAGAGGAGATTTTACTCTTGAATTTTTCAAAAACCCAATTTAATGCTTCTCTAAGACTTTCAGCATCATTAATTTCGATATAAGATAATTCTTCAAGTCTATTTAGGGAATCTGGAGAAAAATCTTTCGATATTTTTTCTAATCTTAAAGAACCCGTGAACAATGAGTCAAAAGAAGAATCTAAATTAGTGAATTGGAGGGTAAGGAATGATTTTTTGATTCTAACCCTTTCTCTTAGAAAGGAAACTCCATCGAATTTTTTCTCGAAATCCAAGAATCTCTCCTTCAACCGATTGAAATTTTCTTCTCTAATATCTTCCAAAAACCCGAAAAGCATTGTAACAATTTTTTCAAGTGCCCAGAAAGTAGAAGTATTCCTAATCCTACTTAAAAATGGGATGCTTCTTCTCACCCTTTCATCAGGATCACTTATATCGAGAATTTCACGTGGCATGCCAGATGTGGCCAGTTCAGTAGCAATATAGTGGTATAAGATTATTTCTGAAAGGTTTTCTGCCCTAAGCCTACGAGGATTGAGATGAGTGTGGATGTCAATTAATGGAATTTCAGAAATCCTTCTGTAAATCTTGTTGTATAATTTCCTATTCATACTCTGCTTTAGCAACGGTAATGAAATATAAACCTTGTCCCATTTAAAAATATCAACAAAACTATTCGTTAAAAAATGTTTCTTGTTCCTAGGATTAGAAATAAAAATTGTTTTTTAAAACGGTAACATACAAAGAGAAAATAGGATGTAAAAGTTGAAATTTCATCGCAAATGAAGAATAGAACCCGTTTGGATAACATTGTCATTAAGATTAAGAGCATTGTTAATAACAATTACTTTATTGGCATAATAAGCCTTCTTTGGTTTTTATACAGGTCTGGCACTAAACCTTCGAGGGCTACGTATCCGTGTCAGAGGGCTGCATTATGGACTAGTTATAATTTTCTAATCCTTCCAACAATATGCTTTCTATCAAAAACTTTCAATCGTTTAGGCTTAAGCAAGTTATATCAGAAAAGCCCGTTCAAGAAATTATTAGCTAAAAACAATTTACGAATTTTTGTTTTAATATTCGCAGTTTTATCAGCAGTCTCTCTGGCAACACTATTTTACTTTGAAACCTTAGATAAATATCCTAAAATTCAACATGCTGCGCCTGGAACTGGAACTTCAACGGTAGCCATAGTCCGAGTTGGAGAGAGAAGTCTTGAAGAAGCCCTTGAAGAAGCATTGAACTACCTTGGTGGAATAGAAAGCATAGTGCCAGAGGGTGCAAAGGTACTTATAAAACCGAATATTGTAGATGGAAGTCCCACTCCAACAACTACACCCCCGGACATAGTCGAGGCACTTGTAAAAATAGTTAAGAGAAGGAATCCGAGCGTAGTTTGGATAGCTGAAGGCAGTTCCGATTGGAATACTATGGGTAACTTTAGGAAACTAGGCTATTTTGAAGTAGCGAATAGAACTGGGGCAGTTTTAGTCGATTTAAACTATGGTGAACTAGTTGACGTTCCTGTTGAAGATGGTGGAATTGTTTACAGTAGCTTTACTCTTAACAAAATCGTCACAGAAGCAGATGTTTTCATATCCGTTCCAGTAATGAAGACGCATTATCTTGCAATATTGACTCTTGGCATGAAAAACCTTGTTGGTATAGCTCCAGGCACTATTTACGGTAGGTACGGCTGGGCAGCCAAGTGGAAGCTACATGAAGAAGCAGTTGAGAAAAACGATCCTTACCTCGGCGGAGTTATAACTGATCTATGTAAGGCTAGGAGAATAGACCTAACGATAATAGACGGGCGAATCGGTATGGAAGGCTATGGCCCTCAACGTGGAACACCAGTCAAAATGGATTTAATAATTGCTGGCAGAGACCCCGTAGCAACAGATTCCATAGCTTCACTAGTAATGGGTTTCGACCCGGAAAAGATACCAAGTATAAAGATTGGGAGTCAAAGAGGCCTAGGCACTAATGATTTAAGCAAGATTGAGGTCAAGGGACTTAGTGTAAAAGAGGTTTTTCGCCCGTTTAACTGTGCAGTACCAGAGCATAGAGAATTTCAATTGAAAACTCAGGCAGAATCAAAAACACTAATAGAATTCATAACTGTAATACTCATAACATCAACGATATTTCTATTTGTACTTTATATGAAATTTTAGAAATCCGATTTCTCCAGAGACCACTATCCATCTTCATACGACGAGTAAATGCGATTTAGAGTATGGAAATTCTACCAAACACTCTGAAAAGGTTTATGCTAATGGCTTGGGTGTAAACTTTCCAATAAGCGTCTCAACACTTTTATCGAGAAACCTCTACGTAAGCTTCTCAATAAATATTGAGAGTTTACACTCGAGCATGAACTTTAATATTGCCGCTGACGCATGGGTTGTTAGGTCGAGTGTTGCAAACAGTCCTGGAACTTCACCGGGCTCTGGAGATCTTGAAATAATGGTCTGGGTCTACAGTCAGAACCTTAATCCTGC
>Ga0209394_1001336_pt1 | contig 14778 bp, 10 predicted proteins | sample JNZ201metaG_FD_184122 | JGI IMG/M metagenome (GOLD analysis project Ga0209394, IMG submission 184122) | Hot spring microbial communities from Jinze hot spring, China to study Microbial Dark Matter (Phase II) - JNZ 20120812A (SPAdes) (version 3) ... | reverse complement strand
GCCATCACAGGTATTGAATGGAGATACGCCTGCTCTTTGGGTCTAATTTTTCAAAATTCGGAATTTCGTAGCGGTTCCCTTCCTCATCCACGAGGAATATGCGGGGGTAGCGGGCGGTGTAAATGTGCTCACTTCCCGGAACGACAAATTCTTTGATGCCTTCATCGGTCTCAACTTTCCAACGAGTATGCCCTGTCTGAGGCAGTCGCTCCACCTGCAAAATTCGCAAAATTTTTGGGATGTGGTAACGCCTCTCCAATTCCTCACGAACAATTTCACGAGAAGAAGCATCAAGTTCGTTGAAATCCACGATGATTCCGACTTCGTTGCCTTCAATGTCGTAGACGAAAAGATACCTCCACGGGTCACTTATCGGAAGTGCGCGAAGGATTTTACCCACAGGGATCGCTTGTTCGTTCCAAACAAGCACAATTTGCCCATCCTGCATTTTGAGGAACTTTGCTTCGTTGCCCTTAATGACTCTCACCTCTATGTCTGGTTCTAATTCCCAAGTGGACGGCATCTTCATTCACGCTCCAATCGTTAACACTCAATTGGATTCTCACTTAACCTCGTGAGCAACCGAGAGTTGGAGTTTATGTCCGTTCCCATTATCGCCGTTGCGGGGTGAAGTTGACAAAGTTTCACTCATGCGCATTTGAATCTCAACCAGTCGCCTGTAAATACCGTTTTCTTTCGCCATAAGTTCCTCGTGAGTGCCCTCTTCAACGATTTCTCCGTTTTCCAACACGATGAGTTTGTGGGCTTTGCGCAGAGTTGAAAGTCGGTGGGCAATGGCGATTGTCGTTCGCCCTTGTAGCAATCGCTCCAGTGCTTGCTGGATTGCGTATTCGCTTTCGCTGTCAACGGCTGAGGTTGCTTCATCCAAAATCAAAATCTTAGGGTCTCGCAGCAACGCTCTCGCAATGGAAATTCGCTGGCGCTGACCCCCTGAAAGTTTCATCCCCCGTTCGCCCACATAAGCGTCGTAAGCGTCGGGAAACTCCATTATGAACTCGTGCGCGTTCGCTGCTTTCGCTGCTTTGATTATGTCCAACATGTCAGCATCAGGTCTACCGTAAGCGATGTTTTCCTTGATTGTGCCGTGGAAAAGGTAAGGTTCCTGCAAGACCATTCCGATGTTAGCCCGCAGCGTAGCCAAGTCAATTTTGCGCAAGTCAATTCCGTCCAATTTTATGCTGCCCTCAGTCGGGTCATAAAATCTCGGGATAAGAGCAACAAGCGTGCTTTTACCAGCACCGCTTCGCCCAACGATTCCGACCATCTCACCCGGACGAATTTCCAAGTTGATGCCTTTGAGCACCAAATCGCCATTACCGGGATATGCGAACTTGACATTTTCTAAAGATATGTGCCCTTCAATCTTTTCAGGGACAATGGCATCGGGTGCATTTTGAATGTCAGGTTGGGTATCAAGAATTTCAAAAACTCGTTCCGCTGAGGCTTTAGTCCTTTGGATGACATCGTTGAGTTGGGCGAGGTTTTGGACGGGCATGTAGAAGCGTTGAAGGTAGAGGGTAAACATTGTCAAGACACCAAGACTGAGTGTTCCCTCCATCACCTGCTTGCCACCGACGAACCAAACAGCGACGAGGCTGATTGTGCTGATTAGCCCCATCGTCGGGAAGAAAGTTGACCAAATCAAAACACCTTGAAGGCTTCCACGAAGGATGCGCTCGTTTTTGACCCGAAATCGGAGAACTTCGTGTTCTTCTTGGTTGAAAACTTTCACCACGCGAATTCCGCCAAGGGTATCCGAAAGGAAGGAAGTTAAGTCTCCCCAAGCGTAACGGAGCCGACGATAAACAGGAAGCACAAAGTCCTTGTATTTGACCGTCATAACGAACAAAATTGGGGTCGGTGCTAAAGCGATCAAAGCGAGTTTCCAGTTGGTTTGGAAAAGAACGAAGCCGATGCCGAACAAAGTCAGCAGGTCAACGAAAAACTGAGGGATGCTGTGAATTAGGAAACCTTCAAGCATCCCGACATCGCCAGTGATGCGGGACATCAATTGACCTGTGCGGTGGGTGTCATAGAAACTAAGGGAAAGTCGCTGCAAATGCTGGTAAAGTTCTGAACGCATGTCGTAAAGAACTTTTTGACCAAGCCATGACATCAAATAAGTCCTTGCAAAGCCAATGACAGTGTTAACGAGGTAAACACCCAGCAGCAACGCGCTGAGTTGCCAGAGCAACTTTAGGTTCTTTTGAGGGATGGCTTTGTCCAGAAGCAACTGCATGAGTTTTGGAGGGAACAGGCTCAACCCTGTTACGAGGAGCGTGAGGATCAAACTCAAAATTGCCCAATGCCAATAAGGTCGCAAGTAACGGAACAAGCGGCGCCAAAGGCTTTGACTGCCGCCACTACTGTTGCTACTGCCACTACTGTTACTACCCACGGCAAAATCGCCTCCTTTGAATGGTCAGCAACGGCACTCACCGTTGCCATCAGACAACTTTAAACCGCAATGGTTACTGTCCGACAATGTCCAAAAAGGAAGGCTTTGACGGTATTTTTCCCCAATAATACCGCCAAAGCCTTTTTCTTGCCCACTACCGAACTCTTTTCCGAACTTTTCGTTTCGCCGTTGCTAACCATCGGCGGGAGCGTTTCAAGCGGCTTAACGAAACCGCTTTTGCCCACCGTTCCGAGGGGCTAATTATAGCCAAAAAACTTTGCATGTCAAGGGCAATTAGCGATGTTTGGAAGCGTTATGTGAGGTTCCCTGCACAGTCTTGCTTGGGAATTTCCCATACCCATATCCTTGTGCTACAAATTTAGCGGTTCACCAAAAACTCAGAGAGGGGGATTGACAGAATGAAGGCGGCTGAGCCAGTGCGCATGGTTTTGCCTAACGGTTGTGTCCTTATAGCCCAACAATTGACCAACGCACCGTTAATCAGCCTTCATGGTTTCATAAAAGGTGGAGCGATATGGGATCTGCCAGAAAAGGTCGGTAGCACCAACTTAATGGCTCAAACTTTGAGGCGAGGAACAAGAACGAAGACTGCTCAGGAAATTGATGATGCTTTGGAGAGGCGAGGGGCTGAATTGAGTTTCAGCGCAGGACACGAAGGGATTGCTATCCAATTGAGTTGCCTTCCCCAAGATTTCGCCTATTGTTCATCGCTCTTAGCAGAAATCCTTCGTTATCCGACCTTCCCCGAAGACGAACTTGAAAAGCAACGGTTAAGGCTTGTGAACGCTTTGAGGGACGCCATGACTCGTCCTGAAGAAGTTTCTTACCGCCGTTTCCTCTCCCTCGCATATTCGCCCGAACACCCGTTTCACTACCCCTCCGATGGAACACCTGAGAGCGTGGAAGTTCTCTCTCGGGAAGATATATTGGAAGCGTATCAGAAAGCGTTCAATCCAGCACGAACCATTTTCGCTGTCGTTGGAGACATGGAGCCACAAAGGATGCTCGATACTTTAGCGGAGTTGATTTCGGATTGGGGAACCGATAGCCCTGAAGAAGTTGTTTTTCCACCTGCCTCACTTCCCGAGAATACACAACGCGATTATGCAAATCTGCCAGATAAATTGCAAGCGTGGATCGCTATGGGACATAAGGGTCTGAGGCGCAACGACGAGCGTTTCTACGCAGCCAACATTATGGCAACGATTTTGGGCGCTGGTTGGGGTAGACTGTTCACCCAAATCCGAGACAATCAGGGTTTGGCTTACGCAGTTGGCGCTTCGCTTCAAGCAGGGTTAGGCGAAGGTCCGTTCATCGTCAGGATGGGAGTTAACCCAAAGGACATAGATCGGGCAATTGACAATGCGATTGCTGAACTGAACAAAATCCGAACTGAACCGCCGAGCGAGGATGAAGTGGCGGACGCAAAAAGTTACCTGCTTGGGCGATTGGTCTTGAGCATGGAAACGACGGGCGGCATAGCTGCTTGGGCGATTGGTCTTGAGCATGGAAACGACGGGCGGCATAGCAGCGATGCTCGTCTCCTGTGAACTTTACGGGCTTGGTTTAGATTATCCCAAGCGGGCGAAGAGTTTCTATGAACCGATAACTGACGAGCAAGTCAGGCAAATTGCTGAAGAAATCCTCCACCCAGACAAAATGGCTATCGCGATTGCTGGACCGTAAGCCTTAATCACTCTGCACTGTCCACTCTTGTGGACGAGTCGTGCCGTATTTGCGCCACTTGACATGCCCGTCACCATAAATTGAGTTGAAGCCTTCCATATGGCGATTGGAAACCTTTGAATAACTGGCATTGGGGCTTGGGCTGTTGCAATTGGGCCAAATGTCAGTTGTCAACTCCGATCTGATCCTTCGCATGTCATAGCCGTGGGCGTCAACCCCAAAACTTTGCTGCGAGGCAAGTGCCCAACCGTCAATGATGTGAATTGTCCCTGCTGCATCTTCTATTGAGGCTTCGTGGATTGGCTGATAGTAGTATTGAGAGGCAAAACCGTTCTTCGGTCCATGAACAGAAAAGTCAAAACTGACCCACGCTGCTTGCCACTGAGGGATGTTATTGTAGGAATACGACAGTTCGTTGATCACGCAACCAACCGAATAGTTCGTTCCATCGGCGCAAATAGGACCACCGTGAATGGTGTGGTTGGGCATGTTGTAAGTCATACCCACCATACCGATATACCAACTCGGGCAATTAGTTGGACCAGGACCATTGCGACTTACAAATTGAACTTGTGTCGGTCCCCGCTCCCCTGACGGACAAGCAAAGACCTGACTGTTTTTGATGTATGGGAACATGATAGTTGGCCAGCCGTAGTAAATCCCTTGTGAGAGCACAGATTCAGGCAAGATAAAACCATCGTAGTCCTGAGCATACATGCCCATCCCAGTGGAAATTTGCTTGAAGTTACTCATGCAACTTGCCTGTCGCGCCTTTTCCCGAACTCGGCTGAACACTGGGAACAGGATCGCTGCCAGAATGGCAATTATCGCTATCACCACGAGTAGTTCAATAAGCGTGAAAGCGAGGCGAAAAGAGGTTCTCACCTTGCGGGTGCAACCCCAATTCATCTCTGTTTCCCTCCTTCCAAAGTCTTTCCGATTTGCCGAACCGCTATTATTATGGCAACCCCGCAACGAGAGTGCTTTATGCTTTGGTTAGGGCAAAATTAACTTTAGGTTAAGGCTCAATCCAAAATGAACTGCAGCGCACATTTTGGCAAACTTTAAAAGGCACAAACTTTTTGAGTGGTGATGAGTGAATGCACAACCGATTGGGGATTTTGCTGGCAGTTGTCCTTATTGTTGCCTTAATGGCTTGCCTTTTGTGGTTGTCTCCTTACTTGCCTTTCGTCTCGCCGATAGACCAAGCCTTGAGAAAAGTCCATAGCGGACGAGAGCCAAAGGAAAGGTTAGCGGCATTGCTTGAACTGCAAAAGATTGTCAAGGAGAAAACTTTAAGTCCAGAGCAACGAGAGCGAATGATCCAAGGGCTTCTCAAAGTTGCTGATGCTGACACTGACGAACGAATTCGCAGTTTGTCTTTGAGCCTATTGCTGCTTTTGGGTGCAAAGGGGAAGGAATTTCAAAATGTGCTTATCAACGCGCTTCGCCGCTCCCCGCAGGAGGCGTCTTTGGCTGTTAAACTTTTGCCTCAAATCGCTGATGAAGCCACATGGCTCTCGTTGATGGACAGTTTTGAGCGTGAAAGCGATCCAACCGTGCAAGATAGGCTCACCCGAGTTCTTTGCAAAATGCCTACGGAGATCTGGCCAGAACTTTGCAAAAGGCTTGGCAAAAACCCTCAGCGCTGGCAACCAGTGGCTGACAAACTCCCTTCACCAACAATGTCGTTCCGTTCAAATTTAGTGCAATTGGCGTTGAGCAAAGACCTTGACACTTGTAAAGGTGCTCTGATGTTGCTTGTTAAGTTCCCGCCCTCGCCGAACGATGCGGAGAAGTTAAAGCCGCTGGCAATTTCGCAAGATGCAACCGTTCGGGCTTTAGTTTTCAGCATTTGGGCTCAGTCTCCTTCAAGGTCTCTCATTGCAGAATTGCGAAAGGGTCTGAACGAAAGCCCAGAAATTGCATATTTCGCCAGTGCAGCGTTGCTGAAGTTAGGCTCCCTGAAACCCGAGGAAGGTCGGAAACTACTTCGGAAACCTTACGCTCCACTGAGAGCACAAGGTGCGTTGGCTTTAGCGACTTCGCAAAATGACAGCGATCTTTTGGTCTTGGAGAAAGCGTTGAAAGACCCCGACCCTGAGGTTGTCAAAAACGCAACAGTTGCTTTGGTTGCAAAGGGGGAGCGAGGGCTTAAGATTGTGCTTCAAGTCTACGAGCACGAAAAAGTGCCTGAACGGCGTGCTGCGATGCTTATGGGAATGTCTGGAGTTTCACACCCAAAAGTTGTGGCAGCATTGGTGAGAGCATTGAGGTTTGGGGATTGGAGGGAACGAGGTGTTGCACTGACCAGAATTGCCTTTCACAAAGACAAAATTCTCCCCACTTTACAGCAACTTGCTCAATCTAACGACAAGCATGACCGTCTGGCGGTCATTGACGCTTTAAATGCTATCAAAACACCCGATGCTTTAAAATTGCTGCTCAAAATTGCTCGTTCTGATCCAGATGAGCAAGTCAGGTGTGAGGCTCTAATTGTTCTCAGCAATTGCGGGGTCAAGGAAGCAATGCCGCTTTTGGTGGATTTGATAGAAAAGGGAGAACCGTTAATTGCAGCCACAGCGGCAGTAGGGCTGACAAGATACGGCGAGGACGGAAGGAAATTGCTTCGTCAAATGCTCAAATCGGAACGAGAAATAACTCGCCGAGCAGCAGCACGGGCATTAGCAACCCTCAATGACCGTACTGCCCTTGATTTTCTGAGGGAGCAAGTAAATACCGCAAATATCCCGCAACGCATAGCAACCTTGCAATTGATGGCTCGTGCGGGTGATGAAAAAGCCTTGAGGGAGTTAATCGGATTCCTATCCCATGAGGATCCGTTGATTCGGCTGCGTGCCCGGTTGTCACTTTATGCAGTTGGCAGAATAGCAATCCCTTCATTGATTCAAGCCTTGGATAACCCAGACAGCATGTTAAGGGCAGAGGCTGCATTGGTGTTGGGTGCGTTAAGGGCAGACATAGCAAGGGAAAAACTTGCCTCTTTGCTCAAAGACGAAGACCCACGAGTCAGAGAAGCAGCACGCCAAGCCCTAAACCGGTTAGAGGGGAATGAACCGTGATTGATCAGCGACAAAAGTTTGTTGACAGCCAACACCAGTAACGGTTCGGTGCAAAAATTTGGTTGCGAATTCAAGTTTGACAGCACCTCGTTTCGTGCATCGTTGTAGACATCTTGCTCAACACCCGTAATTTGCCCATCATCTCGTTATTGCGCGAAAGGTTTAAGCAAGGCTTTCTTTTCGGGAGCAAGCAGTGGCGGGATGCCTTGAAGTTGGACATAAAAGTCTTCAAGAATTCCGACAGATGGTCGCTGAAAGCGGATGGAGAAAATTTCGTCACGCTCAAATTTATCCCGTTTGATGATGAATTGATGTGCCTGAACGATGTTGTCCCTCTCCTCCAACACTCGCCCTCGTTCATCACACACGATGGCTTTAACCCCTTCGGTTTCGCTATCACCTGAAACTTTAATGCCAAACTCCCTAACACCTGAAGGGACAAGAAAGTAGAACTCGCCGACTGTTCCGAGGAAGTGGAAAACGCCATCACTTGCGAACATACAAAACCTGTGTGTGCATGACTTCATCGTCACAGTTGCGCGACCTGCCTCACAGACGATGCGATACGCTCCAGTCTCGTCGGCAACGAATTCGTTTTTAGTTTCACCAACGAATTCCTTCTCCGTAATCGTTTTACCAGAAGGCGCAATCATCTTGACATTTGCCGATTGCGCTGCAGCCTTTCCAACAGGTTGAACGCTCAAGGTGAAAGAAACTTGCTCACCTTTTTGAGCCCAAACCAAAAACTCTGCGCGACCGCGCAACCTCGCGTCGGATGAAACACCGTGCGGGAATTTGGCTTCGGGGAACAAAGGCTCAAACTTTGTCAAGTCGCTCAAAACGAAGGGCGGAAACACTTTAAACCTTTGAGACGGGAACCATTGGTTGAGCAAATCTCGTGTGAGTTTGTATTCGCTTTTTCTCCCGCCACGCACAAGAGTTATCGTGCCATTGATTTCGCTTAACTCCAACCCGCCAGCGAAGTCAAGGTAAGCAATTGGCAATCGCTCAATTTCATCGTTCACGACGCAATCAACGAACTCAACGCCTCCAATCGGCTCAAAGTTTCCACGAACGCTTGCAAAGACAATGGGTGCTTGAGTTGGCTGTTTGGTCGCTGCCTTATTGACCCTACACTTGACAAATCTAACTTTAAGGTCCTGCGCAGGTTTTTGAGCAATGTAAATGCCAGCCCCTTCGCTCCCCTCAAAAACGCATTCAAAGAACTCAATGAAGCCTTTAACCACTGCATCCTTACTGTTACCGGCGGATATGCTCACACCGCGCTTGTTGCCAATCGCTTTACAGCCTTCAAGGCGAATTGAGATAGGGTGGGAAGTTGAGTTCAAGTTGTGAAGGTAAAAAGCGAAACCATCGCCAGCATTGTTTTGAGAGATGCAGTTTCGCATCACGATGTTTGAGAGCCTTTCCGTCGGTTCGTTCGGCTCAAAATCAATGCCAGCCATCGGTGGAGTCCCACCAGTGTCGCGCATCACCACATTCTCCATAAGCACATTTTCGGCACTAATGACGCTTATGCCTTGTCTGTAGTTGTCAATACAGGTGACATCCTTGATGTGAATGTTTGAGCATGGGACACCTCGCTTTGCCACCCCAAGATAGATACCGTCACCTCCGCTGCTTGCAAGTGTCAAGCCATAAACGCGGACATTGTCACAACTTCTTATGCTGAGCACATGCCGCCATTCAGCCTTCTCGTAAGGGGGTTTCGTGTAGTCAAGTTTTCGCATTCGCAAAGTCGCACCGTAGCCGATGAGTGTGATGTTCCTTTGAAGCGCTGCGAGGAAGAGGCAATCGCCCTTGCCCAGAAAAGCGCCCTGCTTGGCTTCAACGACGACCCCCTTTTCAAACACGATTTCCTGATTGCTTCTCAGGTTGATTGTCCTGCTGATAATCCAAGGGGCACCGACATTGTCAATGATGAGTTTCGGGACGCCAGAATCAATTGCCGCTTGAAGCGCTTCTGTCGCATCTTCAGGGTCAAATCCCCACCAAGAAGCATAAGCAACTTTGCGTTCGCCTCGCTTTACTTCTTCAATCATCCGCTGGTCTGACGGGATTTTACCTTGAACCTCCTGTAAATTGCTCGGGGACACTGACAGAAAAAAGAAGACGGGCACGACGACAAGGACAGAAGTCACAAATATCGCCCTCATATCTATCACCATCGTTTTAAGCCTTTGGATTGGGCTCAGTTGCTTTCCTCAGGGTCAACCAGTGATGGGACTTGAATTTGTGCGTGAATGTCATGCAGCGCAATGACATCAACCTCTCGCGTCACAGCGACACTTTGCAATGCAATTAGCAAAGCCCGCGCCGTGTCCAAACTGGTGATGCACGGGATTCCATGCTCAACTGCCGCTCTGCGGATTATCAGGTCATCGCGTTGTGATAATCGCGATGCAGAGGGAGTATTGATAACCAAGTGGACTTGTTTGCGGGTTAGTAAGTTCAAAAGGTTTGGTTCGCCTTCTTCAATCTTGCGGACAACTTCACACTCAATCCCGTGTTGGCGGAGAAAGTTTGCTGTCCCTTTCGTCGCAAACAACTTGAATCCCAATTCGGCGAAACCCTTAACGATTGGTAGAGCCTCGGGTTTGTCCCTATCAGCGACGGTCACAAGCAATTTCCCTCCGAGTGGGACATTGTATCCCGCAGCGACCAAAGCCTTGTAAAGCGCTTTCGGGAACTCTCGGTCAATTCCCATGACCTCGCCCGTGCTTTTCATCTCGGGACCAAGTTCAATTTCAACTTTGAACAATTTGCCCATTGAAAACACTGGGGCTTTGACACCGACGAATTCCGGTTCGGGCAACAAACCACCTTGCCAACCCAACTGCCGCAAACTCATCCCCATGATGCACTTCGTTGCGATGTTGACCATTTCAACGCCCGTCAACTTGCTCATGTAAGGCACAGTGCGCGACGCTCGTGGGTTTATCTCCAACACATACACATCATCGCCCAAAACAACGAACTGAATGTTGATAAGTCCACGCACCTTCAAGGCTTTAGCGATTGCTTGGGTGTAATCCACGATGCGCTGCTTTGCGATTTCCGAAAGCGTTTGCGGCGGACAAACGGCGATGCTGTCACCGCTGTGGACACCAGCGCGCTCAATGTGTTCCATGATGCCCGGAATCAAACATTCCTCACCATCGCAGATTGCATCCACTTCAGCCTCCGTGCCAGCAAGATACTTGTCAACGAGGATGGGGCGGTCAGGCGCAACGCTGACGACATACTCAAGATAGGTGAGCATTTCGCTCTCGTTGTAAACTATGTCCATTGCTCGTCCGCCAAGCACATAACTTGGTCGCACCAAGACGGGGTAGCCAATTTCACGGGCAACTTTTATCGCTTCCTCAATACTTGTAACCGCTTTGCCGGGAGGGTAGGGGATGTTCAAAGAGTTGAGCAACCAAGCCGTTCTATCGCGGTCCTCGGCGATGTCAATGCTGTCAAAATCTGTGCCCAAAATGGTCACGCCAGCCTTGTGTAAGCCTTCGGCGAGGTTCAATGGGGTTTGACCTCCAAACTGGACAATGACGCCAATGGGTTTCTCGTTCTCAACAATGTGCAGGATGTCTTCAAGAGTCAGCGGTTCAAAATAAAGCCGATCGGATGTGTCAAAGTCCGTTGAAACGGTCTCAGGGTTGCAGTTGACCATGATGGCATCGTATCCGAGTTCCTGCAATGCCCAAACACAGTGAACACTGCAGTAATCAAACTCAATACCTTGCCCAATACGAATGGGTCCTGAACCGAGCACGATGACTTTCGGTCGCTCACTGGGGATCGCTTCATTTTCGCCGTCAGGTTCATAGGTGGAGTAAAAATAGGGAGTTTCCGCTTCAAACTCAGCAGCGCAAGTGTCAACCATTTTGTAAACGGGCCGTATGTTCCAAATCTTGCGCATTTGCCGAACCCGTTCCTCCGCTTCTGTCAACGATCGTGACCCTCTTCCCCCATCTTTCGTTCCAAGGCACTCTGCGATGTAGCGATCGGAAAAGCCCATGCGCTTGGCTTGCCAAATCAACTCTTTCGTCAATCCGTTCCATCCTGCTGCGGAGAGTTTAAACTCCATTTCTACGATGTTCCTGAGTTTCTGCAGGAACCAAGGGTCAATTTGGGAAAGTTCATGGATTTCACGGACAGTCATGCCTCGTCTGAGGGCTTCAGCGATAGCGAACAGTCTAAGATCGTTTGGCGTCCTGAGCAGTTCTTCAATTTCAATGTCCGATTTTCCGGCAACTTCACGATGGAACAGCCCCATCGTCCCTACTTCCCATCCCCTCACCGCTTTTAAAATCGCTTCTTCAAAACTGCGACCTATTGCCATTACCTCCCCTGTGCTTTTCATCTGCGTGCCTATTGTCCGGTCAGCGGTTGGAAACTTATCAAAAGGCCACCGAGGGACTTTGACAACCACATAGTCAATGGATGGTTCAAAGCAAGCCAGCGTTTTCTTCGTAACAGCGTTTGGAATTTCGTCAAGCCTCAATCCAATGGCAATTTTTGCCGCGACGCGAGCAATCGGATAACCGGTTGCTTTTGACGCCAACGCCGAAGAGCGAGAAACTCGTGGGTTGACTTCAATGACATAGTAGCGCAACGAATTGGTGTCAAGGGCAAATTGGATGTTACAACCACCCTGAACGCCGAGTGCTCGGATGATTTTTAACGCTGCACTCCTAAGCATTTGATACTCAACATCTGTCAAAGTTTGAGTGGGCGCAACGACGATGCTTTCTCCAGTGTGAACTCCCATCGGGTCAAAGTTCTCCATAGCACAAACGGTGATGCAGTTATCTGCGCCGTCCCGCATAACCTCATACTCAATCTCCTTCCAACCGAGCACACATTGCTCAACGAGCACCTGCCCAATCATGCTTAGGGCTAAACCGCGTTGAACGATTTGGCGCAATTCGTCTTCGTTGTTTGCAATTCCTCCACCTGTCCCGCCAAGCGTGTATGCTGGTCGGATGATGACTGGGTAACCAACGCGGTTGGCAAAAGCAATTGCATCTTCAACTGATGTGACCGCCTCGCTTTCCGGAATGGGTTCCCCGATCTGTTGCATCAATTGCCTGAAAAGTTCGCGGTCTTCAGCGTTTTGAATTGCCGTCAAGGGAGTTCCCAAAAGTTCTACCCCGTATCTGTCCAAAACGCCTTCCATCGCAAGTTGCGTTGCCAAGTTCAAACCTGTCTGACCGCCAAGTGTGGGGATTATACCGTCAGGTCGCTCCTTGGCGATAATGCGCTCAAGGAACTCAACGGTCAACGGTTCAATGTAAACTCGGTCAGCCATGTTTGGGTCGGTCATGATGGTTGCTGGGTTGGAGTTAACCAAAACGACCTCCAACCCTTCCTCCCTCAGTGCTCGGCAGGCTTGCGAACCTGAATAGTCAAACTCCGCAGCCTGCCCAATGACGATCGGACCTGAACCAATCACCATCACCTTGCGCAAATCTTTGCGCTTGGGCATATGTTCAAATCACCTCATTGCAGAAGTTTTTGCCCGTTACATCATCGCTACCTTACTTTTTGCTCCCATCCCCTCATCACTGGGTTGCGGCCTTCACTTCATCCAAGGTTCGTAAAGACACACCAATGAAATAGCCTTTCTCCATCTCAATTTCCCAGACCCGCTTGTAAACGGCGTCGGCAATCCTATCAGCTTTTCGGTTCCACTCCCGGTAGGGGAGCAAAACCTCAATCCATGCGTCATCGGCTTCCGAGCGACCAGTTGGCTCTATTTGGAGAATCTGGGCTTTTGGCTCTAAACTCCGAATGAAAGCACACATCTCATCTATCAACTGACGCAATTCAGCTTTTGTCTTCTTGAGCCTCATCAGCGGCACACCTCCTTTGCGTGTTGAACAAATTGTTCTGCCTTGCGCAATGCTCTTTCAGCAGATTTAACTGTGACGAACTCAGGTTTATACATGGCGTCGTCCCGTAATTCGTAAAGTTCTCCCATCCAATGCCCAAACCCTTCTGGACAAAGTCTGCGTCTCTTGACGCATTCTAACCCAAACGCGGTGCGCAAATCCCCATGCTTCCAGCGGTGTTGTCTAATGCCGATATAGTGCAGCATTGCGATTGCTGCCCAAAAGACCGCATAGTAACAAGCGATGGCGCACATATCGCTCATTTCTGCTGCCAACAAAATCTTCGCTGCCTTCAAAAACTGCTCCGCTTTTGCCAACATCGTTTTTGCACCCACCACGCTTCATCCTGAAGTTCCCTTGTCAACTGCAAAAATTGCTTTCATGATTGAGACATCACTTACCACGATGCTTTCTCATCACCTGCACAAACTCGTCAAAGATGTAGCCGTTGTCCCAAGGTCCGGGTGATGCTTCTGGATGGTATTGCACCGAGAAGATGCTGAGTTCAGGGTGGGCTAAACCTTCAACGGTGAAATCGTTCAAGTTGATGTGGGTGACGATACCCCCTGTTCCTTCCAGCGATTTTTCGTCCACTGCATAGCCGTGATTTTGGGTCGTGATGTAGACGCGACCGGTTCTCAGGTCCTTGACAGGGTGGTTACTACCTCGGTGTCCGAACTTGAGTTTGAAAGTCCGTCCACCTAAAGCCCAACCTAAAATTTGATGCCCCAAGCATATACCGAATAGCGGAACTTTACCGAACAACTCGCGAGCGGTTCGGATTGAGTAACGCAAAAGTGCTGGGTCACCCGGTCCATTGGAGAACAAAACACCATCCGGTTCCCAAGCGAGAATTTCTTGAGCGGTCGCTTTTGCAGGTGCAACAATCACCTCGCAACCTCTTCTTTGCAGCGAGCGCAAAATGTTGAACATCCGGTTCCCAAGCGAGAATTTCTTGAGCGGTCGCTTTTGCAGGTGCAACAATCACCTCGCAACCTCTTCTTTGCAGCGAGCGCAAAATGTTGAATTTTGTGCCCAAGTCAACGGCAACGACTCGCAAGCGTTCGCCTTTGGGAAAAATTCGTTCCAGCGGCTTCAACCCTCCATCCCACAAGTGAAATTGCTTTGTTGAGACAATTTGCACATAGTCCAACTCGTCGTATCTCGGCGAACGCTTTAGCAGGTCAAAGAGTTCGTCGGCAGTTTTGTTCACACCCAATGCCCCCATCATAACCCCGTAAATCCGCAACTTTCGGACAAGTCTGCGAGTGTCAATTTCAGCGATTCCGGGAATGCGATGGTCAGCAAGAAATTCGTGGAGCGATTTCTGAGCCCGAAAGTTACTCGGCTCAGTGCAAAGTTCGCGAACAACGAACCCAGAAACTTGAATGCGCGATGATTCGTAATCGTCTGGGTTTATGCCGTAGTTGCCAATGAGCGGGTATGTCATCACAACTATTTGTCCTGCATAGGACGGGTCAGTCAAAACTTCCTGATAGCCCGTCATGCCAGTATTGAAAACGACTTCACCGACAGCAACACCGGGATAGCCGAACCCGATGCCCTCGTAAACTGAACCGTCCTCAAGCACAAGCGTCGCTTTTGGATGCGTCATTCATATGGCACCTCCAACCGAAGGTTTGGGATGCGTTGA
>Ga0209394_1001330_pt1 | contig 14821 bp, 14 predicted proteins | sample JNZ201metaG_FD_184122 | JGI IMG/M metagenome (GOLD analysis project Ga0209394, IMG submission 184122) | Hot spring microbial communities from Jinze hot spring, China to study Microbial Dark Matter (Phase II) - JNZ 20120812A (SPAdes) (version 3) ... | reverse complement strand
ACGCTCCTCGACAAGCTCTATACGTTTCCCAAGGTTCCCATCAAGATCGCGGATAGACTCAATCCTGTTCACTCTAACCTGAAACATTCGCATCACAAAAGGAAAGAGGCGACACTCCTATTTAGGGATTAACCCTTTGAGTCGCCCTTCACGCTATGTATACCGCTGGACATTATTGCGCTTTTGATAGTTTTGTTTAAGGTTGAGGAGCCCGAAAAACGGGAGGCTTAGAGGTTATTCCATTTCTATGGTGGCTGGCGGTTTAGGTGTAACATCATAGTAAACCGCTGAAACATTTGGACATTTTGCGAGGATGTTTTCAGCCGTTTTTTCCAGCGTTTTCCATGGAATTTCTGAAACCTCTGCTGTTAGAAAGTCTCTTGTTTGAACGGCTCTTATGCTTATGATGTAAGGCTTTTTTTCCGCCAGTTCGCCCACTGCGTAAAGCACTCTCGTGATCGCGGGGTTTTCGCTGATTATTTTCGCCTGCAGAGAAACAAGCCTTGAAATTGGCACTTGGAAGACTTTACCGTCAAGTGTTTCAACCTTTACGCCGACAATTTTGCCGTAGCGCCGTTTGCCCCCTTCCACGCCTGTGGCTTTGTCTCTGAAGACTTTCAAGTGCACGTTTCTTGAAGGCACGTTTAAAAGTCTCGCCACCGTTTCCCGCACATGGGCTGCGGAAGGCTCTTGGGCCTCTTCGTTGTCAATTATGGCGGCGAAGTATTGGCTTGGCTTGTGCTCTGCAAGCAAACCTTCAACAATGGTTGTCGCCTTTTTGAGGGTTTCAAGCTTGTCTAGACGGATTTCGCCAACAACCCGCACCGACAGTCCCGGACCGGGAAACGGCTGTCTCTCGGAAACCTCTGGCGGCAAGCCCAAGTATCTAGCAACCATACGCACTTGTTCCTTATAAAGCGCAAGCAAGGGCTCAACGACTTTGAAGCCAAACTTTTCCACGGGGTTTATGCCGATCTGTTCGAGAACGTTGTGCTGGGTTTTCACTCCGCCAACTGTTTCCACAATGTCGGCACGGATTGTTCCCTGAACTAGGATGGAGCAGCCCTCTTTTTTGGCGGTTTCGCTCAAAACGTTGTAGAAGGTTTCGCGGAACTTTTTGCGTTTTTCCTCCGCATCTCTCAAGCCTTTCATAGCGTTTAAAAAGCGTTCACGAACATCCACAATCTTCACTGGCACGTTGAAGGGCTCCTTTGAAAGGATTTCCGCCACCCTTTCCGGTTCGCCTTCCCGCATGAAGGCGTCATCCAAAATCACGCAGACAAGGTTTTCGCCTATCGCCTTCCGCGTTAAAACGGCGCATGTTGTGCTGTCGACGCCGCCGGAAACAGCCACCAACGCTTTTTGATTGCCTATAGCTCTGCGTATGGCTTCAACTTGGGTTTCAACGAATTTTTGGGGGTTAAAACTCTCCATATAAAATGGCTCCATTTTAGGTGATTAGCTGGTTTAACGCTTCGCGACTCACGTATCTACCGCCTCTTGGTATCTTTTGGACATTTAAAACCTTTTTCAACACGTCCATTGAAACCGGGGGTTCAAGCTCCCGGAAATTTGTGAACCTAATGAAGGTGGCTTTCTCTCTGCCCCCTAGAAGCCTTGCATAACTCTCAAAAGAGTCTAGGCATGTTTCCTCGCCATACATTTTCCAAAGCTCATGAGACTCGCCGGTCACTCGCTCCAAAAAGTCGGCTACGCCTCTAATCTGCATGAGGGGCCGTTTGATGTAAAAGAGTAGTTTCTCAGTGTAGAGGGGTCCTACATGGTTTCGACGAACAAAAGCGTGGACTTTTTTGCCGCTTTTCGCTCTTTGGCAGAGTTTTTCCCACCATTTCACGTCAGAAATCAAAATAAAGCCGTAATGCTCTTCTGTTGGCAAAGCTGCATCACCGAGGCTGCAACACTTTTGAGATATTTGACTCGAAAGATAACGCTTTCGGCTAAGAAAGGCTTGACTAATCTCCAACTTTAACGAGTAGGATGCAAATCCTAAAAGGGAAGCTTCGCCAAATTTTGAAAGAGACTTTAAAAAGCAGAGTCGCGGAGAAATCGAAAAACCTCGTTTATGACTGTTCAAGCCTGTTAAAGTTTTTCTGCAATCCAACCTTAATACAACTTGCCTTCTAGAAAGCGAAACCGACGGGGTTCCCAAAATGGAAGACAAACAATTGAAAGATTTGAGGGCTTTGTCCGATGCGTTGAAAGAGCTGAACGAAAGCTACAATGACTTCTTATGCTCCATGAAGGACACTGTGCTGAATGTGAAAAATGCGAAAAAAGTTTGGCACGACGGACAAAAGCCTTGGCTAATAAAGCTTGGTCTAGCCTTAATAGTCTTTCCGGAACCAGTTGTAAGCGATGTTCTAGGCACCCTTTTGATAGCCGCTGGAACTGTTCAGGAGGGGTTGCGGCGCCGCGCCCTCCACGTGGAGGATATACCCAAAACTTTCAAGAAGGTTTTGAAGGAGCTTCAGACAACGCAAGAAAGCGTCAGGCTTTCTGGAAGGTTTGGTTAAACTCTTATATTCATAGCATGTTATAAGCATAACATGTTTGCGGGGTGAAAGCGTGAAGCTCGTAACAGTCCTATTACCCGAAGCCTATTTAGAGGGTTTAGACGAGCTTGTTAGGGCGAACATGTATCCAAGCAGGAGCGCCGCCATAAGGTCGGCGGTTAGAGACTTGCTCAAAAAGGAGCTTTGGGAGAGAAGGGAAAGATAGCCTAAAACAGCCTTGTCCTAATAGCGCGTGGTTAAACACTGCCACGCAAGATTCCTAATCTTTTCGGCTGATTCTGCCGGATTATCCGCCATCGTTATAGCTCGCCCAACAATAAGGAAGCGGGTGCCAGCCCGCAGCGCCGCCTCAATTATTCCGCCTTGAGGCCCTATGCCCGGCGAGTATATAGGGATTCTTCCATCCAACACTTCGTTAATCTCCCTTATCTTTTCAGGGTATGTGGCTCCGACAATAACGCCGTCTGCACCCCATTTCAGCGCCTTCAACGCGAACAAGTAATATTGGGGTTTGCTCCATCCAGTTTCGGTGTCTATAACCATTTGACCATAGCCCTCACTGGCGCCCTTGTGGCTCATGTATGTTAAGAGTAGCACGCCCTTCTGCATTTTCTTGGCTGTTTCGAAAACTGGTTTTATGCCTTCCTCCCACCCCACGAAGGGATTAGCTATTAAAGCGTCAAACCCCGCCGTGAAATAGTATTCGGCGATAACGCGGTTTGTGTCGCCTATATCATTAATCTTTGAGTCCACTATTGCCACAAGCCCCTTTTCATGGGCTTTTTGCAGAAGCCTCTGCAAACCATCAAAAAGTCCAAGCGGCAGAATTAGATGATAATTGATTTTCACGGCACAGATATAGGGGTGAACTGTCTCCAAAATCTTTTCTGCCCTTTCAAGAAGGGCTTGGCGGTTTTGGGGTTTTTCGAAGGGAAGGTCCAAGGCCAAAACAATGTTTGTTTGCTTGTTTCGGGCTGTTTCCTCTATTTTTTCACGGAAAGCCAAGCTTGGGGCACCCTAGACTTGTTTGGGTGTGGGGCTAAAAACTTTTACTGTTTGAATTTCGCCTCCGCAAACCGTCTTGATATACTCTAAAGCCGTTCGGACAGCCTCCTCCAACTGTTGTGGGGTTACGCCCGGCGCTCCATAGCCAACCAATAGGACGTTCTTTGTTTTCATGGTTATTTTTGTCTGGTCAGCATCCCTATGCGGGTAAATGCACAGCACACTTTTTGCGTCGGCTAAAACAAGCATATTGCTTTTGAGGGCTATGGGCTTGTCCATGCCTATTCCGGTAAAGGGTTCGCCTTCCTCTGCGAAACGCACATTAAAAGGTGGATTAAGCGTGTCCATGTCAAAGCCGCTTATGGGGATCATTGTTTTCATCGAAGCCAAATTGTAGGCGTCCACAGCGGTCGAAATTGTTGGCAGCTCTCCGCCGCGCAAAACACGCCGCAGCAACGCCTCGCCAGACGGTCTTGTCTTCGTTGGGTCTATGCCAAGTTTCCAGTAAAAGTCTCGGTAGGCGCGTACAACTGGGTCGTCTTTAAGCCTTTCAATGTCGTGTTTTGCTTTGACTTCAGCGTAAACCGCTTGTTTAAGTTTGCGGATTTTCTCGTTTTCCCTTTCAACGACCACGTTGCTTATTGTGCCTATGCACAAGGCGAGTTGGGGGAATTTGGCTGCCACCTCGGCGCACCAGTAGACTTGGATTTGCATTTCGATGCAAGCCTCGTTGAAAATGTTAAATATCCATAAGATTTTACGTTTTTCCTCCATGATAGGCGAGTTTGCAGCCCTCGGCGCAGCCCTATGCTGGACTTTTTCAGCCGTGTTTTACCGACGGGCTTTGGCTTCAACTTCGCCTATCCAAGCTAACACCGTGCGGTGTCTTGGAACAAGCCTTGTCTTAATCATCGTTATGGTTGTTTTGGGAAAAATTGGGGTTTTATCTGGACTGCCAATGCAAGTGCTGTTTCTTACGTGCTTCAGCGGCGTCATCGGTTTAGGGGTTGGCGACACCCTCTACATGTCAAGCTTAAAAACCATAGGCGTTTCAAGAGCTGTCCCAATAACATGCACCTACCCGCTTTTCAATCTTGTTTGGGCTTATCTTTTGGCTGGTGAAACCATAACCATCCCAGTGGCGGCTGGAGCATTCACAATAGTTTTGGGAGTCTGGCTTTTAACAAGCGAAAAAACGGACAAGGTCAATAACAAAGCTGTTGGGAAACAGCAGATGCGTGGAGTGGGGTTCGCCTTATCCACGGCCATAGCTTGGTCCATAAGCATTTCAATGATTAATCTCGCCGTAAAAAACGCTCAAAGCATTGAGCAAGCCTACACAGTGAACACTGTTCGGCTTTTAGCGGTTGCGGTGCTGCTTTTCGCCTATTCACTGGTCAGCAAAAGGGAATTCGCCTTCATAAAGGTTGGATGGCGGAACGCGGCACTGCTTTTGTGCGGCGGCTTAATAGCCATAGGTTTAGGATGGTTCTTTTTAACCTACAGCTTCCTCCACATACCGGAATCACAAGCAGTTCCAATTTCCTCCACAACACCCCTGTTTTCAACATTGGCCGGTGTGGCACTCCTCCACGAAAAAGTGACAGCCAAAATATTTTTAGGCTCCGTGCTCGTCGTCGCCGGAATCTTCATAGTGTTCATGGCCTAACAGGCTTTGCAATAGACTTGTGAAAAAGGTTTATATGGTTGAACCTTGAATCCTCGGTGTGGGTCGTGGAGACCCAACTTAGTGAGATTCAAGAGATTTCTAAAAAACGAAGTAGAAACAGCCTCCTTCTTCTGGAATCGAAGAAAAAATTGCTGGGAAACTCCTATAAATCCGAATTTGGACGCTTCAGCCGAAACAAAGCCAGCATTTTGGAAAACAGATCAGCGGCGGTGGTTATGAAAAATGAGCAACGGTAGCCGCAGCGGAAGGAGGGCTGTTCTAGTCCTTGAAGACGGCTCCATCTTCTTCGGCGAGGGCTTTGGGGCTGTAGGCGAAGCCCAAGGTGAGCTTGTCTTTAACACTGGGATGACGGGTTACGTGGAAGCCTTAACCGACCCATCCTACGCTGGGCAGATTTTAATGATGACATACCCGCTTGTTGGAAATTATGGCGTATGCCTGGAAGACTTTGAATCTGATGGCATAAAAGTGGAAGGCTTCGTAGTTAGAGAGGCATGCACAACTCCAAGCAACTGGCGGTCCGAAAAGTCTTTGCCAGAATTCCTCGAAGAACACGGAGTGCCCGGCATACAAGGCGTCGACACAAGGATGCTTACAAAGAAACTCCGCGTTTACGGGACAATGAAGAGCACGCTTGTCGTCTACGAGGGGAAAGACGACCCGAACATTCAGGAACTGGTTGAAAAAACGAGAAGGCAGCCAGCCATAACCGAAATTGACGTAGTGCCAAAAGTATGCGTTAAAGAGCCAAAAATGATAGAAGCTGGACACAGCCTAAACGTGGTTTTAATTGACTGCGGCGTAAAATGGAGCATAATCCGCCTACTACAAAACTTTGCAAACATAATACTGGTTCCATATAACACGCCAGCCGAAAAAATCCTCGAATACGACCCAGATGGCGTGTTGATTTCCAACGGTCCAGGCGACCCGATGAGGGTTAAGGAAACCATTGAAACTGCAAGAAAACTTGTTGGAAAAGTTGTTTTGTACGGCATCTGCCTAGGCCACCAAATAATATCGCTGGCTTTAGGCGCAAAAACCTACAAGCTTAAGTTTGGCCATCGGGGGGCAAACCAGCCGGTTAAGGATTTCGAAACGGGACGGGTTTTCATATCAACCCAGAATCACGGGTTCGCCGTGGACAAGGAAACCCTTGAAAAGGCTGGTCTAGTTTTGACCCAGATAAACTTGAACGACAACACCGTGGAAGGCGTCAAACACAAGGAACTGCCAATAAAAGCTGTGCAATATCATCCTGAAGCTGGCCCCGGCCCCCATGACACATTCTTCTTCTTTGAAGACTTCGCGGAAACGATGAGGGAGTATACATAATGCCGAAGAGAACGGACATTCATAAAATTTTGATAATTGGTTCAGGCCCCATAGTGATCGGGCAGGCATGCGAGTTTGATTATTCTGGAAGTCAAGCGTGCAAAGCCTTGAGGGAAGAGGGCTATCAGGTTGTGCTGGTGAACTCTAACCCAGCCACAATAATGACGGACCCGGAGATGGCGGACAAAGTCTACATTGAACCATTAACCGTTGAGGTTTTAACGGAAATCATTAAAAGGGAACGCCCAGACGCCCTGCTTCCAACCCTCGGCGGACAGACAGGCCTAAATTTGGCTGCGGAGCTTGCTGAAAAGGGCATTCTGGACCGTTACGGCGTGGAATTGATTGGAGCGAAGCTTGAAGCAATCAAACGGGGCGAGGACCGCCTTTTGTTCAAGGAAACCATGGAGAACATTGGTATTCCAATCCCGAAAAGCGCACCAGCCTACTCAGTTGAAGAAGCGTTGAAAATCGCTGAAGAGATAGGTTACCCTGTCATAATAAGGCCAGCTTTCACCCTCGGAGGAACGGGTGGAGGAGTAGCCTACAACAAGGAAGATCTCGTCCAAATAGTTTCTAGGGGCTTGGCTTACAGTCGCATAGGTCAAGTCCTAGTAGAAGAGTCGGTGGTTGGATGGAAGGAATATGAGCTGGAGGTTATGCGAGACTCAGCTGACAACGTGGTCATAATATGCTCCATAGAAAACATGGATCCCATGGGCATCCACACGGGAGACAGCATCACCGTGGCACCAGCCCAAACCTTGACTGACAAGGAATATCAGACGCTAAGGGATGCTGCCATCAAAATTATACGGGCTGTCGGCGTAGAAACTGGTGGGTCAAACATACAGTTTGCAGTTCACCCGAAAAACGGCCGCTTTGTAGCCATAGAAATCAACCCACGTGTGTCAAGAAGTTCAGCCCTTGCGTCAAAAGCCACAGGTTTTCCAATAGCCAAGATTGCCGCCAAACTTGCCGTGGGCTTAACCCTCGACGAGATTCCAAACGACATTACAAAGAAGACACCAGCCTCTTTTGAGCCGACAATCGACTACGTGGTGGTTAAGGTTCCAAGATGGCCCTTTGACAAGTTTCCCGACGCTGACAAGACGCTGACAACCCAGATGAAGTCTGTTGGCGAGGTTATGGCCATAGGCCGCACCTTCGAAGAAGCCCTCCAAAAGGCGATTAGGTCGCTGGAAATTGGCCGCTACGGACTTGGAGCCGACGGAAAAGACGAGCCTATGCCGGATGTTAAAACCCTGAGGGATTATTTGAGGATTCCAACTCACAAGCGGGTTTTCTACATAAGGCAAGCTATAAAGAGCGGCATGAGCATAGACGAAATCTACAACCTAACATGGATTGACAAGTGGTTCCTTTATAAAATCAAAAACATTGTCGAAATGGAGGAAGAAATCGCAAAATACACCATTGAAACAATTCCGAGGGAAGTTTTACTTAAGGCCAAGCGATTAGGCTTCTCAGACAAACAAATAGCTCACCTTCTGGGCACGGATGAACTCACCGTTAGAGCGTTAAGAAAGAGGCTTGGAATTGTTCCCACATACAAAATGGTGGACACCTGCGCAGCGGAGTTCGAAGCTGAAACCCCCTATTACTATTCGACCTACGAAGATGAGGACGAGGTTAGAAGCACTGGGAAAAAGAAAATTGTGATCTTAGGCTCTGGACCCAACAGAATTGGCCAAGGAATAGAGTTTGACTACTGTTGTGTTCACGCTGTTAAGGCTTTGAGGGAAGAGGGCTATGAAACCATAATGGTGAACTGCAACCCGGAAACCGTAAGCACGGACTTTGACACTGCGGATAAACTCTACTTTGAACCGTTAACCTTTGAGGACGTGATGAACATTATTGAGAGGGAAAAACCCGAAGGCGTCATAGTGCAGTTTGGAGGGCAGACACCGCTTAATTTGGCAATACCCCTAGAGAAGCAGGGTGTTCGCATTCTTGGAACACCTCCAGACGGCATAGATAAAGCTGAGGATAGAAAGCGGTTCGCCGAAGTTGTAGAGAAACTTGGAATACCACAGCCTCCAAACGGGACAGCCATGAGCGTAGAGGAAGCCAAACAAGTGGCAAGGCGTTTAGGCTACCCGGTGCTTATCAGGCCATCTTACGTGCTTGGCGGGCGAGCCATGGACATAATTTATGACGAGGAAACTTTGCTGAAGTTCATTGGCGAAGCCATAGAGGTTTCCCCGGAGCATCCGGTTTTAATTGACAAGTTTTTGGAAGACGCCATTGAAACCGAGATTGACGCAGTATGTGACGGCGAAAACGTCTACATAGGCGGAGTTATGGAGCACATTCAAGAGGCAGGGGTGCACTCCGGAGACGCTGCCTGTGTTTTGCCGCCTTTCAGCCTAAGCGAACAAGTCGTTCAAACAATGATAGATTACACCCGCAAACTGGCCAAAGAGTTGGGCGTGGTGGGTCTAATAAACGTCCAGTTCGCGGTCAAAAACGGAACAGTTTATGTGCTTGAGGCTAACCCTCGCGCCTCCAGAACTGTGCCTTTTGTAAGTAAGGCTACTGGTGTCCCGATGGCGAAAATTGCCGCCAAGGTTATGGTTGGCAGAAAGCTTAGAGAATTGGGCGTTGCTGAAACTCCAAGGGTTAACCATGTAGCCGTTAAGGAGGCCGTGTTTCCTTTTGCAAAGCTTCCAGGTGTGGATGTGGTGCTTGGGCCGGAAATGAGGTCCACCGGCGAAGTTATGGGCATGGACTGTGACCTTGGAATGGCCTATTATAAGGCAGAGTTAGCCGCTGAAACCAAATTGCCCATAAGCGGGACGGTTTTCATAAGCGTTAGAGATGAAGACAAGTTGCGCATAGTTCCAGTAGCCAAGAAACTGGCTAGGCTTGGCTTTAGGATTTTGGCGACTCGTGGAACCGCTGAGGCGTTAACCTTAATGGGAGTTGAAGCTGAAGTCGTTCCAAAAGTCAGTGAGGGACAACCAAACATTATCGACTACATTAAGGCTGGAAAAATCAACCTAATAATTAACGTGCCGAAAGGCAAGGGACCCAAAGATGACGAATTTCACATCAGGAGGACGGCTGTTGAATTTAAAACACCTTACATAACCACTGTTGCCGCAGCTCACGCAGCTGTTTTGGCTGTTGAACAGGTTAGGGAGGGCTCATTTACAATAAAGTCTTTGCAGGAATATCACAGCGCTGTTGCGAAAGGCGAGTTGGCGCCACAATTGCAAGTCCGCAAGTTTTCATGGCGTTAACAATTCCACGTTTTCTTAAACGTGACTGGAGCGGTACAGTTTTATATTTGCATGTTTATGGGTGAAGATTGGGCGGACTGAAGGAAAGGCGTCTACATGTCTGTGTCTCCCAGTGTTCGCGAGGTTCTTGCTAGGCGAATCGCCGGCGAGATTATTCTCTCAAACAAGCCGGGAGCCACTATGCGAAAGTGGCGGGAGCTTTTCGGCGTTTCACAGACAACCCTTTCAGATAAGATGATGCTTTCGCCCTCCGTGATAAGTGATTACGAAAGCGGGAGACGGAAAAGCCCCGGCACAAAGTTTGTGCGACGTTTTGTCTGGGCATTGCTGAAGATTGACGAGGAGAGGGGTAGCCGTTTCATCCGCGAGTTCGCCAAGCTTACGAGTTCGCCGAGCATGGCGGTTGTTGATTTGCGGGAGTTCCCCATCCCCGTGCGGGTTGAATACTTGTGTAAAGCCATTAAAGGCGAAGTTGTGGCGTGTCCAAGTCCACCCGTTAAAGAGGTTTTTGGCTACACAGTTGTAGATGCAAAGAAAACTGTTGAAACGCTTTCTGGTTTTGAGTATGCTCAATTGTTCGGCGCCACAACTGAACGGGCGCTGGTTTTCACGAATATTGGGAATGAAAACTCGCCCATGATGCTCGTGCGCATGAGCAGCCTAAAACCGCGGATTGTCGTTTATCACGGTGTTAAACCTGACGAGTATTCGGTTAGGCTTGCGGAGTACGACCACATACCCCTAATCTATTCGGCGCTGCCAACCGTCGAACAGCTTGTGAAGTCGCTTAGGAAACTGTACCGTGTTGCGTTACGCGTGAAACTTGGCAGAGCGGTCCGCCCACCCCCAAAAGTAAGCACATAAACCGCGCGTGATGGAAGGCGCAAGCCTTGATTAAAGTTGGGTGTTGCGGCTTCCCAACTTCGATGAAACGTTACTTCGAAAACTACAGCCTCGTCGAACTGAACAGCACTTTCTACGAGTATCCGAAGCTGGAAACCGTCCGGGGATGGCGAGAAAAAGCCCCGGAAAATTTTGAGTTTACGGTTAAAGCCCACCAAGACATAAGCCACAAAGCCAAAATGCAACTGGACGAGGCAAGCAGACAAGCCTTCGAAACCATGAAACAAATATGTAAAACATTAAACGCAAAAATACTGCTGATACAGACGCCTGGCTCCTTCCGTCCAGACAAGCTCGGCGAAGCAGAAAAGTTCTTTGCAGGCGTGAACCGTGAAGACTTAACCCTTGTCTGGGAAACCCGTGGACCAGAATGGGAAAAGCCAGAAGTCATGGAAAAGCTGAGCCAAGTTTTAAGCCGTCTAAATGTGGTGCATGTAACCGATCCATTCCGAGTTCTTCCAGCCTACACAAGCCAAACAGTCTATTTCAGACTGCACGGTTTGGGCAAAGAGCTCTACTATTACCAGTACACAGATGAGGAGTTGCTGTGGCTCGGCGAAACCGCCAAAAAGTTTGAGGCGAAAGGCAAAACGGTTTACTTGCTCTTCAACAACCTCGCCATGTTCGAGGATGGCTTACGCTTCATGCAATACCTTTCAACGGGAAAATTCCCAAAAATAACGGGCTCCGTGGGACTCGAATCCATAAAAAGCGTGATTGAGAAGACTCGCTATCCCGCCGCCAAAAGCATGCTCGTCAAGAAGGTTGGCTGGAGACTTGTGGAAATCGAGGAGGGCAAACAGGTTAGGCTTGAAGAGTTGCTGGCGGAGTTGCCATCAAAAACCTACAAAAGTGTAGACGAGGTTCTAAAAGAGTTGAAGGCTGCCAGAAAGTTGGATTAAGCGGCTAAGCCAATCCTAACTCGTGAAGTTTAGCCCTTAACATCCTAAAATCCTCGATAAGCATCTGCTTATATTTAGCGCTATAGAGCCCCGCCGCCGGATGCAAAGTTGGAAAAACCACAACAGTCAAACCTAAAACGTTTGCTTGGTAAAACTTTCCTCTGACTTCTGTTATGCCATTGAAGGGCAACCCAGCCTTAGCGAAAATGTAAGCCGTTGAGTAATTTCCAAGCGTGACAATAAGCCTTGGCTGGATAGCCCTTATCTGCCTATCCAAAAACGGCGTGCAAGCCTCAATCTCAGCGGGGGCTGGTTCACGGTTTCCGGGCGGACGGCACTTCAAAACGTTCCCGATAAAGACTTGACCTCGCAGCAGACCAGCCTCAGCCAACAAGCTGTCCAAAAATTTCCCAGCAGCCCCAACGAAAGGTCTGCCCTTAATGTCTTCCCAGTATCCCGGAGCCTCCCCAATAAACATCACCTTAGCGTTTGGATTGCCCTCGCCTGGAACCGCGTTTTTACGGTTTCTCCAAAGGCTACACTTTGTACAAGCTTTGATCTCCGAGGCAACGGCTTCTAAAACAGACGCCCTTGACAAGTTCATGCCTTCCAGCCGGTTTAGTGGCAGATGCTTGTTGTGAATTTTGGTTTCCAGCCAAGAATCTCTCTTATCCTTCTAGTTGAAACTATGGGTTCGCAAGCCACATTGAAAACTTGACCATAGGCTTTGCTGTTTAATGTTGCCAAAATGAAAGCTTGAACTACATCTTTAACGTGTATCTCGCCTTCTCCCGGCGGTTCGAAAACATATCCAATCCTTAGGGCGGTTACTGGCAACCCGTATTCGCTGGAATATAGGAGGCACAAGCGTTCCGTTGCAAGTTTCATTATTGCATAGGCTGGTCCAGGGTCTCCTTTGAAAAGTTCTGGTTTACAGACGCTTTCTTCATCTACAACTTCCACATTTCCATCTCCATAAACTGCAGTGCTGCTTGCAAACAAAAAGTGTTTAACACCTCCAGACTTTGCTTCCTCTAGGAGATTTAGGGTTCCCCTAATGTTAACATCAAACAAGTCTGCCAAGGGAACTTCATGCCTCCATGTGGCTCCGTCCCAATTTAAGGCTAAATGGTAAACCACATCTACGCCTTTAACAGCCTGCCTTACATTATTTCTGTCAGCCATACCACCATGTAAATCGTCGCTTCCGACACCGAAGAACTCCAGATTATCCTTGCAATCCACCAGTTCTCCGTATTGGATGTCAAGAACTCTGACAATCCAACCGTTATTCAGCAAGGCACGTACAAGCCTAGAACCAATAAAACCTCCTCCACCAGCAACAAGCGCTCTCATCGCGGTCCCATTTCACTTCTGGTAATAACAGAAATATTATTTTCACTATTTGAAACGCAAAGTATGCCATTGAGGCAAGCTCGAAATGTTTATTAGCGAAGAACTTAGACGATAACTGTAGGACGCTGGAAGGCATGATTGTTTAGTAATCGTAGTTTTCGCGCGTCCTAAAATGGTTAGGGCTTGAAGGTTCATGTTAAAGCATTTTAAAACAGAATTCAGCTTCGTGTCTAGAAACATTCTTATACTCCTGGTTGTCTGGGCAGTTACGGATTTCGCTCATTTTCTTCCAGACACCTACTATTCGCTTTATGTTGGATCTTTGGGCGCCTCGCCTCAAATAATAGGGTCAATCCTATCCGCCTCATTGTTTGTCACGGCTTTTATGCAGTTGGCTGGCGGTTATTGGGCGGACAAGTTGGGAAGAAAAGCCATAATTGTAACTGCAGGCTTTGCTAGAGCCCTGATATACCTCATTTTCGCCATAGCACCCACATGGCACTTAATTCTGTTTGGTGAAGTGCTTGTTGGAGTTGTTGCTCTCTCCCTTCCGGCGATGTCAGCGCTTGTCGCAGACTCCCTTCCACCAGATAAGAGAGGATTAGGTTACTCGTTTTCCATAATAGCAGGTGTAACTTCCATTCTCTCGCCGGTGGTCGCTGCTGCCCTTTACTTAAGGCACGGCTTAGTGGTTGGTATGAGGATATCCTACCTCATAGTTTCTATTTGCTGGCTCACTTCTGGCGTAATGCTTCTAGAGTTAGAAGAGACATTAAAACCCGAGAAAATCGAAGCTTCTTTAACATGTTTTTTGAGGGAATACCCCAAAGCCCTTAAAGAATGCATAACAGTGTGGAGGTTTGTTCCAAAAACTATGCTACGACTTTTCCTAATTTTCACTCCCGTTACGTTTTTTGTCCGAATGTGCACACCCTACTATGTGCTCTACGCCAGTCAATTCTTAAAAGTCAACGGAGTTCAGTGGGCAATTTTGCAAACAGCATACTCCACAACATTCTACTGCTTAGTGCTTCCCGTGGGTAAGCTTGTGGATTTATTTGGTAGGAAAAAACCGCTTATATTGTCCTCAATTTTCGGAGCCCTCGGAATAATGCTTTTTCTACATGGACACCCATTAGGATTGTACTTTTTTTCTGTGCTTTCTGCTGCCTGCAACGCTTTAGTTTTCACAGCATACCCCTCCCTACAAACAGACTTAACTCCACGGGAGTACAGGGGAAAATTGATGGGTTTTTCAAACTTTTCAGACTGCCTCCTTGGATCTATGGCGCTACTTTTAGGCGGCTTTCTATACGAGGCTTCTTCACCATCAACACCATTCGTTTTATTGTTCGTCGCCATGGCATCAACAGCTTTAGCGACAACCATCTTCATAAATGAACCGCAAAAGAAGGAAAAGTAGCAAAAAGCTATAGAGGGAGGGGGTAGACACTTTAAACTGTTTCACGCAACCATTTTCCCCTCGCCCCAACCTGAAATCCTAGAGGGGCTATCAATTTTGCAGTTCGCCGTCAGCAACAAAATTGACGCCTAAAGCATACGGGTTAAGGCTTCTGCACCCCGCATTCCGGGCTGTATGCCTAGGCTTTTGGCTTTTGTCGTGGCGGCTTTAACCTCAGCGTTTAAAACATCCTCAAAGGTTTTTACACCGCTGACCATGGCGGCAGCCACGCCTAGGCGTTCCGCCGCTTCGATGTTTAGGAAACCGCACATGACGAAGCCTTTCTCCGCCACAACAAGAAGTAAAGGCGGCGACTCTGGAAGCTCAACCTTGACGCCTAAACAAGCCTTGTCGCCAACTTTAAC